>Ga0081539_10000831_pt1 | contig 59553 bp, 44 predicted proteins | sample TabmetS4T2R2_FD_71023 | JGI IMG/M metagenome (GOLD analysis project Ga0081539, IMG submission 71023) | Tabebuia heterophylla rhizosphere microbial communities from the University of Puerto Rico - S4T2R2 | ecosystem: Host-associated > Plants > Roots > Rhizosphere ...
GAATTTCCCGGGGCCGGGGCCAGCGGCGCCCCGCCGCTCCCGCCGGAGACCGCTGCGGCCGGCGGCTCGCGGGGCGAGCCGAAATCCCCGGCCTCCGCTGCCACCTCCGCGTGCCAAGCCCACCGCCCAGGCAAGCTCCCTGACACAGCGTCACCGCCCACCGGCGGCGGTAGCTCAAATCTCGATCTTCAGGGTCAGGAAGCCTATCCGTTGAGGTAGGCGAGCACCGCGAGCACGCGGCGGTTGTCGTCGTCGGACGGGGGCAGGCCGAGCTTGGTGAAAATGTTGTTGATGTGCTTGCCCACCGCCTTGTCCGTGACGAAGAGGCGGCTCGCGATCGCGTTGTTGGAGCGGCCCTCGGCCATCAGGCCCAGCACCTCGCGCTCGCGCGGGGTGAGTGCCTTCAGCGGCTCCTCGGCCGAGCGGCGGGCGAGTAGCTGGCCGACCACCTCGGGGTCGAGCGCGGTGCCGCCGGCCGCCACCCGCTTGACCGCGTCGACGAACTGGCTCACGTGCGACACCCGGTCCTTCAGCAGGTAGCCGACGCCGCCCGTGCGGTCCGAGAGCAGCTCGCGGGCGTACAGCTGTTCGACGTGCTGGGACAGCACGAGCACCGGCATGCCGGGCACCTGCTCGCGGGCGGCGATCGCGGCCTGGAGCCCCTCGTCGGTGAACGTGGGTGGCAGGCGTACGTCGACGACCGCCACGTCCGGGCGGTGCTCGAGGAGGGCGGGGAGCAGGGAGGGCCCGTTGTCGACGGCCTCCACGACCTCGAAGTCGTACGCGTCGAGCAGCCGGATCAGCCCGTCCCGGAGGAGGGCAAGGTCTTCGGCGATGACAACTCGCACGGCAGCTCCATGGTCACGACGGTCGGGCCGCCGGGCGGGCTGCTCACGGCGACCGTTCCATCGAATGCTGCCAGGCGGCGCTCCATCCCGCGAAGACCGGTGCCTCCCTCGGGGTCGGCCCCGCCGACCCCGTCGTCGCTTACCGTCATGCCGAGGCCGCGGCCGTCGTGCCGGACCAGCACCCAGGCGCGGGTGGCGTGGCTGTGCTTGACCACGTTGGCGAGGGCCTCGGCGATGGCGAAGTAGCCGGCCGACTCGACCGGCGCCTGGGTGCGCCCGGGCAGCTCGATGTCGACCTCGACCGGGATGGGCAGGGTGAGCGCGAGCGCGCGCACCGCGCCGTCGAGCCCGCGCTCGGCCAGCACCGGCGGGTGGATGCCGCGGACCAGGTCGCGCAGCTCGGAAAGGGCCCGGTCGCTGGCGTCGCGGGCCGAGGCCAGCAGCTTCTGGGCGGCGACCGGGTCGCGGGTGACGAGGTCTTCGGCCAGGCCGAGGCTCATGCCCAGCGACACGAGCCGGGCCTGGGCCCCGTCGTGCAGGTCGCGCTCGATGCGGCGGAGCTCGGCGGCCTGCGCGTCGACGGTCTCCGCCCGCGTGCGGGTGAGCACGCGCACGCGCTGGTCGAGCACAGCCTGGCGGGTGGGGCCGAGCATCAGCTTCGTGAACCTGTCGTGCAGCCGCAGGATCGCCGGCGCGGTGGCCAGGCCGACCACGAGGACGAGCACGCCCTGCGGGATGGCGGCGATGCCCTCGAACGGGATGTCGATCAACCAGCCCGGCCCGTAGTGGTATCCGTCGACGAACTGCAGCACGGTCGGCATGACCAGGATGCCCTCGACCCCGTATCCGACGATGGCCGCCGGCAGGATGCCGAGCACAAGACCCAGCGGGGAGGACAGCAGCCACAGCATGTCGCGCCAGGTGGCGGGGTCACCGATGACCCACTTGAAGCGCTGCCAGGACCCGATCAGGCTGAACGACTCCATCGGTGGCCGCGGCCTGTACGGCACCGGGATCTCCACGCCGGACCACTGGCCGGCCAGCTTGCGCCGCTCGTTGGCGAGCCCACGCACCGCGACCGTGACAAGCGGCAGGGCGACGATGCCGACGCCGAAGACCGCGATGAACGAGATCGACACGATCGACAGGACGAGGAGCACGATCCCGCCGACGTAGAAGACCAGACCCAGCACGAAGCTGCGCACGCTGGCCGTCAGGCCACGGCGTACGAAGCGGGTCAGCTCCTCGTTCACGCCACCCATTCTGGCCGACCGGCCGGCCTTTGCCGGTAGGGCTAGGCCCACCCCCGTCGGGGTGCTGTGACCAGTGTCCGGCGGCGGCGCCGGCCGAAGGATCGGAGGCACGCATCCAGAGGAGGAACCCAAAATGTCGTGGCACTGGATCACCAGACTGCCGTCCGGCCGGCGCACCAAGTTTCTGGCGCTCGCGCTGTGGCTCGTCATCGCCTCCGCGGTCGGGCCGCTGGCGGTCAAGCTCGCCGACGTGGTGACCGACGACACGGTGGCGTGGCTGCCGCGCACCGCCGAGGCCACACAGGCGTTCGAACGTGCCGAGGCCGCCTTCCCCGGCTCCGACCGGCTCGTCGCGGTCGCGGTCTACGCGCGGGACACCGGCCTCACCGACGCCGACAAGGCGAAGGCGGAGGCGGACCGGGCGGCCTTCGCGCGGTACGCCGAGGGTGGCGAGGTGCCGCCCGCCATCGTGAGCGACGACGGGAAGGCGCTGCTGGTCTCCTTCCCGCTCGCCGGCGACGAGGACCAGCAGACCGACTCGACCGGCGCCGTCCGCGACCAACTGGCGAACGCGCCGCCCGCCGGACTGCGTACCGGCCTGACCGGCTCGGCGGGCGCCACCGACGACCTGTTCGACGCGTTCGGCGGGATGGACATCACGCTCGTGCTGGTCACCGCCGGCGTGGTCGCGCTGCTGCTGCTCTTCACCTACCGCAGCCCGGTGCTGTGGCTCGTGCCGCTCATCTGCGTCGGCGTGGCGAGCCAGGTGGCGAGCGCGGTGGTCTACCTGCTGGCCAGGTACGCCGGCCTGACCGTCGACTTCCAGGGGCAGAGCGTGCTCACCGTGCTCGTCTTCGGCGTGGGCGTCGACTACGCGCTCCTGCTGATCGCCCGGTACCGCGAGGAGCTACGCCGGCACCGCGACCGGCACCAGGCGATGGCCGTCGCGCTGCGCCGCTCGTTCCCGGCGATCCTTGCCTCGGCCGCGACGGTCGCGATCGGCCTGCTCTGCCTGCTCGCCGCGGAGCTCAACTCCACCCGCAGCCTCGGTCCGGTAGGCGCGATCGGCATCGCCGCCGCGTTCCTCGTCATGACGCTGCTCCTGCCGGCCGTACTCGTCCTCTTCGGACGGTGGCTCTTCTGGCCGTTCGTGCCCCGCTACACGCCGGACGCCGTCGGGCACGACGTGGCGGAGGACCACCGCGTGTGGGGCCGGGTGGCGGCGTTCGTCGGGCGGCGGCCGCGGGCCGTCTGGCTGGGCACCGCCGTCGCGCTGGCCGCGCTCACGCTCGGCGTCGGCAACCTCAGCCTGGGGCTGCCGGGCGGCGAGACGTTCACCAAGGAGGTCGGCTCGGTCACCGGCCAGCGGCTCATCGCGCAGCACTTCCCGGAGGGCTCGGCCGCACCCGCCGAGATCACCGTGCGGGCCGGCGCGGCCGGCGACGTGGCCGCGGCCGTGCGCGGTGTCGAGGGCGTGGCGTCGGTTCAGCAGCCGGAGCGCTCGCCCGACGGGCAGTGGGCGATGGTCCGCGCGGTGCTGGCCGCCGAGCCGGACAGCGCCACGGCCAAGCACACCGTCGAACGCATCCGCGACGCGGTGCACCCGATTCCCGAGGTGGACGCGCTTGTCGGCGGCGAGTCCGCGATCCAGCTCGACACCGCGGTGGCGTCGCGGCGCGACGAGCGGGTGGTCATCCCGCTGATCCTCGCGGTGGTGTTTCTGATCCTGGTGGTGCTGCTGCGGGCGGTGGTGGCCCCGCTGCTGCTGATCGGCAGCGTGGTCCTCTCGTACGCGGCCGCGATGGGCGCCGCCGCCTTCGTGCTGGACGCGATGGGCTACACCAAGCTCTTCGACGGCCTACCGTTGCAGACGTTCCTCTTCCTTGTGGCGCTCGGCGTCGACTACACCATCTTCCTGATGACCCGCGCCCGCGAGGAGGTCGGCCAGCTCGGCCACAAGCGCGGCGTGCTGCACGCCCTGACGGTCACGGGTGGCGTGATCACGAGCGCCGGCCTTGTGCTGGCGGCCACGTTCGCGGCGCTGGCGATCCTGCCACTTGTGCCATCGGTGCAGACCGGCGCGATAGTCGCGGCCGGCGTGCTACTCGACACCTTCGTGGTCCGCAGCCTGCTGATCCCGGCGTTGTCGGTGCACCTGGGCAAGAAGATCTGGTGGCCCAGCCGCCCGGTCGCCGCACCCTCGACCGAAGCCTCCGCGCCGCCCGTCCTCACCCGCGTCTAGCGCCACAAGCCCTTCCGGGTCCGCCCCGCGCGGACCCGGAAGGCTTGACACATGTCCCGGGTCCGCGTCAGCGGCGGACCGACCGAGCCGAGCGGGCCTCGGTCGCAGGCAGTAGCCGCCACGCCGGGGTAACCGGCACCAGGTTCGCGATCTAGAACGGTTAGGGCGCTATATCGACCCTAACCGTTCTAGATCCACATCTACGCCCCGAATCTGATCACGCTACGTTACCGGCGGTGCAGCGGCACTGCACACTTCGACCATTTCGGGCTACCGCGACGTCGTCATGGTCCGTGGCCGCACCAGACAATGTGGACCAACGCGGACGTCGGGCGGTGTGAGCCGCCGTCGGCGCGGTGGGTGGGCTTGGTGCGCGGAGGTGGCAGCGGGGGCCGGGGATTTCGGCGAGCGCTGGCGAGCCGCCGGCCACCGCGGTCTCCGGCGGGAGCAGCGGTCAGCTACTGACGCGGACCCGGGAAATCTCGAAGGAAGGTCAGCGGGTGTCGGCGGGGGAGAGGCGGCCGCTGGGGCGGTATCTCACGCACATCACCGTGCGGTCGCCGTCGGCCCAGGTCTCGGCGGTCGGGAGCACGGGGTAGAGCGAGACGCCCGGGTCGCCCGCGGGCCAGCGGCGGGACTGCGCGCGGCGGCAGCCGTCCCAGGCGAGCGTCCGGAGCGCCGCCGCGTCCCAAGGGCTGTCGGGGACCTGGAAGAAGCCGAACGACTGGTTCTGCGCGCCCTCGGCGCACGGGCGGTAGACCACGATCACGGCGGCGAAGGAGACGTCGTAGGCGGGGTCGTCGAAGCATTCGCCGGCCTCGATGTTGAGGATGCCGGGCGTCTCCGCGTCGACGAAGCCGTCGCCCTTGACCATGGCGTCCGGCCGGGACGCGCCGGTGACGAACGCACCGAGCAACGCCGCGGAGAGCAGGATGCCCGCGGTACGCGCGCCGAGTGAGGTGACCATCGCGACCGCATCCTAGAAATCGATCTTCGAATATGGCGTCACGGCCCGACGGCGCGCCGCCCGCCGCCGGATGAACTGTAACGGAAAGTCGGTCGAATCGGTCATACAGGCTGCTGGTCTGGATCATGAGTTCACCGTCCGGCCAGCCGCCTGTCGCGGAGGCGTCGGCTGCCGCTGGCTCAATGCCCGTCGAGCCACCGCGTGCCGGCGGTGGCCGCTGTCCTCTACCCCGAGGGGTGAACCAGCATTGTCTGACCAGAGAAGACCGTGGGCGATCGGGCCGCGGCGCGCGGTGCTCGCCGGCATCGGCGCCGCCGCACTGCTCGCGGGCGGCTTCGCGATCGGCCCGTCGGCGTTCGGTGAGGCGGCGCCGGGCAAGCACCCGGCGGCCGAGATCCACAAGCCGTCGCCGGTGCCGGACCGCATCATTCTCACGCCGACCGACACCCCCGCCACCTCGCAGCGGGTCACCTGGCGCGCCGAGGCCACCGCGGAGTGGGCGCAGGCGGAGTTCCTCGAGGCGCCCAAGGCGCTCGGCCAGGTGGCGCCACCGACCGGGGCGGTGACCAACGTCAAGGCGATCGCCACGACGCCGGTCAACACCTCGCTCGGGTACGCCTCGACCTACCACACCGCCGAGTTCACCAACCTGAAGCCGAACACCCGGTACACCTACCGGGTCGGCGACGGCACCAACTGGAGCGAGTGGATCGACTTCACCACCGCGGCCACCGACTTCCAGCCGTTCTCGTTCATCTACTACGGCGACGCGCAGAACTACATCGACACCGCGGTGCCGCGCGTCTTCCGCCAGGCGTTCGCCGACCGCCCGCAGGCCAAGGCGATCGTCAACGCCGGTGACCTCATCGACTCCGCCAACAGCGAGGAGCAGTGGGGTCAGTGGTACAAGGCCGGCAGCTTCATCGACGGCCAGATCAACAACATCTCGATCACCGGCAACCACGAGTACAGCGGAAGCTCGCTCTCGTCCTTCTGGGCGCCGCAGTTCCCGTACCCGAAGAACGGCCCGGCGTGGGGTGACAACCCGGCGCTGGACCGCACCGCGTACTACGTGGACTACCAGGGCGTGCGCTTCGTCGGCCTGAACAGCAACGTGCAGAGCATCCCCGACGTGATGGCCGCGCAGACCGCGTGGCTGGAGAGCGTGCTCGCGAACAACCCGCACAAGTGGACGGTCGTGACGTTCCACCACCCGGTGTACTCGACGGCGTCCGGGCGCAACAACCCGATCGTGCGGGCGCAGTGGGGCCCGCTGTTCGAGAAGTACGGCGTGGACCTGGTCCTTCAGGGGCACGACCACACCTACGGCCGGGGCAGCACCGTGGCCTCCCGCAAGTCGGTCACCGTGCACGACAGCACCGTCTACGCGGTCTCCGTCTCCGGCGGCAAGATGTACGACGTCAGCGGCGACAACTGGACCGGCAACGGTGCCGACATCATGAGCTCGAGCGAAGACACGCAGCTCTACCAGCTCATCGACGTCACCGAAGACACCATCCGCTACGAGGCCCGCTACAGCAACGGCCAGCACCACGACGGCGTGCTCATCCGTAAGAACGACGCGGGCGAGCGCACGGTCAACGAGATCCGCACGCCGCAGAACACCGTCGGCGAGCAGGTCGTCGTCAACAAGACGACCGTCGAGACGCAGGGTCGCCTCAAGATTTCCGCGTACGGGTACGACCCGGGCGAGAAGGTGACCGTCTACCTGCGCAACACAAAGGCCGAAGAGGGCAAGAACGGCGTCTTCATCGGCTACAAGACGGCCGACGAGCTGGGCCGGCTGTCGTACTCGTTCGAGCTGCCGCCGAGCGCCAAGGCCGGCAGCACGCACGTGGTCTACCTCGACAGCCCCAACCAGCAGATCACCAGCCCGGTCATCACCGTCACGAAGTGACGCGCCGTGGGCCCGCCGCGCTCCCCCGTGGCGGGCCCACCCGTGTCCACGCTGGACGGAGGCCGTGCCGGCCCGCCACCTTCTTGTTACCCGGCGGTAGTGAGAAGTATTCACATACTTGATAGCTTGCGGCGATGAAGCTCTTTTCCATGGCCGGCGTGGCGGCGCTCGGCGTGGCCGGCGCGATCACCGTCCCGGCCGCACCGGCTGCCGCCGTGCCGCCGGCCTCGGGCACGTTCTCGGTGCTGACCTACAACGTCGCGGGGCTGCCGCTGGGGCTGGGCGACGGAAACCCGGAGGAGAACACCCCGGTCATCGGCCAGCGCATCGGCGCCTACGACATCGTGCACGTCCAGGAAGACTTCAACTACCACGCCGCGCTGTACGCGAACGACACGCACCCGTACCGGACGCCCACCAGCGGTGGCGCCGGGTTCGGCGACGGCCTCAACACGCTCGCCGACTTCCCGTACTCGGACCTGACCCGTGACGACTGGAACTCGTGCAACGGCACCGACTGCCTCACGCCCAAGGGCTTCACCTGGTCGCGCGAGCGGCTCGCCGAGGGTGTGTACGTCGACTTCTACAACCTCCACCCCAACGCGGGCACCGCGGACGCCGACCTGGCCGCCCGCAGGTCCAACATCTCCGAGCTCTCCGCGTTCATCGCGGCCAACTCGGCGGGCAACGCGGTCGTGGTCGCCGGCGACACCAACACCCGCTACACCCGCACCGGCGACAACATCCGCGACCTCGTGGCGGCCAACGGCCTCACCGACGCGTGGGTGCGGGAGGAGCGCGGTGGCGTGCCGCCGGCGGCCGGCAGCCCGGCGCTGGTGTGCGACGACGCGAGCGTTACCGACGCCTGCGAGGTGGTCGACAAGATCCTCTACCGGGGCAACCGGTACGTCACGCTCGCCCTCGACTGGTACCGGAACGAGAACGCCGGCTTCCGCACCGCGGACGGCGAGATGCTCTCCGACCACTACCCGATCGCGGCCGGGTTCCGCTGGACGCTCAACCCCGACCTGTCGCTCAGCGACGCGTTCGGCGGGCCGCACGGCACCCCGTTCACCGACGTCGCCGCCGTGCCGACCGGGCAGCGGGTCAGCCAGCTGCGCCTGCGCGCGGGGTCCAGAGTGGACGCCGTCGGGCTCACGGCGGCGGGCGGAGCCGTCTTCGGCCACGGAGGCTCCGGCGGCACGCTGAGCACGCTGGCGCTGGGGGCCGGCGAGCACGTCACCTCCGTCACCCTCCACTCAGGACAGAAGGACGGCCACACCCGCATCTTCTACGCCCGCTTCACGACCAACCTCGGCCGTACCCTGGCCGGCGGTTCCACGACCGCGAACACCGTTACGTACACCGCGCCGGCAGGCTGGCAGATCGCCGGGTTCCACGGCCGCTCGGGTGCCGAGGTCGACACGCTCGGCGTGATCTACACCCGCGTACCGGCTGCCGGCTGATAGACATCACGCTGGGGCGGCGCTCGGCCGCCCCAGCGTCCGTACGGTCAGATCCGGGACTCGACGCCGGCACTCCGCAACGAGTCCGCCGACCGGTCCTCCGGGCCGGCCGGGACCGGCACCCCGGCACAGCCGCCGTCGATCCGGCCGGTGTCGAAGTAGGACACGACATCCGCGGCGCAGGCCGGCTCCAGGAGCGCCGAGCCGTGTACGTCATCGTCCACCGTGTACACCTTGCCGCCCACGACGGCCCTGGTCTCCAGCGTCCACTCGTACGGGGACGGCGTCTCCCAGCGGTGCCCGGACAGCACGAGCGAGCCGCCACCGGGCTTGATCTGGAAGGCCTGCACCGGCAGCGGCCAGCCGGTGCACCCCGAGGAGAAGCCGCCGACCCGGCCGGTCATGGGATTGCGGGCGAGGCGCTCCTGGTACGCGGCCCAGGCGGCGTCGAAGCCGAGCCGGCTGGGGTCCTCGTTGCAGAAGGCGGCGTAGTTCATGGTCGGGTTGAACCGCTCCGGCAGGTCCGCCGGCGGCGGAGGCGGCTCCTCGCCCGGAGGCGGCCCGCCGAGCACCTCCTTGACCGTCGGTGGCGCGGTCGGGCCGGTCGCGTCCCGCAGCTCCTTGAGCACCTGGCTGGCCAGCGGCCACACCGGGGCGTCCTGAGCGGCGGACAGCGCGACGATCGACCCGTCGACGGGCATTTCCAGGTCGGTAAACCGGCGCGGGTTGGCGTCGTAGTCCGCGCGGAGCGCGATGATCGCGGCCCGCACCTGCTCCGGCGTGGTCCCGAAGCCGTACGTGTCGTGGTGCTGGGCGATCCACGCCGCCATGCGGCGAGAGTTGCGTTCGGCCGCCGCCGCGCGGACGTTCTCGAACGTCAGCAGGTCGAAGCGCGGGATTGCCACGCTGTCCAGGAACATGCGGCCGACGTTGCCCGGGTGCAGGGTGCGGTAGACAACGCCGAGCCAGGTGCCCCAGGACACGCCGAGGAAGTTCAGCTTCCGGTCACCGAGCGCCGCCCGGATCCGGTCGAGATCGCGGGCCACGTTGGCGGTGGTGAGCTGGCCGAGGAAGTCGGGGTCCGACCGGCCGCAGGCGGCGCTGGCGCGTACCTCCACGTCGTAGAGGCGGCGGGCGGCCTCCTCGGTGATCGGGCCGACCGGCCGCGGGCCGGGGTCCTCGCTGGGCGGCGCACAGTCCACTTTGGTGCTGTACCCGACGCCGCGAGGGTCGAAGCCGATCAGGTCGTAGCGCTCGTTGAGGCCCTCGTTCGTCTGGTTCATGACTTGGATCTCGATCGGCATGAGGTATCCGCTGCCGCCCGGTCCGCCCGGGTTGAGCGCCATGCTGCCCAGCCGGTGCGCCTGGTCGCGGGCCTTGAGCCGGGTGAGCGCCACCGTGATCTGCCGCCCGTGCGGCCGGCGGTAGTCCAGCGGAACGCTGACGGTGCCGCATTCGAGCCGGGCCAGCAGCTCCTTGAAGCGCTCCAGCCCGTCCGGCGGGACCATGGCGCGGAGCGCCTCGTCGGAGTAGGCGGGGCAGGGCTTCCAGGCCACCGTCGCGGGCGCTCTCCCGGTGGCGACGGCGGGCGCGGCGGTGACGGGTGCCGCCAGCCCGAGCCCGGCGACGACCGCCACAGCGGCCGCACCCATGGTCAGGGACGCACGTTGAGCCATTCGCAGACCTCCATCCTCCAGAACGGAACCGCCGAAATTACATCGGTAGCAACGTATGCCCGGCGTAAGCGAAAACGTTGACGCGGAATTGACAACTCCGGTAGGAATCTCCGAAGAGTCGGAATTGCTCCGCATGGACCTCGCCGGCCGCGAAAAATGAGGGGCTGGGCGGGATAGAGGACAGCGTCGATAATGGGGCGATGACGGCCGACCCGGACCAGGCGCGCGTGTCCCACCGCGACCGGCGCCGAGCCGTCCGCGCGCTGCGCGACAGCGCCCGCGAGGGCCGGTTGTCCGACGTCACCTTCCTCCACCGGCTGCGCGTGGTGATCGACGCGCGCCGCCGCCGCGACCTCGACGTCGCGGTGGGCGACATCCCGCCCGCCGGCCGGTGGGCGCGCGCCGAGGCGGCGTTCCAGGCCTGGTGGGACCGCACGTTCGGCCCGCGCCAGGCGGCCCAGCTCGACCTGCGGCTGCCGCCCGCGCCGGGTCGCTACGTGATCGGTCGCGACTACGGCTGCGACCTGCGGCTGGCCCACGACTCGGTGTCCCGGCGGCACGCCATGCTCACATCGGTCGAGGGGCAGTGGATGGTGGTCGACCTCGGCTCGACCAACGGCACGCGGATCAACGGCTGGCGCCTTCAGGTGCAGACCCCGCTCCGCCCCGGCGACGTGCTCGACCTGGGCCTCCAGCGCCTCCGCGTGGTCGCCTGACGTCGACGCGCCGTCCCACGGTTCCCTCTAAGTCGACCCGCCAAGATCAAAGCTCCCGCCATGTCGTCGATGCGACTTTGACGGGAGCTTTGATCACCGATTGGGGCTATCGCAGGCCGGGGACGTCCACCACGATCAGCTCGGTGTCGTCCGGGCGGCCGGGGATGCGGCCGTCGTTGCCGGGGAAGTTGTTGTCGTTGGCCACCAGCACGCGGTCGCCGCCGAGCGGGAGCACCGACTCGACCGACTGGAGCGGGAAGCTGAAGAGCTCGCCCACGCCGTACTCGTTGGGTCGGGCCGGGGTGGAGACGCCGTGCGGATCGGCCACGCGCATCAGGTCGACCGCGGTGCGCCGGCCCAGGTAGCCGTCGGCGCCCACCTCGTCGAGGTCGGTGACCACGAGGCGCTTGACCACCGACTGCGGGCCCATCGCGTTGTCCCGCTCGATCAGCACCAGGCGGCGGCCGTCGAGCACGCCCGCGTCACCGACCACAAGGGACGGATCGGCGACCCGGAACCACCACGTGCGGCCGGTGTAGCGGTTGGCCCGCACGTCGAACTCGTAGACGATGCGGCGGCGCTGGTCGGCGTCGTCGGTCTTGGCGCCCTCCAGGATCGGGTACAGCCACTTGCCGTCCTTGCTGACCGCCATCGCCTCGAAGCCGCGGCTGGCCGGCACGGTCGGCGTCTCACCCGGCGCCAGGTCGGGCGACTGCGGCGACTTCGCCCCGTCGGGCAGCGGGATCGGCGCCTGGAGCACCTTGCCGGTCTTGTCGGTGCGGACGAGGTACGGCCCGAACTCGTCGCCGATCCACAGGTCGCCGCGGTAGTCGCGGGCCAGCGACTCGATGTCGAAGTCGGCGCCGGTCAGGAGGCGGTCCGGGGTGTTCTCGTTGACGATCGGGAACGGCACCTTGTGCCCCGGGTCGCGGAAGCTGACGAACCCCTTGACCTTCACCTCGTGTGTGCCCCACCGGGGTTCGACGGAGTAGGCCCGGAGCAGGAAGTCGGCCGAGTTGTTCTTCGCGCCGAAGCCGTTGTCCGGCATGGCGAGCAGGCGCCCGTCGTTCCCCTGGATCACAGCCGAGAAGCCGGGGATCGGCTGCCCCGGAAACGGAGGCGTGATGCCGTTGACCGGGGTCGGCGCGAGCTGGGTGCCGGAGATCGGGCCGGGCTGGTACGCGGTGGCCGACAGGATGGCCCGCTCGCGAAGCTCCGGCTGCGGGCGGAGCTTGACCGACAGCGCGTACACCCGGGTGATCTGGGTGGCGCTGCCGTTGTCGTCCGAGAGCAGCCACAGCAGGCGGCGCCCGCCGGGCAGCGCCTCGCCGAGCGCCATCGCCTCGATGTTGTCCAGCAGCGGGTTGGGCTGCGGCTGCTTGGCCACCGCGCCCGAGGGCGGGCAGTCGGCGATGTCGACGAGCAACTCCTTGCCCAGCCACGCGCGCGGGTCGGTGAGCGTCGCGAGCGAGGCGACACCGCTGACGTCGGGCGCGCCGGTCGCGGTGACCCGGTACACCCGCACGGTGTTACCCACGCCGGCCGTGAAGCCGCGCTCCATGGCGAGCAGCTGGTCGTCGCCGAGCGCCACGAGCTCGACGAGGCCGAGGTTGGGGTCGGTCCGGTAGGCCAGCTGGGATACCGGTGCGTAGGCGCCACCCTCGCGGCCCGCGTACTGGATGATGCGCTGCAGGCCACGGCCCGCGCTGTCGCGCCCGTCGCCGGAGAGCGGTCCCTCCATCCCGGCGTAGAGCGTGCGGTGGTCGGGCGTGGTGGTCAGCGCCTCGAAGGTCTGGTTGACCGCGGCCTCGCCGGCCGGCGTGACCTGGAAGCGCGCCGGCACCGGCAGGCTGGCGATCTCGCGCCCGTCGGAGAGCCGGAAGCGCCGGATCGACGGCTCCCGCTCCGAGCTGGCCAGGATCGTCTTGCCGCCCCGCTCGGCGACGAGGCCCTCACCGTCGAAGTCGGCGCCCGTGTACGGCGTGCCGTCCGGCCGGGTGAGCAGCGTGACGCCGCGCACCTCGGCGGAGACGCCGCCCCGGTCGGCGTCGAGGTCCACGTCGTACACGCGGGCCGGCGTGGTGCCGATGTTGTCGACCAGCGCGAGCCCGCGCGAGGAGCGGGTCAGCGCGAGCGCGGAAAGGCCGGACACGGACGTGCCGGCGAAGGTCGTCTTGTCCAGTGCGTCGGAGAAACCGATCAGCGACGCGTCCGGCGCGCAGGACGCACCCGTGACGGGATGGTGCGCCTGTGCCCCGGACGCCGGAAGCGCCGGAAACGTCGCGGCCGTAGCCACCGCCACGACGGCGGCCCGGACGCGTTTCGAGGAGGTCATCACGGCCTGATGCAAACCCCCGCCGTGCGCCGAGGTGAAACACCAGGCCAAACGCGGAGTGAACACTAGAGAGCTTTCGGAGTCGGGACGACACCTTTGCCCGCCTGGCGGCGAAAACCCTTTCCAGACAAAGAGATTTGGGCTACCGCGATGTCCGTCGTGGTCCAGACCGCTGCTCCCGCGGCCTCACCCTCCGCGTCTGGGCAATCTCACCCCAGGGCCGGCTACGCCGACCCTGCCCCGGACCTGTGCGCGCGGGGATCCTTCGGCGCGTGGCCAGCCGCGCGGATGGGTGCGGCCACGGGAAGCGGCGGCTTGGACCACGACGAACATCGCCGCAGCCCAAAATGGTCGAAATGTGCAGGTGCCGCCGCACCGCCGCTAACGTAGCGTAATCAGCTTCGGGCCGTAGGTGTGGATCTAGAACGGTTAGGGTCGATATAGCGCCCTAACCGTTCTAGATCGCGAACCTGGTGCCGGTTGCCCCGCACAGTGGCTACTGCCTGCGACCGGGGCCCGCCCGACTCGGTCGGCGGCGGCGTGGCGGTTTAGGACATTGTGGACGAACGCCGACCTCAAACCCCGACTGCTCTATGGAGACCTTTCTTCAGGCCCACTATCTTCTTCGATGGGCTTGTCCCGCGGGCCTGACGGCCCGCGGGAGCATACGGTCCGCAGGTGACGCGGACCGGGGTATATGGGGCTCTATTGGTATCCGCGGATTTGTTTGAAGACGCCGGCGAGGGAGCCGCTGCGGGCGTCGAAGGTGCGGCCGCCGCTGATGCGGGCTACCTCGGTCATCTCCTGGACGTTGCCCTCGCCGAAGAGCAGGGTGAAGATCGGGATGGCCTTGAGCTTCGCGGGCAGCTTGGCGTGGTAGGTCTTGAACGCCGGCAGCTTGGGCCCGACCGTCCGCTCGCCGTCGGTGAGCAGCACGACCGAGGTGAAGCGGTCGGGGTCGGCCGCGTCGAGTTGCTTGGCCAGGTCGAGCGCGCGGGTGAGCGCGTCGTAGATGGCGGTCTCGCCCCCCGGCGCGAGCCCGCGCACGTAGCCGCGGATCTGGTTGGTGACCGGCTGCCGGTTGGTGGCGGGCATGTCGAAGCGGCGGGGTGATTTCGGCGCGGTGCTGAAGGGCAGCATGATGACCTGCTCGCGGCCGTTGAAGCGGGTGAGCTCCCCGGAGAGCGAGTTGTCCGCTCCGGAGAGGCCGAGCAGCGCGCTCTGCAGGCCCTTGATCCGGGCGCCCTTCATCGAGCCCGACGTGTCGAGCACGTAGATGGTGCGCGCCGGCTTGCGCAGGCTGTCGCCGAAGCCGGTCACCAGGGCCGTCGCGTCGTCGTAGCGGGCCGGGAACGGCAGCTCGACCAGGCCGCCGTCGGCGGGGCCGAACGACTTGCTCAGCTCGATCCCGGGCACGGCCGGCCGGCGGAACGTGGTCTCCATGATCTTGCGTTGGGTGGAGGGGCGGCGCAGGTAGTCGGCGACCGCCGCGTAGTTGGTGCGGGCCTGCTCGGAGGCGCCGGACAGCAGCGTGATCGGGTAGTCGGCCGTGACGACGCCGTCGGCCGGGTAGACCACGGTCAGCGGCTCCTTGAGCTTGCCGCCCTCGTTGAGCGACAGCAGCACCGACTCGTAGTTGACGAGGCCGTCGACCGGGGCGGCGCCGGACTGCCGCTGCACGTACGCGTCGGCGAGCCAGCCGGACGAACCGGCGGTGAGCGACTGCCCGGCGAAGAAGGACTGCAACCGCGGCGTCAGCGCGGAGATCTCGGCGCTCGTCAGCGCCCGCCCGGTGCCGGCCAGCGCGGCGGCGACACCGACGAGCGCCGAGTAGCCAGAGTTGGAGGCGGCCGGGTTGGTCATGCCGTACGTGAACTTGCCCGCGCCGGCGGCCTCGGCGATCTCGCTCCACGTTGGACGGTGCTGGTCCCAGCCGAGCGCCTTGGCCTTGCTGGCGCGCAGGCCGAGCACCACGGGGGAGTTGGCCACCTTGGTGCTCACGTCGATGCGACCGGAGGCCTTCGGGTGGAGCTCCAGGTAGCGGTTGTTGGAAAACCAGATCGCGTCCTGGTCGCGCGCGGCGGTGCCAGCGGCGACCCGCTCTATGCCGTCGAGCGTGCCGATCTCGGTGAGCTTGACGGTCACGCCGGTGGCGGCCTTGACGTCGTCGAGGATCGACTGGAGGTCGTCCAGCTCGCTGCCGGCGAGCACGCGGAGGGTGCCGGAGCCCTTCTTGAACGGGCCCTCGGAAGCTTGCGGTGTCGGGGTGTCGCAGGCGCTCGCCAGCAGCGCCAAACCCAGTAACGGAGCCAGAAAACGTCGCACAGAAGTCCTTGTCATGGTCGAAGGCGCTGGTCGAGCGTCGTGAGGAGGGAGTCGACGACCTCGGGCGCGGGCGCGGGGACGATGTCGGTGAGCTTCGCGGGCAGGGCCGCGCCGCCGGCCGGCACGCGGGCCAGCACCGACGCGATGGCGCCCTCGTCGGCGGTGCGGAAGCCGTGCTCGGCGGCGAGGCGGAGCAGCTCCGGATCGTCGGTGAGCAGGCGGCCCACCTCGTCGCCGGCGCCGTCGAAGGCGACGACGGTGTGCCCGCTGGGCGTGGTGGGCGAGAGGTAGACCAGCGTCGCGTTTCGCGGCAGGGTGTCGGCCTGCCCGGCGTCGACGTACTGGGCCTCGTAGACCAGGACGAGTGGCGCGTAGTTGAGGCCTTGGGCGAGGTACTTCTCGAACGGGTCCTCTGTGGACCGCTCCAGCCCACCCTGGTCGGTGAAGAGCTTGACCACCTCGTCGACCGCCTTGGTGCCGCCGCCCAGCTCCTGCAGGGCGAGCCAGGCGTACACGCCGGCGGAGTTGGAGTCGCCTGGGTGGGTCGTGGTCACCAGCACGTCGCGCCGGGCCGGGTAGGCCACGTTGCCCTCGAGCTGGTCCCAGCGCACGTCGCGGCGGGCCAGGTCGAGGAGCTTCTGGAAGTCGATCACCCAGTGCCCCTCTTGCGCCCGCCGGGCCACCCCTTCGGCCGCGAGCAGGTCGGCGATCGGCGTGAACGTGGCGACCGCGAGCGGCGACCAGAACGGGGTGTAGGTCGCGGTGGCCGCGCGCACCTGCTTTACCCGCTCCGCCGACTGCTCGCTGCCGGGAAACGCGAAGTCGTATCGATCGAGGGGGACCGTGGTGGCCATCTCGCGGGAGCCGCGTGAATCGATCTCCACGCGCAGCCCGTGGCTGGCGAACGCGTCTTTCACCCGCTGGTCGGCGAAGAACGGCGCCTTTTCGGAACCGACCACCCCGCGCACCGTGTCGAGGCGGTCCATGCCCAGGAACCACCCGATGCCGGCACCCACGATGGCCAGCACGACCACGGTCGCGACGATTATCCAGAGACGGCGCTTCACGGCCCGATGGTGGTCGGGGCGGTCAACCCCGACAGTGGACGGATCGTGAATTCCCGGTGAACGGATAATTGGGCACAGCGCGGTTGTGCTGGCTGAATTCCAATAGCGATATTGGCGCAATGGATCTTACAGCCAATCGGCGTCAGGTGCTGGCGGGCGCGGTCGCGGCGGTGGGTGCCTCCGCCCTCGCGACCGGCTCGGCGCACCCCGCGTCGGCGCATGGTTCTGACACGGCGACGCCATTCCCCCTCGGCGTGGCCAGCGGCGACCCGCTGCCGGACGCGGTGGTCCTGTGGACGCGGCTGATCCGCGACACCGGGCTCTCTCGCCCGGTAGAGGTGGGTTGGCAGGTGGCCAAGGACGAGCGGTTCCGCCGCGTCGTGCGCTCCGGCACGGCGTGGGCGCGGCCGGAGCTCGCACACTCGGTGCACGTCGACGCGCGCGGGCTGGAGCCCGGGCGCGAGTACTTCTACCGCTTCAAGGCACAGGGGCAGCTCAGCCCGGTCGGCCGGACGAAGACCGCGCCGCACCCGCACGCGCGGCCGCACCAGCTGCGGTTCGGCGTGGCCAGCTGCCAGGACCTGCAAAACGGGTACTGGCCGGCGTACTGGGGCCTGGCCGACGAAGACTTCGACGTGGTGTTCCACCTCGGCGACTACATCTACGAGTACGACCCGGACAGCCGCTTCGCGGACCGGCGGCACACCACGCCGGAGACGCTCGGCCTGGACCAACTACGCACATTGGACGATTACCGCAACCGGCACGCGCAGTACAAGGGTGACCCCGCCCTGCGCGCCGCCCACGCCGCCGGCGCCTGGGTGGTGACCTGGGACGACCACGAGACCGAAAACAACTACGCGGACCTTGTCGACGAGCTCGACTCGGGCGCGGCGCACCAGACGCCGGAGGAGTTCTCCCGGCAGCGGGCCGCCGCGTACCAGGCGTACTACGAGCACATGCCGATCCGGGCCCACCTGCGCCCGGGCAGCGACGGCATGCGCATCTACCGGCGCTTCGACTTCGGGCTGCTCGCCCGGGTCAACGTGCTGGACACCCGGCAGTACCGCACCGACCAGCCCGGTCCGAGCGACCTCGGCCCGGAGTCCTACGGCGCCGGCAACACCGAGGGCACGCTCACCGGCGACGAGCAGGAGAGCTGGCTGTCCCGCGGCCTCGTGCACTCGCCGGCCCGGTGGAACGTCATCGCCCAGCAGGTGATGATGAGCCGCACCCGCTTCCCCAACCCGACCGGCCAGCCGCCGCCCACGGTGGTCAACCTCGACCAGTGGGACGGGTACATGCCGCAGCGGCAGCGCCTGCTGCGGCTGCTCGCCGACGAGCGGGTGGACAACCCCGTGATCCTCGCGGGTGACATCCACTCCACCTGGATCAGCGACCTCAAGCTCAACTTCGACGACCCGGCCTCACCGGTGGTCGCGGCCGAGTTCGTGGGTACCTCCATCAGCTCGGACTTCCCGGTCGCGTTCGACGCGCCGATCAAGCAGGCCAACCCGCTGCTCAACCCGCACGTGCGCTATTTCGACGGGCTCAAGCGGGGCTACCTGCGCTGCGACGTGACCCGCGAGTCGTGGCGCACCGACGTGCGGGTGGTGGACACGATCGAGGTCCGTGAGGCGCCGGTGCGCACGAGTGCCTCGTTCGCGGTCGAGGCGGGTCGCCCGGGAGTGGTAGCCGCCTGATGGAGCATGGTGTGGCGGGCATTCCGGTCGGGTATGTGATCGGCATGACCGCCACACCCACGGGCGCGTCGGGCGCCGTCGTGGCCTACCTCCGCGCCCAGCGCGACGCCATCGCCGCCAACGAGCCGGGGGTACGCGACGGCGACGAGGACGCCATACACGACATGCGCGTGGCGATCCGGCGGCTGCGCAGCACGCTCCGGTCGTTCCGGGGGATGTGGGAGCGCGAGCGGGTGGACGCGCTGCGCGGCGAGCTCAAGTGGCTGGCCGACAAGCTGGGGCCGGTGCGCGACGGCCAGGTGATGGCGGCCCGGCTCGCCGGCGCCGTGCGGGCCGAGCCGCGCCAGCTCGTCGTCGGCCCGGTCGAGGCGCGGATAGAGCAGCACCTCGGCCACGACACGTCGGACGCGATGGAGCGGGTGCGCGGCGCGCTCGACGGCGACCGGTACGCCGGGCTCCTCGCCGAGATCGACGCGATGGTCGGCGCGGCCGCGGACCGCGGCGACGGGTGGGTGCGCAAGCGGGTACGCAAGGCCGTGCGCCGGGCCGACCGCATGCTCGACGGCGCGGACACGGCCGGCGAACACGAGCGCGACGTGCAGCTGCACGAGGCCCGGAAGGCGTACAAGCGGGCCCGGTACGCGGCCGAGCCGCTGGACCGCAAGCCGGCGCAGCGGCTGGCCAAGCGGCTCAAGGCGCTGCAGGACGTGCTCGGCGTCCACCAGGACACGGTGGTCACCCGCGCGGTGCTGCGCGACCTCGGCATGCGCGCGTTCCGGGAGGGCGGCAACGCGTTCACCTACGGGCTGCTGCACGCCCGCCAGCAGGTCGCGGGGGAGACGGCGCTGGCCGACCTGCCCGGCGCCACCCGGCGCGCCCGCCGCAAGAAGGTCCGCCGCTGGCTCGCCTGACCGGTCCCGTTCACCTGTTGTGTGTCCGGCGCGCGATTGGCATTGACATGGCGGTAGGGCAGGGTGAATAGACCGTCGGTGTGACCCGAGCCCGCGCCAGCCTCGCAGCCCTGTCCGCTCTCGCCGTCGCCGCCCTGGCCGCGGTCGCCTTTCCGGCACCGGCCGGCGCGGCGCCGCTGGGTTCGGTGAAGCTCTCGCAGAGCAGCGGCACCGTCGACCAGAACCCGATCTTCGGCAGCGCGTCGGCGTCCAAGCCCTGCCCGAGCGGGTACGGGAGCGACGCGATGGTGCGCATCGGTCCGCCCGGTGGGCCCTACTCGAACGTGGCCAAGCCGGTCACCGACGGCGGGTACGACAAGAAGGCGGTTGCCGTCAAGCCGAACCGTTCGTTCACCACCGCGCTCGCGGGCGCGCCGGCGAGCGGCGAGTGGTGGGTCGTCGTCGAGTGCTACAGCCAGACGCTGGGCATGTACCAGGATCGCTTCATCACCCCGATCACCGTGAACGGGCGCAACTGGAAGCTCGGCCCGCCGGTCAGCGGCGCGGCACCCCTCGACTCGCCCGCGCAGGGCCAGCCCGTGCCGCCGACGGTGCCGGGGCCGGAGGTGACCGCCGCGGCGCCGGTCGGCACGGAGGGCGCGCCGGGCGCCCCGGACCCCACCGCGAGCGCGAGCGTGGATCCGCGCCTCGCCAGCAACGACCGCTCCGGCGACGGCTCGCCGCTGTCGAGCGTGATGTGGACCGCCGGCGTGATCCTGGTGCTCGCGCTCGTGGGCGGTGCCGCTCTGTTCAGCTGGCGCCGCCGGATGTCCTGACCGGCACCAGATGCCAATATGTCGATGTCAGCCGAAGGAAAACTACTGAAACCGCGACGAAACGGCAGGCAGACGTGCGGTTGGCCAACGAGATGATCCGAACGGTGGATGCTTCCTTACCCGCTGTTCACTTCCTGCATGTCCGGCGTGAGCACAGGACTGCTCGGTGAGTCATCGTTCATGTCGAGGCTGATCTCACTGACCGTCGCGAGTCAGTTGGGGAGGCGGTCAGCCACGCGCCCTCTGTGGCGCACCTCGGAAGGGATCATGGTGCAGCACTCACGGTTCGTGTTTCTTGCCGCGCCCATGCCCGAGTCGAAGGACGGGGACGAGGGTGAGGGCATCCTGTGGATGCTGGTCTCACCCAACAACCGCCCGCTTGGTCGCGGCACCACCTACCACGCGACGTACGGGGCCTGCCGCCAGTCGGTGCTCGATCTGCAGGCCAACTACGAACGCGCGAAGCCGGTGGAGACGACCGTCGATCTGACTGGGCAGTGGACCTGGCGGATCGATCTGGACGGCGAGCCGGTCGCCGTGTCGAGCCGCTCCTACCTCCGGGCCCGGGAGTGCACGTACAACCTGGAAAGGTTCCTCGAGGCGGTGCCGAGCGCGCAGGTCATCGCCGGCACCCGGAGTGTCCGACGTGGACGCCGTCGGCCCAGTGTCGCCGAGCCGCCGCCCGGCCGAGAGCTGCGGAACGCGGGCTGATGACCGCAACGCTCAGCGACCTGTCCTCCGTCACCGTCACACCGTCCACACCGGACGGGCCTGAGGACTCGCCGCGCCGGATCCGCCTGCGCCGCGCCCGGTCCGACGTACTGTTTCGCGCGATCGCGCGAGCCGGCGGCAGCGTCGTCCTGGCGGTCATGCTGCTCGTCGGGCTCTTCCTCGGCGTGCGGGCGGTGCCGGCGGTGCGGGCGGTCGGTTTCGGCTTCCTCACCACCCAGAACTGGGTGCCGGCACAGCTGGACTTCGGCGTGGCCGGTGTGCTCGTCGGCACCGTGCTCATCGCGCTCGTGGCGATCAGCATCGCGGTGCCGCTGGCCACCGGCGCGGCGCTGTACATCTCGGAGTACGCGCCGAGCCGCCTCCAGCCGGTGCTCGTCAACCTCGTCGACCTGATGGCAGCGGTGCCGAGCGTGGTCTACGGGATCTGGGGCTTCTTCCTGCTCCAGCCGCATATCCTGGTCCGCGGCGAGCTGGGCGACGGGCTGCCCCGGTTTCTGACCACCTACCTCGGTTGGATCCCGTTCTTCCAGGTCGACGACTACAACCCCCGCGACCCGGCGGCCAGCCCGACGGCGCTGACCTCGTCGACGTTCGTCGCCGGGATCATCGTCTCGATGATGGTCACGCCGATCATCGCGTCGGTCATGCGGGAGGTCTTCTCCCAGGCGCCGCTCGGCGAGCGCGAGGGCGCGTTCGCGCTCGGCGCGACGAAGTGGGGCATGATCCGGTCGGTCGTGCTGCCCTTCGGCCGGGGCGGGATGATCGGCGGCACGATGCTCGGCCTTGGCCGGGCGCTCGGCGAGACGATCGGCGTCTTCCTGGTCATCTCCATGGTGTTCGTGATCCAGCCGCACATCCTGCAGACCGGTGGCGGTTCGATCGCGGCCCTGATCGCCCTGCGGTACTCGGACGACGCGGGCATCGCCCTGGCCGCGCTGATGGCGGCCGGCCTGGTGCTCTTCGGCATGACGCTGGTCGTCAACTTCGCGGCCGGCATCATCATCAGCCGCAGCCGGTCGGGCGCGGCGAGCGAGGCGTGAGGACGTGACCGTGACCGACGTGCGCGTGGCCGAGACGTACCTGCCCCGGCGGGACGACCCGGCGGGGCCCGAGGTGCGCCGGACGATGAGCAACACCCGGCGCAGCGACGTGTTCGCGGTCGTCGGGGCGGCCGCCTCGTCGATCGCGCTCTCCTCCGTGATCTTCACGCAGCTGGCGCCGTTCGACGCGATCCTCGGCTTCGTCGTCGTGTCGTACCTGCTGTTTCTCGGCATCTACACGCTGCTGGTCTCGCTCGACGAGTCCGGGCCCACCGTGCGCGACCGGCTCGCCGCGGCGCTCATCCACAGCCTGGCGTTCGTGATGCTGGTCGGCCTCGTCCTGGTCGTGGGGTACACGTTCTGGCGCGGCCGCCAGGCCCTGGTGCACCTCAACTTCTACTACCAGGACATGGGGTTGGCCGGCCCGCTCCAGCCGCTGAGCGTGGGCGGTGTCAAACACGCCATCGTCGGCACGCTGGAGCAGATCGGCATCGCGCTGGCCATCACGATCCCGCTCGGCATCATCGGCGCGGTGTTTCTCAGCGAGGTGCCCGGGCCGTTCAGCCGGTTCGTCCGGATCATCGTCGAGGCGATGACCGCGCTGCCGTCCATTGTGGCTGGTCTGTTCATCTTCGCGATGGTGATTCTCGGCCTCGGCGTGGACAAGTCGGGGATGGCCGCCGGTCTGGCGCTGAGCGTCATGATGCTGCCGATCATCATCCGCGCCGCGGACGTGGTCATCCGGCTCGTGCCGGGCACGCTCCGCGAGGCCGCGCTCGCCCTCGGCGCGTCGCAGTGGCGGACCATCTGGCACGTCGTGCTGCCCACCGCCCGCTCCGGCATCACGACCGCGGTGATCCTGGGCACGGCGCGCGGCATCGGCGAGACGTCACCCGTGCTGCTCACCGCGGGCTTCGCGCAGACGCTCAACGCCAACCCGACCAGCGGGGCACAGACATCGCTGCCGCTCTACACGTTCCAGATGGTGCGGACCGGCGAACCTGGCCTCATCGCCCGGGCGTTCGGCGCGGCCGCGGTGCTGATGGTCCTGGTCCTGTTCCTCTTCGTGCTCGCCCGCCTCATCGGCGGCCGGGCGCCCGGACAGCTCAGCCGCGGCCAGCGCCGCCGCCGCGTCCGCGCGTCCCGGCGCGACGCGGTCCGCTTCGCCGCCCGGGACAATGCCCGGCGGCCTGACCTCCTCGACACCGACAAGGCTGGCTCATGAAGAGAACGCTGATGGCCGCCCTCGCGACGGTCGCCATCGTGCTCGGGGCGGCACCGCCCGCGGCGGCCGCGCCCAAGTTCGTACCGATCAACGGCGCGGGCTCGACGTGGAGCGCCAACGCCATCGACAACTGGCGGCGCAACGTCCAGCAGCGCGGCATATACATCAACTACGCCTCCACGGGTTCCAGCGACGGCCGGGCCCAGTTCCGCAGCGGTACGGTCCACTTCGGAGTGTCCGAGATCCCGTACGGCCTGAAGGACGCGTTCGGCGGCGTGGACACGCCTCCCAGCCGCGACTACGCGTACATGCCGATCGTCGCCGGCGGCACCGCGTTCATGTACAACCTGAAGATCGGTGGCCGCCGGGTCACCAACCTGCGGCTTTCCGGCGACGTGGTCGCGCGCATCTTCACCGGCCAGATCAAGCGGTGGAACGATCCCGCCATCAAGGCCGACAACCCCGGACTCAGCCTGCCGGCCCGCGCCATCCGCCCGGTGGTGCGGCAGGACGGTTCCGGCACGAGCGCGCAGTTCACGCTCTGGATGAGCAAGCAGCACTCGTCGGTCTGGAACGCGTACTGCCGGAAGTTCAACAAGCCGGCGCCCTGCGGCCTCACGTCGAACTACCCGTTCCGGGCCAGCGACGGCTTCATCGGGCAGAGCGGCTCCACCGGCGTCGCCGGGTACGTGGCGCAGGACAACGCCGAGGGCTCGATCACGTACGTCGAGTACTCGTACGCCCTCAACGCGCGCTTTCCCGTGGTGAAGCTGCTGAACGCCGCCGGCTACTACACCGAGCCGACCGCGTCCAATGTGGCCGTCGCCCTGACCAAGGCACGGATCAACACCAACAAGGGCACGGCGAACTACCTGACCCAGATCCTCGACGGGGTATACACCTCGGCCGACAAGCGGACCTACCCGTTGTCCTCGTACTCCTACATGCTGATCCCGACCAAGGAAGGGCTCGGCATCGACCAGGACCGGGGCTACACGCTGAGTTCCTTCGCGAACTACTTCCTCTGCGAGGGCCAGCAGCAGGCCGAGGTGCTCGGCTACTCGCCACTGCCGATCAACCTGGTCAGCGCCGGGATGGACCAGGTGAAGCGGATCCCCGGCGCGCCGACGTCGCGCATCGTCATCGCCAACTGCAACAATCCGACGTTCTCCCGGAGCGGCGCCAACACGCTGGTCCAGAACGCCAAGCAACCGTCCGAATGCGACCGCAAGGGCTCGCGGCAGAACCCTGAGGGCACCGCGGGTGCGCGCAAGGTGCCGACACCCGTCATCGCCGCGGCCCGGTGCGCGGGCAGCGGCGGCAACAACAACACCACCGACAACGGCCCGACGACCGGCCCCACCGCGCCCGGCGCCAACCCCACCGCGAGCGCGGGCGCGGTCGATCCGGATACCGGCCTGCGCGCCGGAGACGGTGAAGGCGCCGGCGACGGCGAGCAGGTCGCGGCCGTGCCGGTGGCGCTCGACGGCGAGGGCGGCTGGCGGATGCGGCACACGATGATGCTCATCGCCGGCGTGCTCCTCCTGGGCCTCGTGCTCGGGCCGCCCTTCCTGGCCGCCTCGCTGCGCGGCCGCCGCGACCGGCAGGAGGGAGCCTGATGCGCCGGAGGGTGGCGGCCATCATGGTCGCGCTCGTCGCCGCCAGCCTGCTCTTCGTGGTGGATCCGGCGGCACCGGCGCGCGGCCAGGCCGAGGCGGGCGGCGGTGGCGGCACCGGCTCCTCGGCGGTGACGGTCACGGTCGACGAGGGCGAGTTCAAAGGCCTGCGGGTCACCGTCTCGCAGACCCGTGACCTGGCCAACCAGGCCGTCGTGATCACCTGGACCGGTGCCACGCCGACGCCGCGCAACCGCCTGCTCGCGTCGGACTACTTCCAGATCATGCAGTGCTACGGCGATCCCGACGCGCCGGGCGACCCCAAGGGTCTCAAGTTTCGCGAGACGTGCCAGTTCGGCGTCGAGTTCACCCCGCCGGCCATTCCCAACAGCACCGGCGTCAACTCGAGCACGAGCCTGGAGGCGAGTAGCCGCGCCAGGTACCAGAGCCTCGTGGCGGGCTATCCGGCCGACGACACCGACGAGACGCTTCCCAAGGAAGCCCAGGTGGTGCCGTTCCAGCCGATCGGTGGTCGAGCGACTCCCAACGGGAGCCCGAGCCAGCCGTTCCCGGTCATCAAGAGCCCGGTCCCGCCGTACACCGAGCGGACCTCGACGGACGTAGAGGTGCTGGCCCAGTACTTCACGACGACCACGACGAACGAGGTGCCCTTCGCACTGAGCGACGGCTCAGGCAACGGCCGGGCCGTCTTCGAGGTGCAGAACGCGGCGCTCGCGCCGCACCTCGGCTGCGGTGCCGGGTACACCGACCTGGAGAACAAGCAGCACCCGGCGCCGGAGTGCTCGATCGTCATCGTGCCCCGGGGCCACCAGCAGCCGTTCGACGGCCAGCCGGCCACCGCCGTGCACGGCAGCCCGTTCGTCCCGGCGCTGTGGAAGAACCGGATCGTCGTCCCGCTGGAGTTCAACCCGGTCGCCAGCCCGTGCTCGCTCACCAAGTCCGAGCGCGCCACCGCCGGCACGGAGTTGATCGCCGAGGCGATCACCTCGTGGCAGCCGGTGCTGTGCGCGGGTGACGGGCCGGTCTTCGGCTACTCCGGCATCAGCGACTTCGAGGTCGGGCCGCGCGTGCTCTCGCCGGGCACCGGCGGGCCGGGCGTCGGGTTCACGGCGGAGGGGGTACAGTCGAGCAGCCCCGCGCTCATCCACGCGCCGGTGACGGTGAGCGCGCCGGTCATCGCGGTGAACGTCGACGCCAACCTGCGGGATCTCGTCGAGGGCGACCTGCCGCCGGACGTCAACGCGCTCGCCGGGCTGGCCATCTCCGACATCAAGCTGACGCCGCGGCTCGTCGCGAAGATGCTGACCTTCTCGTACACATTGGACGTCGCGAGCCAGACGCCGCCCAACGAGCTGGCGAAGAACTACCAGTCGATCAGGTTCGACCCCGAGTTCGTCGACCTCAACCCGACGTTCGCATACTGGACCGCGCGGAAGGCAGCCACGCTCAACGGCCTGATGGTGTCGGTCGGCAGCTCGCTAGCGGCGCGGGACATGTGGCGGTGGATCGAGGCCGACCCCGCGGCGAAGAAGTGGTTGACCGGCACGCCGGACGAGACCGGCATGGTCGTCAACCCGGCGTACAAGGGCGTGTCGTTCTCGACGCTCGACACCTACCCGAAGCTCGACACGCGGTGCTTCACCGGCCCGGCGCCGGACTACGACCACGTGCAAAACTGCACCTTCGGCTACCGCCCTTACATGGGCAGCCTGACCGAGGCGGCGCTGCAGACCCTGCGCGCGGACGTGAAGGCCGCCGGCAGCACGATGACGACGGGTTCGGCCAACCCGAACTTCGATCCGAACAACCCGCGCTTCGACGCGATCCCGCGCCAGCAGCCGGGTGCGCGGCTGGCGATGTCCATAACGGACTCCGCCTCGGCCGCCCGCTACGGTCTTTTCACGGCCCAGCTCTGCAAGGCGGTCCGCGGCGGTGACGGCAAGTTCACCACGACCGACTGCCGCCGCGCGGACACGCAGGGCATGACCGCGGCCGTCGCGACCGCCGCGGAGAGCAACGTGCCCGGCGTCCGCATCGTCGATCCGGCCAAGGCGTGGGCGACACCGGACGCGTACCCGCTGACCACCATCACGTACGCGGTGGCCGACACGAGCGACCCGAAGGACGCGCGCAAGGACTACGCCAAGCTCCTGCGCTACGCCGCCGGTGCGGGTCAGACACCCGGACCCGCCGACGGTCAGCTGCCGGAAGGGTACGTGCCGCTGACCCAGGCCATGCGCGAACAGACGATGATCGCCGCCGACAAGCTCGAGAACTGGGTCGAACCCACGACGCCGGCACCGAGCGACGAGACCACGACGAGCCCGGAGCCGACCGCGCCCGCGAGCGTGCCGGCGAGCGGGCTGCCACCGTCGGCCGCGATCACCACACCCGCCACGCAGCCGCCCGCGGCACCGGTGGCGCAGACGACGCTCGGCAGTCCACTGGGGATGATCCGTTTCCTGCTCATCGTGGCGCTCGTCGTCGGCCTCGTGGGTGGCGTCGCCGGACCCGTCATGCAGCGCCTCGCGTCCCGAACACGTAAGACGGGCCTGAAATGACCGTTCGACGGAACCCGTTCATCCGGCCTACGTGTTGGCGAGAGAAAGCACGGGCGAAACGTTTGTCTGGCAAAGGTTTCGGCGGTCAGACGCGCGACGCGACGATAACCCCGGCTCGTCTGGCATGGAGGCGGGCTCGAGTGTTTTGCCCCGCAGAAAGGGAGCACACATGAAGGTCAAGACGATCGGCAACGCGGTGGTGGTCGGCTTCTGCGCCGCCGTCGCCGTCGCGATGGCGGCCACCCCGGCCGTCGCCGACCCGTCGCCGGTCACCGACTACCGGATCCTGGCCGGCACCGGCTCGGACACCACCCAGGACGTTCTGAACGGGCTGGGTGCCGCGGTCGAGGGCGGCGCAACCATCGCCTCCTGGGATGCCCGCCCCCAGCCCTCCACGATCAAGACCAAGGCGACGAACTGCTCGTTCAACCGGCCCAACGGCTCGGGTGCCGGGCGCCAGTCGCTGCGCGCCTCGGAGGGTGAGGACCTGGGCGGCACGCACGGTGGCCCCGGCTTCTACCAGGGTGCCAACGTCGTGGGGTGCGTCGACTTCGCGCGGTCGTCGAGCTACGGCGGCGGCACCAACCCGCAGAACACCGGCACGCTGACGTACATCCCGTTCGGCGTGGACACGGTGGCCCTGGGCATCAACGTGAACGGCGACCTGCCGCGCAACATCTCGTTCGCCCAGACCCAGCGCGTCTACCGGTGCTTCTCCACCAACATCACCGGTATCCCGGTGCAGCCGCGGATGATCCAGGCCGACTCCGGCACCTGGCAGTTCTGGCTCCAGCGGATGCAGCTCACCGAGGCGGAGATCGCCCTGGGCGACTACCCCTGCCTCGCCACCGGCAGCCCGGTGACCCCGGTGCTCCCGCGCGTGCAGGAGCACGACGGCACGGTCCTCAACGGCAACAACAACCAGGTGGTGCCGTTCTCGGCCGGGCAGTTCATCGCGCAGAGCCGGACCGGCACGATCCTGGCCGCGACCGGCGTGACCGTGACCGACCGTCGCGGCGAGGTGTACCTGGCCGGCCTCAGCTCCGCTGAGCAGCCGTTCAACCGCACCACGCTCGTGGTCAACACCAACTTCACGCTGCGCCGCGACGTGTACAACGTGGTGCCGACCGCCAACCTCGGCGACGCCGAGATCATCGACACCTTCGTCGGTGCCGGCTCGGACGTCTGCAACGCGACCGTCACGAGCGGTAGCACGACGTTCAACGTCATCGAGCTGTTCGGCTTCGGCCGGCGCACCACCCAGGTGGCGCCGCTCGACGCCGCCTGCGGCTACGACCAGCTGCGGTTCAACTCCTGACCCGTAGCTAAGCCAAAGGTCCGGGCGGCCGCACGTGGTCGCCCGGACACTGGCGTCCCGGACCGCCGTCGAACGGAGGAGTGAAGCAATGAGCAGGCAACGGCATCGCCGCTGGCTCGCCCTCGCCGCGGGTGCCCTGGTCTCCGCATGTGTGCTGGTGACCGGCGTGCTCATCGGACCGGCCGCGCCGGCGCGGGCCGCGTCGCTCGGCACCGTCACGCTGTCTCAGACAAGTGGGACGGTCGACGCCAACCCGATGTTCACCAACAGCACGACCTCGGCCGCGTGCCCCAGTGGCTTCGGCGAAAACGCCGCGCTGCGGGTCGGCAGGCCCGGCGGTCCCTACAGCAACCTCGCGCCGTCGCTCGGTGGCGGCGGGTTCGACCAGGCACCGATCGAGGTCGGGGCGACCCGGTCGTTCACCACCGCGATCGGCGGCACCGCGCCGGGCAACGGCGAGTGGTGGGTCATCGTGGAGTGCTTCAGCCTGACCGCGGGCCGGCACGCGGACGAGTTCCGCACCTCCGTCTTCGTCACCGGCACGGACTGGTCCACTCAACAGGGCAACAACGGAGCGGTGACCACCACCTCGCTCGCGGTGGCCCCCGAGGGGGACGTCCCCGAGGGCGACCCGGTGAACCTGACCGCCACCGTGACGCCGGCGGAAGCCGTGGGCAAGGTGGAGTTCTTCCGGACCACGGCCCTCGGTGACGGCACCAACGAGACGGTCAAGCTGGGGGAGAACCCGGTCGCGAGCGGCACCGCCACGTTGCAGGCGACCCTGCCCGGGCCCGCGCCCGACGCCACGCCGCCCGTCATCGAGCACACGCTCACCGCGATCTTCCGCCCGACCGACGCCAACGCGTTCCGCGAGTCGTCCTCCGAGGGTACGGTGGTCCGCGTCACGCGCGGCCAGGTCGCGAAGCAGTCCAACACCGTGCTGACCGTGGCGCCGACCGGTCCCGCGCCGTCGGGCGCCGCCGTCACGCTGACCGCGGCTGTCACCATCAACGCGCCGGACGTCGCGGCCGCTGGGTCGGTCAAGTTCGAGCGGCGGCCCAACGGCGTCTCCGGTGCACAGTGGACGGAGATCTCCACCGTCGCGGTCGCCGGCGGATCGGCGACGCACACCATCGCGGCGGGCGGACTGCCCGACGGGCGGTACGACTTCCAGGCCACCTTCGTGCCCACCACCCCCGCGGAACAGGCGACCAGCGCCGACATCGAAAACGCGTACCAGATCGGCGAGGCGCCGAGCGGTCCCGCGGCGACGACCACGAAGCTCGACGTCACTCCGGAGAACACGGCGGAGGAGACGAGCGAGGTGACCATGAAGGCGACGGTCACCCCGGCGGGCGCGGCCGGCACCGTCCAGTTCCGCGACGGCAGCACGGTGCTGGAGACCGCGACGCTCAGCAACGGCACGGCCGAGTACAAGACGAGCGCGCTCGCGCTGGGCCAGCACACGCTGACGGCCGCCTTCACACCGTCTACGGAGAGCGCCGCCGAGTTCCAGGCGTCCACCTCCAGCGCGGTCCAGTACGAGATCGTCACCCCGGGCGACGACGATGACGGTGACGACGACGGGGACGACGACGACGGCGACGACGACGACGGTGGTGGCGGCGGCTCGCTGGCCAGCACCGGCACCCCGCTCGTCACGATCGGCGCGTCCGGCCTGCTGCTGATCGGCGCGGGCGTCGGCGCGATGTTCCTGACCCGCCGCCGCCGTCCCGAGCCCGAGCCGGTGGCCTGGCCGGACGAGCGCTAATGACGATCACGATCGAACCGCCGCCGGCCGCGAGTCCTCCTCGCGAGCCGGCGGCTCCCGTGCCTCCGCCGGGTACGCCGGCCGCGTCGCCGCAGCCCGCCGCGACGCCGCCACCGGCCTCCGTGCCGCCGATGCGGCTGGCCCTGCAGGTGCCGGGCATCGCGTTGAGCATCCTGGCCGTGGTCGCCCTCGGCTTCGTCGTACACCTGATCCTCGTGTCGCAGTTGCAGTACCAGCGCAACCAGCAGACCGCGTTCGCCGACTTCCGCGCCGAGCTCGCACGCGGCACGGCACCCGTGGGCCAGACCCGGGCGGAGTTCAGCGACACCGGTGAGGTCGCCAAGGAGACGCTGGTGGAGCCCGGCTCGCCGGTGGCCGTACTGCAGATCAAGGCGATCGGGCTGCGCGCGGTCGTCGTCGAGGGCACCAGCGGTGAAGACCTGCGCCAGGGGCCGGGCCACCGCCGCGACAGCGTGATGCCGGGGCAGGCCGGCACGAGTGTCCTCATGGGACGCCGCTCGGCTTACGGCGGTCCGTTCCGCGACCTCGACCTGCTGCTGCCCGGCGACCAGATCAAGGTGGTCACCGGGCAGGGCGAGCACATGTACGTGGTACGCGGGCTGCGCTATCCCGGCGAACCAGCGCCGGCACCCCTGGCCACGGGGCAGGGGCGGCTGACGCTGACGACGGCTGACGGCGACCCGTTCATACCGCGGGACATCCTGCGGGTGGACGCCGACCTCGTCACCCCGGCCCAGCCGGCGCCGCCGCGCAAGTTCGGTGCCGCGTCGCTGCCGCCCGCCGAGGCGGCGATGGCCACGGATCCGGCGGCGTGGACGCCGTTGATGCTGTGGGGTCAGGCCCTGCTGCTGGGCACGCTCGCGGTCACCTACCTGCGGGCCCGGTGGGGCGGCTGGCAGACCTGGATCGTCGGCGCGCCCGTGCTGGGCGCCTTCGGCTTCGCCATCGCCGACCAGGCTGCCCGCCTGCTGCCAAACCTGCTGTGAACCCGGAACACTCCAGTGAGGACAGTGCCGTGACCGAGTTGCGAGACCCCACCCTGGTCGACCTGGCGCCGCAAGCGCCGGCGCCGGCGCCGCTGACCGCCACGGCGGCGGCCACCGGCCCGGTCCGCGCCGGCCTGGCCAGCCTGGAGGCAAAGTCGATCTCGGCCTGGTTCGGCGACCACAAGGTGCTCGACCGGGTGTCGCTCAACATGCCGGCCGGGCACGTGACGGCACTGATCGGACCCTCGGGCTGCGGAAAGTCGACGTTTCTGCGGATTCTCAACCGGATGCACGAGCTCGTGCCCAGCGCCTCCCTGGCCGGCGAGGTGCTGCTCGACGGGCGCGACCTCTACTCGTCCGAGCGCCGCATCACCGACGCCCGCCGCCAGGTCGGCATGGTGTTCCAGAAGCCGAACCCGTTTCCGGCGATGTCCATCTACGACAACGTGGTGGCCGGGCTGAAGCTGACCGGCACCAAAGTGTCCCGGCGTGACCGCGACGGCCTCGTCGAGGAGACGCTCACCAAGGCCGGCCTCTGGAAGGAGGTCCGCGACCGCCTGCGCCAGCCCGGCGGCGCGCTCTCGGGCGGCCAGCAGCAGCGGCTGTGCATCGCCCGGTCGCTCGCCGTGCGCCCGCGCGTGCTCCTCATGGACGAGCCGTGCTCGGCCCTCGACCCGACCTCCACCCGCCGGATCGAGGAGACGATCGCGGAGCTGGCCTCCGAGGTCACCATCGTCATCGTCACGCACAACATGCAGCAGGCCGCCCGGGTCTCGCACCAGTGCGCCTTCTTCCTCGCCTCGCACGGCACGCCCGGCGTCATCGTCGAGCACGGCGCGACGTCGGCCATGTTCGACCACCCGCAGGACCCGCGCACGGCCGACTACGTGCACGGACGGTTCGGCTGATTGATGGCTGTCTACCGACTGTTTCCCTTTCGCACGTTCGGCGTAGACATCGACCTGCATGCGGAGACATGGCTCATGTGAACGCTTGACCCGGGGTCGGCCAAAAGGCTGGCCAGGAGTCAACCTCTTCGAGGGGAAGTGTCCATGAGCAAGCCTCTCTTCGTGCGCGTCGCGGCTTTGCTGGCGACCGCCGCGGCCACCGCCACGGCACTCGTCGGCATCGCCTCACCGGCGCAGGCCGCGTCGCTCGGCACCGTCACCCTGTCGCAGGCGAGCGGCTCGGTGTCGGATACGCCGATGTTCGCGAGCGGTACGACGTCGGCGGCGTGCCCGTCGGGGTATGGGGCGAACGTCGCGCTGCGGATCGGGCGGCCGGAGGGTCCGTTCTCCAACCTGCGGGCGGCGCTCGGCGCGGGCGGCTACGACACGGCGCCGGTGACGATCGAGCCGAACCGTTCGTTCACCACCGCGCTGGGCGGCGTGGCACCGGGTAGCGGCGAGTGGTGGGTCGTGGTCGAGTGCTTCAGCGCCACGCTGGGCCAGCACCCCGACCGCTTCGTCACGTCCATCACCGTGACCGGGTCCACATGGGAGCTCACGCCGGCGCCGGTGGTGCACCTGGGCACGGTGACGCTGTCCCAGTCGGCCGGCCTCGTGTCGGACACGCCGATGTTCGCCAGCGGCACCACGTCGGCGGCCTGCCCGTCGGGCTACGGCGCGAACGTGGCGCTGCGGATCGGCCGCCCGGCCGGCCCGTTCTCCAACCTGCGGGCGGCGCTCGGCGCCGGCGGCTACGACACGGCGCCGGTGACGATCGAGCCGAACCGTTCGTTCACCACGGCACTGGGCGGTGTGGCGCCCGGTGACGGCGAGTGGTGGGTCGTGGTCGAGTGCTTCAGCGCCACGCAGGGCCAGCACCCGGAGCGCTTCGTCACGTCCATCACCGTGACCGGCTCCAGCTGGGCGCTCTCCGCCTGACGTTTCGGCAGTGGTCGAGTGTGGACAGAACATTGTGTCCACACCCGGCCATTGACGGACACGCATTGTTCGCCTGTCGCACGTCCGGCGTAGACATTGACCTGAATGCTCGGTCATGCCCTCTGTGGAGCCTTGCGTCCGGGTCGGGTCACCGAGGCTCGGCCGTGATCTCCCTCGATGAGAGGAAGTGGTTATGACCAAGCGACTGCTCGCACGCGTGGGTGCCCTGGCGGGTGCGGTCGCGGTGTCGGCGGGTGTGCTGGTCGGCATTGCCGCGCCGGCTCAGGCCGCGTCGCTGGGCGAGGTCGTCCTGTCGCAAGTGGAGGGAAGTGTCGACGACACCCCGATCTTCGCGAGTGCGACCAGCGCGCCCTGCCCGGTCGGGTACGGCGAGAACGCCGCGCTCCGCATCGGCCAGCCGGGCGGCCCCTACTTCAACCTGGCGCCGTCGCTGGGCGGCGGCGGATACGACACCGTGCCGGTGACCGTCGAGCCCAACCGGTCCTTCGCCACCGCGATCGGCGCCGCTCCGGCCGCCGGTGAGTGGTGGATCGTCGTGCAGTGCTTCAGCCTCACCGAGGGCAAGCACGTCGACGAGTTCATCACGCCGATCACGGTCGCCGGCGACAGCTGGGCCGTGAAGCGGACCGCCACCACTCTCGGGATCACGCCGGCGAGCCCGGTGCGGCGGGGCACCCTGATCAAGCTCACGGCCACCGTCACGCCGTCGCTCGCCGCGGGCAACGTCGAGTTCAAGCGCGGCACCACCGTCATCGGTTCGGCCGCGGTCGAGGATGGCGTCGCCACGCTGTGGGCGCTCGCCTGGACGGTTGGAACGCACGAGGTCACGGCCACGTTCACGCCGGCCGACGCGACCGCGTTCGATGCCTCGACGTCGGCGCCGGTGTCGTACACGGTGACCCGTCGATAGGTGTTCGTGGATACGTCGGGCGTGGTCCGAGAAATCGGCCCATGCCCGACCACCCGAACGGGTCGCCGGCGTCGACTTTTGCCTGATGAACGGACACCGAGAATTCGCCTCCCGCACGTTCGGCGGAGAGATTGGCCTGCCTGCCGGGTCACAGCCCGTGTACAGCCTGATTGCCGGTCGGGTCAACAGGATCCGGCCGGGCATCATCCTCAATGAGAGGAAGTGATTCATGAGCAAGCGTTGGTTCGCTCGCGCGGCCGCGCTGCTGGGCGCAGCCACCGTGTCGGCGGGCGTACTCGTGGCTGTCGCGTCGCCGGCCCAGGCGGCTTCGCTCGGCACCATCAGCCTGTCGCAGACCAGCGGCACGGTGAGCGAAAACCCGATGTTCGCCAGCGGCACCACTTCGGCGGCCTGCCCGGCGGGCTACGGGGAGAACGCCGCTCTGCGCATCGGGCGTCCGGGTGGTCCGTACAGCAACCTGTCGCCGTCCCTCGGCGGTGGCGGGTTCGACACGGCGCCGGTGGCGGTCGGGGCGACCCGCTCGTTCACCACCGCGCTGGGTGGCACCGCGCCGGGTAGCGGCGAATGGTGGATCGTGGTGGAGTGCTTCAGCCTGACGGCGGGCCGGCACGCGGACGAGTTCCGCACGCCTGTCTTCGTCACGGGCACCAACTGGTCGACCTCGGCCGTCAACCCGGCCGTGGACACCACGACCAGCCTCACCGTCGCGCCGGCGGGCCCGGTCGCCCTGGGCACCGAGGTCACCCTCACCGCCAACGTCGACCCGAACAACGCCGCTGGCACCGTGGACTTCAAGCGGGGCAGCACGGTCATCGGCTCGGCGCCGGTGTCCGGCGCGGAGGCGATCGCCACGCTGACCACCACGTCGCTCCCGGTCGGGACCCACTCGATCACCGCGACGTTCGTGCCGACCGACTCGGCCGCGTTCAAGACCTCCACCTCCGCCCCGACCTCCATCGTGGTCGAGGGCGAGGGCCCGGGCGCGACCCAGGAGATCGTCACCGACGTGACCCCGGGTGCCTTCTCCCTCGCGGTGGCGGGCAACACGGCGCTGCTCGCGGGCGGCACGGTCGGCGGTTCGGCCACCGGTAACCTGCAGACGGCAACGGTGACCGACCTCCGCGGCAACAACGCCGGTTGGTCGCTGACCGGCCAGCTGGAGGACTTCAACACCACCCCGGCCACCACGGCGATCCCGGCCGGCAACCTCACCTGGGTCCCGTCCGCCACGAAGACCAGCGGTTCGGGCACGGTCACCGGGGGCGCCACCAACAACCTCGGCGACACCAGGACGCTGTGCTCGGCCGCCACGGCGAGCAGCGCCGGCGTGTTCACCTGCGGCGCCGGCCTGACCCTGTCGGTGCCGGACACCGCGGCGCCGGGTTCGTACGCCGCCACCCTGACCCTGACGCTGGCCTGACCTGACCACAGGTCGAGCCCGCCACGGGTGACATAGGCGGAGGTGTCGAGGGCGAGAGCCCCCGGCACCTCCGCCGCATGCCCGTTTCCGGACCCCGTCGAGGAGCCACCCGAGATGCCATTCGTATCGATGCGCCGCGCCATGCTGGTACCACTCGCCCTGCTCGCGGTCGTCGCCGCGCTCCCGGCCAGCCCGGCCGCCGCGGAGGCGAGAGCGCCGGGAGACGACTTCAAGTGGAGCGTCGTCCCGTCGAGCCCGAAGGGGCCGACCGTGCGCAGCCGGTTCGAGTACGGGCTCAAGCCGGGCGAGGAGGTGGCCGACTGGGTCGCGGTGAGCAACCTCGGCAAGAAGGCGCTCAAGGTCTCCGTGTACCCGACCGACGCGTTCAACGCCGAAGACGGTGGCTTCGCGCTGCTGCCGGCGAACCAGCCGCCCAAGGACGTGGGCGCGTGGATCACGCTGCCGCGCAAGGAGTACACCGTGCCGGTCGGCAAGCGGGTGGACATCCCGTTCAAGGTGAAACTCCCGGCGAACGCCGAGCCCGGCGACCACATCGGCGGCCTGATCGCCTCGGCCACCGAGAGCACCACCAACGAGCAGGGCCAGCAGGTCAACGTCGAGCGCCGCGTGGCCGCCCGGGTCTACCTCCGCGTCGACGGGCCGGTGCGGCCGGTCGCCCAGATCACCAAGATCGACGTGGACTACGCCAACCCGGCGATCCCGTTCGGCGGCGGCGACATGACCGTGACCTACCACGTGGCCAACACCGGCAACGTGCGGTTCTCCGGCAAGGCGCGGATCCAGGTGCGCGGCCCCCTGGGCATACGCGTGGCCAACACCGAGGTGATCGACGTACCCGAGCTGCTGCCCGACTCGGAGGTACGGATCACCCGCAAGCTCGAGGGCGTGTTTCCGGCCGGCCGGCTCTCCGCCGAGGTCACCGTCAACCCGCAGCTGGAGGGGCAGACGATGCCCTCGCTGAGCGAGTCTCGCTCGATGTGGGCGATGCCGTGGCTGATCGTCATCCTCGTCCTGCTGATCGTGGCCGTGCTCGTCCTCTGGCTGTGGCGGCGGCGCCGCTCCCGCCGGCTCGCGGCCGAGGCCGAGCTCGTCGGCGCCACCGAGGCCGTCGAGGCCGGGGCGCGTGCCCGGGGCGTGGTGCTCGCCGCTGCCGCCCTCGCCGCGCTGGCCGCACCCGGAGCGATCGAGCCGAGCCCGTCGGCGGAGGTGGAGATCCAGGTGTCGATCGCCCCGTCAGGCACCGCCTCGCCGCCGTCCAGCCCGTCGCCCGAGCCGAGCGCGAGCGCCACCACACCGCCGCCCGGCGGAGGTGGCGGTGGCGGTGACCTGCCTCGCACCGGACTGGCGATAGGCGCGTTCGTGGTCGTGGGCGCCGCGCTCGTGGGCGGTGGCGCCGGCCTGCGCGTACTCGGCCGGAGGCGCCGCACAGCCTGACCGCGCGGCGGTCGGACCCGGGAGGGAGGTGCGGCGGCGGCCGCGACGGGTGAGGCAGGATGTAGGTCATGGCTGGCCGCATCCGAGACGAGGACATCGCGCTGGTCCGCGAGCGCACGGCGATCGCCGACGTCATCTCCGAGCACGTCACGCTGAAGGCGGCCGGCGGCGGCAACCTCAAGGGCCTGTGCCCGTTCCACGACGAGAAGACGGCCTCCTTCACCGTCGCGCCCGGCCGAAACGTGTATTTCTGTCACGGCTGTGGGACAGGTGGTGATGCCATCAAGTTCCTCATGGACATCGACCATCTTTCGTTCGTCGAGTCGGTCGAGCGGCTGGCCGGGCGGGCCGGCATCCAGCTGCGCTACATCGAGGCCGGCCCGGCGCCGGTGCGCCAGCAGCAGGGGCAGCGGCAGCGCCTGGTGGCCGCGCACGCCGCCGCGGCCGAGTTCTACGCCGACCAGCTTGGCACCGCGCCCGCGCAGAAGGCCCGCGAGTTCCTCGCCGAACGCGGCTTCGACCGGGCCACCGCCCAGCAGTACGGCTGCGGCTTCGCGCCGGACGCCTGGGACCACCTCGCCAAGCACCTGCGGCAGAAGGGTTACACCCCGCAGGAGCTGATCACCGCCGGCCTGGTCCGGGAGGCGCGCTCGGGCTCGCTCATCGACCGCTTCCGCGGGCGGCTGCTGTGGCCGATCAGAGACCTCACCTCCGACGTGATCGGCTTCGGCGCGCGCAAGCTCTTCGACAAGGACGACGGCCCGAAGTACCTCAACACTCCCGAGACGCCCATCTACAAGAAGTCGCACGTGCTCTACGGTGTCGACCGGGCCAAGCGGGAGATCGCCAAGCAGGGTCGGGTGGTGATCGTCGAGGGATACACGGACGTGATGGCCTGTCACCTCGCCGACGTGCCCACCGCGGTGGCCACCTGCGGCACGTCGTTCGGCAGCGACCACATCAGCGTGCTGCGGCGCCTGCTTATGGACACCGACGGCTTCACCGGCGAGATCATCTTCACGTTCGACGGCGACGCGGCCGGGCAGAAGGCGGCGCTGCGGGCCTTCGAGGAAGACCAGAAGTTCGTCGGCCGCACGTTCATCGCGATCTCCCCGGACAACATGGACCCCTGCGAGCTGCGGCTGGCGAAGGGCGACCTCGCGGTGCGCGACCTGGTCGCCCGCCGCGAGCCGCTGGTCGACTTCGCGCTGCGGCAGGTCCTCTCCCGCCACGACCTGGACACCGTCGAGGGCCGGGTCGACGCGATGCGCCGGGCCGCGCCGCTGGTCGCCAAAATCAAAGACCGGGAAAAGCGCCCCGAGTACATCCGTAAGCTCGCCGGCGACCTCGGCATGGAGATCGAGCCGGTGCATCGCGCGGTAGTGGCCGCCTCGGGCCGCGCCGAGCCCGCACCCGGCCGCCCGGCTCCCGTCGAGTCCGCTGTGGACAGTCCACAGGCGATGGTCGAGCGCGAGTGCCTCAAGCTGGCGCTGCAGATGCCCGCGCTGGCCGGCCCGATGTTCGACGCGCTGGCCGCCGACGTCTACCGCCATCCCGTACACGTGGCGGTCCGCGAGGCCATCACCACCGCGGGCGGTGCGGCCTCCGGGGTGGCCGGGGCCGTCTGGATCGAGGGGGTACGCGACGCCTGCGGTGACCTGGCCGCGAAGGCCCTGGTGGGAGAGCTGGCGGTGGAGCCGCTACGCATCGACAACGAGCCCGATCCCCGCTACGTCTCGGTCGCGCTGGCCCGCCTCCAGCTCGGCTCGGTGGCCGCTCGCATCCGCGAGCTGAAGTCGAAGGTGCAGCGCGTCAACCCGGTGACCAACAAAGACGAGTACCTGGCGCTGGCCGGGGAACTCTTCTCGCTGGAGCAGCACGCGCGCGCGCTGCGCGAGCAGGCGGTCGGGGGGCTGTAATGGCGCTCTTCAGGCGCAAGCAGAAACTGCCGGCCGCCCAACGCCCGGCATTGGAGCCCGACGAGCGCGTCCTCGCCTGGGCCCCGACGAGCGGCGACGGCGTGGCTGTCGCGACAAACCGCGGCCTGTGGCTCCCCGGCCTCCAGCGCCTGGGCTGGCACGAGATCCACAAGGCCGTCTGGTCCGGCCGCGAGCTGGTGGTCACTCCCGCCTCGGTCGTCGACGAGCGCGAAGGTTACGCCGTGGTCGCCGACCAGCCCGTCCTCTCCACGCTCCTGCTGGAGCCCGGCGACCTGCCCGACCAGGTCCGCACCCGGGTGACCCGCTCGGTCGCCTACACCGAGCACCACGCGCTGCCCGAGGGCGGCGGCGTCCGTGTGGTGGCCCGCCGGGTGAGCGGCGTAGACGGCCTGACCTGGACCGCCCGCTACGACCCCGGCACCGACCCCGACGAGGCGACGGTCGCCGACCTTGTAGCCGCAGCCCGCGCCGCCTCCACCCCCGCTTAACCCCCGCTCCGCGAGGCCGCCCGACGGGTGTCCGCCGGACGACGCGGTCACGCTGAGGTAAGTTCAGCGCGCCACTCGGCAACCCGTGTGCGCAGTGAAGCTGCCTCTACGGGCTCGACGCCATACTCCGCGAATTCCTCGTCGTCGAACCTTTCGATGTAGCGGAGCATGCTGGCAAACATCTCGCGATCGAAGCCGGCGTCAATGGTCTCGGCGAGGACGCAGAGCTCTTCCAGGGTGTAGCGACCAGACGTGATCGCCGCGTCGATGTCAAGGAAGTCGCGTGCTGCGGCGCGGTTGTACAAGGCGTCCATCTTGCCGGCGAGGACATCGTCTGGGTGCAGGACAGGTCCGATGTCCATCTCGACCGGCGGCTGCATCCGCCAGTTGGCGACGAGTTCGACGCGGTACTGAGAACTCGGCTCCTCTTCCGGAATCCTGAGGTACAGACGGACAAATGTGTTGGTCCGATGGTCGACCTCGATCTGATAGCCGGCGTTGCTGTAGGCGGCGATCACCTCTTCGACAGCTGCTGGGAAATCGGCCCGCCGCTGCCAGTCAGCGAAGAGGTCGACGTCTTCGCTGGGGCGTTGCAGGATGCCGTGCAACGCGATGGCATGACCCCCGGCTAGCGCGAACCCGTGCGCCCACCCGCCCTAAGACCGATCTGCGCCAGACGGCGATGGACCGCCTGGTCGTCTCCGGGCACTACGCGGCCGGCCGCCGCGTCGCGGCCAGCTCGGGAAATCTCGCCTCCCATGTGCGACGCACTTCGGGTGGCACTACGAGGCTTGGCCAAAGCCGCTGCAGCGTCGACCCGTCTAGCCAAGTCGCCAGCTGCTCCGTGTGTGTCGCTTCACGAAGAACAGTCTCGTACATGCTGGCCAGACGCCGAGGGTTGTCCAAGTCGTAGACGGCCCGGCCAGACCAGTTCAGCCGCCGGTCCAGCCGCACCACTCCGCGCGTAGGCCCGTGAAGATCTGTCAGCTGCGCAGCCACGGCGTACGGGCGCTGATCCGCGTACCGCGAGCCGAGCGGCGCCTTCGCTGCTCCCGCACCCACGGGTGCCCCCTTTCGCCTAGATGTCGCCCGACCTCACCCACGGTAGACGACCACCGGGCGGCGGCGCTGTACCGAAACTCGACGGCAACCGGGAAACGAAGCGGTGGGAACGGGGTGGGTCAGGCCGGGCGGAGGGCGGGGATGCCCTGGTCGTGGCAGATGTGGTCGCTGATCATGCGGGCCGCGCCGACCAGCCCTGCCTCGTCGCCCATCTCGGAGAGGGCGATGGGCATGTCGCCGGTGGCCAGGGGCAGTGACGACCGGTAGACGACCGAGCGGATCTCGGCCAGCAGGGCGTGGCCGATGCCGGCGACGCCGCCGCCGATGACGATCAGGCCGGGGTTGAAGAAGCTGACCAGGCCGGCCAGGACCTGACCGACCCGGCGGGCGCCGTCGCGGACCAGGCCCATGGCGAACGGGTCGCCGTCGGCGGCGGCCACCGAGACGTCGATGGGCGTCACCGCGCCGGCCTCGCGCAGGCGGTCGGCCAGGTGGGGGGAGCGGCCGGAGCGGGCGGCGGCCAGCGCGTCGCGGGTGAGGGCGGCGCCGCCGAAGAAGGCCTCCAGGCAGCCGGTGTTTCCGCAGACGCAGACCGGGCCGTGCGGGTCGACCGAGGTGTGTCCGATGTCGCCGGCGCTGCCGGTGGCGCCGCGGTAGACCTCGCCGGCCGCCACTATGCCGCAGCCGATACCGGCGCCGATCTTCACGAACAGGAAGTCCTCGAACGAGCGGGCGATGCCCGCGTGCATCTCGCCGAGAGCCATGATGTTGACGTCGTTGTCGACGAGGACCGGGCAGCTCAGCTCGGCGGCCAGCGTCTCGCGCACGGGAAAGCGGTGCCATCCGGGCATGAACGGCGGCGACACCGGCATGCCCTCGCGAAAGCTCACCGGGCCGGGGATGCCGACGCCGGCACCGGTGAACCGCTTGGTGCCGGTCTCCACGCGCAGCTTGTTGACCATTTCCAGTGCCTGGCCGATCACGGCGGTCGGGCCTTGGCGCAGGTCGGTGCGCTCGGTTACCCGGCCTAGGACGCGCATCTCGCCGTCGGTGACCGCGAGGTCGAGCGTGGTGGCGCCGATGTCGATGCCGAGGAAGCGGGTGGCCGCGGCGATCCGGACGACCGACGAACGGCGGCCGCCCCGGGAGGCGGCCGGCCCCGCGGTGTCGACGAGACCCCGGTCGATGAGGCGGTCGATCTCCACCGCCAGTTTGGACCGGGAAAGTCCCACCGCGTCGACGAGCTCGGCGCGGGAGCGGGGCCCGCCGTCGCGCAGGAGGCGGAGGACCGCCGCCTGGTGCCGATTGTCGGGCCACACTCCAACCATTCGGCCAAGATAGCGCAAAGTTTGGTCGATCCCGAGAGAACTTTCTCCCGAGACATCAAAAGTCCTCGAAAAGCGGTTGGGGACGTGTCGGAGGGCGGGGTTAGGGTGCCCGTCGTGACTACAGTCCAACCACTTATCCAAGCGCGGGGGCTGGTGAAGCGGTTCGGCGACTTCACGGCCGTCGATGGCATCGACGTCGACGTGCGGCCGGGCGAGGCGTTCGGTTTCCTGGGTCCCAACGGCGCTGGCAAGAGCTCGACCATGCGCATGATCGGCTGCGTCTCGCCGCCCACCGGCGGCACGTTGCGGATCCTCGGCAAAGACCCGACCCGCGACGGGCCGGCCATCCGCGCGCGGCTCGGCGTCTGCCCCCAGCTCGACAACCTCGATCCTGAGCTGACCGTCCAGGAAAACCTCACGACCTACGCGCGCTACTTCGGCATCCCGCGCCGGGTCGCCCGCGAGCGCGCCGCCGAGCTGCTCGACTTCGTGCAGCTGACCGAGCGGGCCGGCAGCAAGGTCGAGCCGCTCTCCGGCGGCATGAAGCGGCGGCTCACGATCGCCCGCGCGCTCGTCAACGAGCCCGACATCGTCCTGCTCGACGAGCCCACCACCGGCCTCGACCCGCAGGCCCGCCACCTTGTGTGGGAGCGGCTGTTCCGGCTCAAGCGGCAGGGTGTGACGCTCGTGCTCACCACCCACTACATGGACGAGGCCGAGCAGCTGTGCGACCGCCTCGTGGTGATGGACGGCGGCCGCATCGTCGCCGAGGGCTCGCCCCGCGAGCTGATCGAGCGCCACTCCACGCGCGAGGTGGTCGAGCTCCGCTTCGTGGCCGAGTCGCAGGACGACTTCGCCGGCAAGTTGACCGGCCTCGGCGAGCGGATCGAGGTGCTGCCCGACCGCATCCTGCTGTACGTGAGCGACGGCGACACCGCGGTCGCAGACGTCCACGGCCGCGGGCTGACGCCGGCGAGCGTGCTCGTGCGCCGCAGCTCGCTGGAGGACGTCTTCCTCCACCTGACCGGCCGCACCCTGGTGGACTGACGCATGGCCGCGGTGTTCGAGTTCTACCTGGTCGTCTACAAGCGGGTGTGGCGGGGCAGCGCGCTGTCCACGTTCGTGCTGCCACTGCTCACCGTGCTCGGCTTCGGCCTCGGCGTGGGGGAGTACGTCGACGGTGGCGTGGACGGCGTGCCGTACCTCGACTGGATCGTCCCCGGCCTGATCGCCTCGACCGTGATGCAGGTGGCGATTTTCGAGTCGACATGGCCGGTGCTGAGCAGCTTCAACTGGGTCCGTACGTACGAGGGGCAGGCCGCCACGCCGGTGCGCCTCGATGACATCCTCGGCGGAAACCTGCTCTACGTGCTCTTCCGGGCGCTCACCGGCGCGGTCGCGTTCGTGGTCGTGGCCGCCGCGTTCGGCGCGCTGCACTCGTGGTGGGCGCTGGCCGTGCTGCCGATCTCGCTGCTGCTCGCGCTGGCGTTCGCTGCGCCCACGTTCGCGTACAGCTCGTCGGTGAGCAGCGACAGCTACCTCGCGCTGCTGTTCCGGTTCGCGGTGATCCCGATGTCGCTCTTCGCCGGTGTGTTCTTCCCGGTCGAGTCGCTGCCGGTCGGGCTGCGCTGGCTGGCGTACGCGTCGCCGCTGTGGCACGGCGTCGACCTGTCCCGCGCGGCCACCCTCGGCACACCGGCCGAGTGGTCGGTGCCGGGACACCTGCTCTACCTGGCCTTCTGGGCGGGCGGCGGCTACGCGGTCGCCCGCGTCCGGTTCAAGAAGCGGTTGGTGATCTGAGGATGGTCACGTTGGTGCTGCCCCGGCTGGTCAGCTTCGAGGGCGCCGGCCGCCGCTCGGCCTCGGTCGCCGAGCGAAACGTCGCCGCGCTCAAGTCCGCGTACTGGGTCGTGCTCATCTCCGGCTTCTTCGAGCCGCTGCTCTACCTGCTGTCGATCGGCGTCGGAGTGGGCGGCCTGGTCGGCGACCTCACGCTGCCGAGCGGGGAGGTCGTCGAGTACGCGGCGTTCGTCGCGCCCGCGATGCTCGCCTCCGCGGCGATGTCCGGCGCATTGTCGGAAACGACATTCAACTTCTTCGGCAAGATGAAATTCATGAAGCTGTACGACGGGGTGCTCGCCACTCCCGTGCAGCCTTTCGAAATCGCGCTCGGCGAGCTCGCCTGGGCGATGGTGCGCGGTTCGCTCTACTCGGCCGCGTTCCTCGTCGTCATGTACGCGCTCGACCTGACCACGGCCCTGCGCGCGCTGGCCGCGTTTCCGGCGGCGGTACTGGTCGGGTTCGCGTTCGGCGCGCTCGGCATGGCGCTTTCGACGTTCATGCGCGGTTGGCAGGATTTCGACCTTGTCGGTTCGGCGCAGTTCGCCCTGTTCCTCTTCTCCGGCACTTTTGTCCCGGCCGAGTCGTATCCGTCCGTGCTGCGCTGGGTCATCGAGGTGACCCCGCTCTACCGCTCGGTCGACCTGCTGCGCGGCATCAGCACCGGCACGCTCGGTGCGACAGGCTGGCTCGACGCCGCGTACCTGCTGGCGGTGATGGCCGTCGGCCTGGCTATCGCTTCGCGCAGGATGGCCACGTTGTTGTGCAAGTGAGTGGGTTGAGAGCGCTTTCTCAAACCCGACGCCTATCTTTCGTCCGCACGGTCAAAAGTTTGTTGCTTTGGGGACTATCTTTCGGCGACAACGCGGGCTAGCGTCTGCTCTCAGGCGTAACACGGAAGACACAAACGGTTCTGAAGTCCCCATTCACGCAGGTCCGGCGCGTCGGCGGCGCTGGGCTGGGTCGTCCGCACCCTCTCCGTTGAAGCGCGTCCTACACACCTCTGCTCTCGTCGTCGACGGCGGTCCCGGCCGCCGAAGAAAGGTGGAGAAGGCACATGACCGAGCCACAGTCCAAGAAAGCGTTGACCCGCCGCCGCCTGCTCCAGGCATCGGCCGGCACCGCCGCGGCCATCGGTGCCGTGGGCCTGCCCGTGCTACAGACCAACACGCCGGCGCTCGGCGACCCGAAGCTCACCGTCGAGCCGCTGATCCCGAGCCAGAACCGCGGCATCATCCTCTACAGCGTGCGCGACCGGATCGCCGCGGCGCCGGACGACAGCGGGGTTCCGTACGGCTTCGAGCGGGTCCTGGCCCGGCTCGCCGAGATCGGATACAAGGAGATCGAGTTCGCCGGGTACAACCAGCACACCTCGATCCTGGGCCGGCAGATCACGCCCGCCGAGATCCGCAAGATCCTCGACGACAACGGCCTGGTCGCCAACGGCACACACACCCAGATCAACGCGACGACGTTCCAGCAGCAGCTGGACATCGCCGAGACGCTGGGCATGGCGCACATCGGCACTGGCTCAGACCCGACCAGCAGCGCCTACCAGTCCGACTGGGACGCCGCCGCGGACCTCTGGAACGAGCTGGGCCGGCAGGCCAAAGAGCGCAAGATGAAGCTGTACACGCACAACCACGACGCGGCGTACGCCTTCCTGCTCGACGCCGGCCCTCTGGACGCGAACGGCAAGCCGACCCGCTCGTCGGGCGTCCGCAAGCTGGAGTACTTCTTCGCCAAGGCCGACCCGAAGTACGTCTTCTTCGAGATGGACATCTTCTGGGCGTATGTGGCGAAGTTCAAGCACAAGACGTACACGAACTCCGCCGGCCAGGTGAAGACGGACATCTTCGACCCGATCCTGACCGTCGCGCGGCGGACCAAGCGCTTCCCGCTCTTCCACGCCAAGGACGGCGACAAGGCGCCCGAGGTGGCCAACGGCTACAACATGGTGCCGTTCGGCGAGGGCGACATCCAGTTCCAGCAGTTCTTCGAGGTGATCGGGGAGCAGGAGTACCACCACGCCAACTGGGAGCAGGACACCGCCCCCGGTGGCACGGCCAACCCCGGCCAGTCCATGGCCTTCGCCGACATCAGCTACAAGAACATGTCCGAGTTGACCATCTACCGGCAGTAATGGGCGTTGTCGGGACGCCCGACCGGGCGTCCCGATAACAGAAACTTCTGCTGACTTTGAAAAAAGTTCTGTCACGGAACGAGTAAAGGTCTGGACATCGGGAGCGGAAGGCTCCTAGTGTGTCGGACACAACACCCCGACGTTGCGTCGATGTGAACCTCTTGCGAGGGAGGGCTTCGTGCGTACGGCCGAACCTCTGCACCTGCGCCTTCTCCGCCTGCTGCGCGACCACGGCACGATCTCCCGTGCCGAGCTCGCCGACCGGCTGGAGATCCCGCGCCCCCGGCTGCTGGGCGAGCTCGACCGGCTGGTCACGCTCGGCTACGTGGCCGAGGCCGGCATGGCGGCCTCCCGCGGCGGCCGGCGCTCCACGCTGGTGGAGCTCAACCCGCGGCTCCGCTTCGCCGCGGTCGACCTGGGCGCGAGCTCGGTCGACGTCGAGGTGACCAACGGCCGGCTCGAGCCGGTCGCGGCATACACCGAGAGCGCCGACATCCGCTCCGGCCCCAAGGTGATCCTGCAGCGGGTCAACGAGCTGCTCGCCAAGGCCAAAGTGGACGGTGCGTACGAGAAGCTGGACGCGGTCGGCATCGGCGTGCCCGGTCCGGTGAGCTTCCGCGACGGCGTGCCGGTCTCGCCGCCGATCATGCCGGGGTGGGACCGCTTTCCGGTGCGCGAGCTGCTCACCCGCGAGCACGGGTGCCCCGCCGTGGTCGACAACGACGTCAACATCATGGCGGTCGGGGAGCGGCACGGCGGCGTGGCCCACTCGGTCGACGACTTCCTCTTCGTGAAGATCGGCACCGGCATCGGCTGCGGCATCTACCTCAGTGGCGACGTCTACCGGGGCACCGACGGGTGCGCCGGCGACATCGGCCACATCCAGGTCGACTCGCACGGTCCGATGTGCAGCTGTGGCAACGTCGGCTGCCTCGAGGCGCTCTTCAGCGGCGCGGCGCTCGCCAAGGACGCCACGCTCGCCGCGCGCAACGGCACCTCGCCCGCGCTCGCCGACCGCCTCGCGGCCAACGGCTCGGTGACCGCCCGCGACGTCGCCGAGGCCGCCAGCGAGGGCGACGTCACCTGCATCCGCCTCATCCGCGACGGGGGGAGGCGGGTCGGTGGCGTGCTGGCCGGGCTGGTCAGCTTCGCCAACCCCTCCATGATCGTCATCGGCGGCGGCCTCGCCCACCTCGGGCACATCCTCCTCGCCGAGATCCGCAGCGTCGTCTACCGCCGCTCGCTCCCGCTGGCGACCGGCAACCTGCCCGTCGTCCTCTCCGAGCTGGGGCCGCGTGCCGGTGTCACCGGCGCCGCCGTGCTCGGCTCCGACGTCGCGTTCGAGCAGGCATCATGACCGAGGCGCAGGAGCAGGAAGTCGTCCTCCGCCTCACCGACGTCGTCAAGACGTTCCCGGGCGTGCGCGCGCTCGACGGTGTGCAGCTCGAGGTGCGCGCCGGCGAGGTGCACTGCCTGCTCGGGCAGAACGGCGCCGGCAAGTCCACGCTCATCAAGGTGCTCGCCGGCGTGCACCGTCCGGACGAGGGCCAGATCGAGTGGCTCGGCCAGGACTTCGCGCCGGCCAACCCGCAGGCCGCGATGAAGGCCGGCATCGCCACCATCTACCAGGAGCTCGACCTCGTCGAAGACCTGTCGGTCGGCGAAAACACGTTTCTCGGCCACGAGCCGAAGATCCTCGGCTTCGTGCGGCGCGGCTACATGGCCCGCCACACGCGCGAGATCCTCGGCAAGCTGGGGCACGCCGAGATCCCGTCGCGCCGCATGGTGCGCTCGCTGCCCGCGGCCGGCAAGCAGGTGGTCAGCATGGCCCGCGCGCTGTCCCACGACGCCCGCCTGATCATCATGGACGAGCCGAGCGCGGTGCTCGCCCACGACGAGGTGGCAAACCTGTTCCGGATCATCCGTGGCCTGACCGCGCAGGGCATCGCGGTCATCTACATCTCCCACCGGCTGGAGGAGATCCGCGAGATCGGCGACCGCGTGACGGTGCTCAAGGACGGCCGCACCACCGCGGCCAACCTGCCGGCCCGCACCACGCCCACCCGCGACCTGGTCAGCCGGATGACCGGCCGCACCATCGAGTACGTCTTCCCGGAGCCCGCGCCCGAGGTCACCGGCGCCGAAGAGCTGCTCAGGGTCGAGGGCCTGACCCGTGCCAACGAGTTCGCCGACATCTCGCTGACTGTCCACAGTGGTGAGATCGTGGGCATCGCCGGCCTGGTCGGCTCCGGCCGTTCCGAGCTGCTGGAGACCATCTTCGGCGCCCGCCGCTCCGAGGCCGGCTCCGTGCGGATGGGCGGCAAGGTGCTGCGCCCGGGGAGCGTGGGCTCGGCGGTCCGCGCCGGCCTCGGCATGGCCCCCGAAGAGCGCAAGAGCCAGGCGCTGCTGCTCGGCGAGCCGATCTACCGAAACGTCACGCTCTCCACCTTCAGCGAGTACGCCCGGGCCGGCTTCACCAACGCCGGACGTGAGATCGACGAGGCCAATCGCATCGCCGACCGGCTCGACCTGCGCCCGCGCGACGTACGCCGCGCCGTGCGCACGCTGTCCGGCGGAAACCAGCAGAAGGTGGTCGTGGGCCGCTGGCTGCTCGGCGACACCCGGCTGCTGCTGCTCGACGAGCCGACCCGGGGCGTCGACGTGGGCGCCCGGGCCGAGCTCTACCGGGTGATCCGCGACCTCGCCGCCCAGGGCGTGGGCGTCCTGCTGGTCTCCAGCGAGGTGCCGGAGGTGCTGGGTCTGGCCGACCGCGTGCTCGTCATGCGGGAGGGCCGGGTGGTGCACGAGGCGCCGGCCGGCGAGCTCGACGAAGAGACCGTGCTTGACCTCGTGATGGCGGGATCGTTGCAAGTTGAGGAGGTCACCCTATGACAGCGCAGACCGCGGCCGCGCCGGTGAAGGAGCCGGAGAAGCCCGCTGCCGAGGAGCGGCGCTGGTGGCGTGTCGAACCGAGCGAAGGGCTGTGGCGAAACCTGGCCCTCGTCGCGGTGCTCGCCATCCTGATCATCGCGGGCATCATCACCAAGCCCGAGCTCTACAGCGACGGCACGTGGGTGCGCAACAACATCTTCACGATCCTCGAGCTTGCCTCCGTCATCGGCGTCGTCACCGTCGGCATGACATTCGTGATCATCGGCGGTGGCATCGACCTCTCGGTCGGCGCGATCATCGCGCTCGCCGGCGTGTGGAGCACCACGCTCGCCACCCAGGACTACGGCGCCGGCGGCATGATCTTCTGTGCGCTCGCGGTCGGCATCGGGGTCGGCGTGGTCAACGGCATCCTCATCTCGTACGGGCGGCTGGTCGCCTTCATCGCCACGCTCGCCATGCTCGTGGCGGCCCGCGGCCTCGCGGCGCAGATCTCCAACAAGCAGACCCAGGTGTCGACCAGCCAGTTCATCAACGACATCGCGGCCAACGACTTCCTCGGCGTGCCGGTGCTGGTCTACATCCTCGCCGCGGTCGTCGCGGCCGGCTGGGTGCTGCTCAACCGCACCACCTTCGGGCGGCGCACCGTCGCGGTCGGCGGCAACCCCGAGGCGGCCCGGCTCGCCGGCATCAATGTCAAGCGGCACACCCTGCTGCTGTACGCGCTTTCCGGCCTCTGCTGCGGCATCGCGGCCGTCATGCTCACCTCGCAGGCCACCTCCGCCCAGGCGGCCATGGCCAACCTGTACGAACTCGACGCGATCGCCGCGGCGATCATCGGTGGCACGCTGCTCAGCGGCGGCCGCGGCACGATCATCGGCTCGCTGCTCGGCGTGCTGGTGTTCTCCACCATCACCAACCTGTTCGCCATCAACAACCTCTCCACCGAGGTCCAGAACATGGTCAAGGGCGGAATCATCGTCCTGGCCGTGCTGATCCAGCAGATCCAGTTCAAGTCGCTCTCGCAGTTCTTCGCCAAGAACAGCAAGCTCACCACCAGCTAGTAGCCCATAACCCCTTGGTGACCGTCCGATACCGGGACGGCCGCCGGATCCCTTGCACCCCAACCCGGAGGTCGTCATGAAACACGCGCCCGACCTGTCCCGCCGCCGGATGCTGCTCGGCGGGGCCGCGCTCGGCGCGGGAGCCCTGCTCACCGCGTGCACCAGCAACGAGCCGGACGAGCCGAGCGGCGGCGGCGCGCAGACGGCCGCCGCTGGCAACAACCAGAACGCCGCACCCGGCCAGAAGGTGACCATCGGCTTCTCCGCGCCGGCCGCCGACCACGGCTGGATCGCCGCGATCACCAGCAACGCCAAGGCGCAGGCCGGCGCGTACTCGGACGTCGAGTTCAAGACGGTCGAGGCCGGCGCCGACGCGGCGGCGCAGCGGGCCGCGCTGCAGACGCTGATCGCGCAGAAGCCGAACATCATCGTGCTGCTGCCGCACGACGGCAAGGAGCTCAACGCGTTCGGCCTGGAGGCGATGAAGGCTGGCATCCCGGTGGTCAACCTCGACCGCGCCTTCCCCGACGCGCTCGCCTACCGCCTGCAGATCAAGGGCGACAACTACGGCATGGGCGTCTCCGCGGCCAACTACATCGTCGCGCAGATGAAGGCCAAGGGCGTCAGCAACCCGGTCATCGGCGAGATCGCCGGCATCGACTCGCTCGAGCTGACCCAGGACCGCTCGAAGGGCTTCGCCGACACCCTGGCCCAGGCCGGCTTCAAGGTGGCCAACCGGCGGGCGGCGGAGTTCACCGCCGACACCGGCCAGCGCGAGGCGGCCAGCCTCCTCCAGGCACTGCCCAAGATGGACGCACTGTGGAACCACGACGACGACCAGGGCATCGGCGTCCTGGCCGCCATCACGCAGGCCAACCGCAGCGAGTTCCTCATGGTCGGCGGCGCCGGCTCCAAGGCCGCGATCGAGGCGATCCAGGCCGACAACAGCGTCCTCAAGGCAACGGTCACGTACAGCCCCTCGATGGCCTCGTCGGCGATCTCGCTCGCCCGGCTCATCGCCCAGAACAAGGGCATGTCCGACCTGGTCGAGCTGCAGGTCCCGAAGGAGATCATCCTCGCCTCCGAGACCATCACCAAGGAGAACGCGAGCAACTACCTCAAGCTCGGGTTCTGACGTAACGGGGGGAGACCCACCTTGTCCACCATGGAGAAAGAGCTGCGGGTCGGCATGGTCGGCTACGCGTTCATGGGCGCCGCGCACTCGCAGGCGTGGCGCACCGTGAACCGCGTGTACGACCTACCGGCACGCGCCCGCATGTCCGTCATCTGCGGCCGTGACGAGTCGAAGGTGGCCGAGGCCGCCGAGCGGCTCGGCTGGGAGGCGTATACGACCGACTGGCGTGAGCTCGTCACCCGCGACGACGTCGACGTGATCGACGTGTGCACGCCGGGCGACAGCCACGCCGAGATCGCGATCGCCGCGCTGGAGGCGGGCAAGCACGTCCTGTGCGAGAAACCCCTCGCCAACTCCGTCGAGGAGGCGCGGGCCATGGTCGCCGCGGCGATCCAGGCCCAGGCGGCCGGCGTACGGTCCATGTGCGGGTTCAACTACCGCCGGGTGCCGGCCGTGGCCCTCATGCGCCACCTCGTCGAGAGTGGACGGTTGGGCGTGGTTCGGCACGTCCGCGCGGCGTACCTGCAGGACTGGATCGTGGATCCGCAGTTTCCGCTCGTCTGGCGGTTGCAGCGGGACAAGGCGGGCTCCGGCGCGCTGGGCGACATCGGCGCGCACATCATCGACCTGACCCAGTTCGTCACCGGACAGCGGATCACCGGCGTCAGCGGGCTCACCGAGACGTTCGTCAAGGAGCGCCCGCTGCCGTCGGCCGCCGCCGGCTTGGCCGCCTCGGCGGACAGCTCGGCGACCGGCGAGGTCACAGTGGACGACGCCGCGCTCTTCCTGGCCCGGCTGGACGGCGGGGCGGTCGGCACGTACGAGGCCACCCGCTTCGCCACCGGCCGCAAGAACGCCGTGCGCGTGGAGATCAACGGATCGCTCGGCTCGGTCGCGTTCGACTTCGAGCGCATGAACGAGCTGGAGTTCTACGACGCCGGCGCGCCCAGCACCGAGCAGGGCTTCACCAAGATCCTGGTGACCGAGGCCGACCACCCGTACCTGTCGGCCTGGTGGCCGCCGGGACACATTATCGGGTACGAGCACACGTTCACCCACGAGATGCGCGACTTCCTGGAGGCGGTCGGCAACGGGGCGGACCCCACGCCGTCGTTCGTCGACGCGCTCCAGGTGCAGCTCGTGATGGACGCCGTGACCCGCTCGGCGGAGCGGGGCTCGGCGTGGACAGAGGTGGCGCCGGCACTCGCCGAAGTCGCCGCCTGACCCACCCACCGTGGGCGCGGTGGCGCGCGTCCACTTTCGACTCCTCGGGCCCGCCCGCGAGGGTCCGGACGCGGTTGCGCCCCGCGTCCGGATGGTCGGGCACCGGGGCGGCCGTACGGCGCGGTTGAGCCCAGAATCAGCCGCGCCGTACGACCGGCAACGGCGCGCTCGCACGACCTTGGCGGGCATGGCACCGCGCCAGGGGTAGGGAACCCACACCCAGACCCCGGAGGGTTACATGGCTCCATCTTTCAGACAGTGGCTATCCGTGGCCGCTGTTACCGCGCTGTCCATCCCGCTGGTGGCCGCCGTGCCAGCGACCGCCGCACCGCCACCTTCGCCATCGTCTGAGACGCTCACGGCGCAGGAGAACGGCCCCGCGGCGCTGCGCTCCGACGCGCGCGCTCCCGAGTCGTACAAGGTGCTCGTCTTCACCAAGACCGACGGCGCACGCCGCGCGTCCATCCAGGACGGTGTGCGGGTGATCCGCGCGCTGGGCGAGGAAAACGGGTTCACCGTCGACGTCACCCAGGACGGCGGCGCGTTCACCGCGGACAACCTGGCGAACTACCGCGCGGTGGTCTTCCTCAACACCACCGGCAACGTGCTCAACCCCACCCAGGAAGCCGCGTTCGAGGCCTACTTCCGGGCCGGTGGCGGCTACGTCGGCGTGCACGCCGCGGCCGAGACCGAGCAGGACTGGACGTTCTACCGCAACGTGCTCGGCACCGGTGTCTCCGGTGCGTCCGCTGTGGACAGCTCGACCGTGAAGGTCGCCGACCGGGCGCACCCGTCGACCGAGACGGTGCCGCGGGAGCTGTCGCTGAACGAGGAGTGGTACAACTACACGACCAACGTCCGCGGCACCTCGCACGTGCTCGCCACCGTGGACGAGAAGGGCTACACCGGCGGCTCGATGGGCTTCGACCACCCGGTGGCCTGGTGCAAGGACTACCAGGGTGGCCGCTCGTGGTACACCGGCCTCGGGCACTCCATCGAGACCTACCGCAACGGCAGCTTCAAGAAGCACCTGCTGGGCGGCATCCAGTGGTCGGCCGGCGTGGTCGAGGGCGACTGCGGCGCCACCGTGCTCGCCAACTACGAGAAGGTCACGCTCAACGACGAGCCGGGCGAGCCGATGTCGCTGTCGGTGCTGCCCGACGGGCGCGTGCTGCACAACACCCGCGGCGGCGAGATCCGGCTGTACGACCCGGACACCGGCGCGAGCCCGGTCATCACCACCATGCCGGTGTACACGCACGACGAGGACGGGCTGCAGACGATCACGATCGACCCCGACTTCGCCGAGAACAAGTGGGTGTACGTCTACTACGCGCCGAAGCTCAACACCCCGGTGGACGACCCGGCCACGGTCGGCGTCAACGAGGGCGACGCGCCGGCGACCAGCACCGACCCCACCGTCTGGGACAAGTTCAAGGGGTACAACCAGCTGTCCCGGTTCAAGTTCGTGGAGGAGCCCACCCCGCACCTCGACCTCGCGAGCGAGCAGCAGATCATCCGGGTCAACACCGACCGCGGCATCTGCTGCCACGTGGCCGGCAAGGTGAAGTTCGACGGCAAGGGCCTGCTCTACCTGGTCACCGGTGACGACACAAACGCCGGCGGCTCGGACAACTTCACGCCGATCAACGAGTCGCCCACCCAGGGTCCCGGCTACGACGCGCAGCGCTCCGCGGGCAACACCAACGACCTGCGTGGCAAGCTGCTGCGGATCAAGGTGAAGGCGAACGGGACGTACACGATCCCGAACGGCAACCTCTTCCCCGAGACCGAGGACTACGACAACAAGACCCGTCCGGAGATCTTCCTGATGGGCCTGCGCAACCCGTTCCGCTTCGACGTCGACGCCAGCGGCATGGTGTACGTCGGCGACTACTCACCGGACTCGCGGGTGCCGAGCCCGACGCGCGGCCCGGAGGGCACCGGCCGCTGGTTCGCCACCAACAAGCCGGGCAACTACGGCTGGCCGTACTGCGCGTCGCCGAGCCTGCCTTACATCGACTTCGACTTCGTGACCCGGACCTCGGGCCAGCCGTTCAACTGCGGTGCGCCGGTGAACAACTCGCCGCGCAACACCGGCCGGACCGTGCTGCCGGCCGTGCAGCAGCCGCAGTTCTGGTACACGTACAACGCCCTGACCCCGTGCCCGGGTGCGTACCTGTCCAACCCGCCGACCACGTGTGACTTCAAGTGGCCGGTGATCGGCACCGGTGGCGTCGGCCCGCACGGCGGCCCGATCTACAAGTACGACGCCGACCTCGACTCGCAGACGAAGCTGCCGGAGTACTACAACAACGCGGTCTTCTTCGGTGAGTTCACCCGGGACAAGATGTTCGTGATGCAGACCGACGGCAAGGGCAACCTGACCGGCGTCGAGCAGTTCCTGCCCGGCTTCGTCTTCGACAACCTGATGGAGATGGAGATCGGTCCGGAGGGCAACATCTACTTCCTGGAGTACGGCGACGGCTTCTTCCGGGCCAACCCGGACGCGCAGCTCGCCATGATCCGGTACGTCAAGGGCACCCGGGCGCCGGTCGCCAAGCTGGCCGCCACGCCGACCTCGGGCCAGGCCCCGCTGACCGTGAAGTTCAGCAGCGAGGGCACGTACGACCCGGACCCGGGCGAGTCCATCTCGTACGCCTGGGACTTCACGAGCGACGGTACGGTCGACTCGGCCGACCCCAACCCGTCGTTCACCTACACCGCCAACGGCGTCTACACCGCCAAGCTGACCGTGACCGACTCCACCGGTAAGACGGCTGTGCTGACCCGCGAGATAGTCGTGGGCAACACGGCGCCGACCGTGACGGTGACGTCGCCGCTGTCCGGCACGTTCTTCAACTGGGGTGACCAGATCCCGTTCACGGTCACGGTGACCGATCCCGAGGACGGCACGATCGACTGCGGCCGGGTGACCGTGTCGTTCGTCCTCGGGCACGACACCCACGGTCACGGTGACACCTCCACGACCGGTTGCACGGGCACCCTGCCGACACCGGCCGACGGCGCCGACCACGCGGGCGGCTACCTGTACGGCGGGATCAGCGCCTCCTACACCGATCTTGGCGGCAACGGGCAGCCGGCGCTGACCACGATCGGGCAGGCCACCATCCAGGTGCGCCGGCAGCAGGCCGAGCTCGCCCAGGTGCAGCAGGGCGTGACGCTGGCGACCACCGGCGACACGGGCGGCGGCCAGCACGTGACCGGCATCGACGCGGGTGACTACATCGCGTTCGAGCCGGTCAACCTGGGCGGCGTCGGCACGGTCACCTTCCGCTACGCCAGCGGCGGCACCGCCACCGCCGGCACGCCTCGGGCCACGGTCGAGCTCCGGTCGGGTTCGCCCACCGGGCCGGTCGTCGCCACGGCGACGCTCAACGCGACCAGCGGCACCAACTCCTGGGCGAGCCAGAGCATCCCGGTCAGCGCCGCGGCCGGTACGCAGCGGCTCTACCTGGTGTTCGGTGCGGTGTCGGGCGGCCCGACCACCGCACTTGTCAACCTGAACTGGGTCGAGTTCGGCGCGGCAGCGCCGTAACCCAAGACGTGGAGGGCGGGAACGGACGCCGACCGGTCCCGCTCACCACAGCCCCGTCCGCCCTGCCCGCCGGGCCGGGACAGCGTCGTTGCCGCCGACTCCGACGCCGTCACGGTGGTGCCATCTCGGCAGGCGGGTGGGCGGGGCCCAAAAGCGTCGCTACACGTTTCACCAGACGACCTCGAGTACGCCCAGGTAGGGAATGATCGTCTGGTATCTAATCAAGGTTGGGAGGTCACTATGGCGACAGGTGTATGGCTCGCTGGCGGGCGCGGTTCAGTCGCCGTGACCAGCATCGTCGGCGCGACGGCGATCAAGGCCGGGCTGGCCGACACGACCGGCTGCGTCACCGAGCTGGAGCAGCTGCGCAGCCCAGCGCTGCCGGCCCTCTCCGACCTGGTCTTCGGCGGTCACGACCCGGCGACCACCCGGCTGTGCAAGAAGGCCGAGGCGCTCGCCGCCGCCGGCGTGGTGCCGCCGCGTCTCGTCGCCGCGATCACCGACGAGCTGGCCGCCGTCGAGCCGGAGATCCGGCCGGTGCCGGCGGCGGCCACCCAGCTCGAGACCGCCGCGCTCGTCGCGGAGGACATCGCCGCGTTTCGCGTCCGCCACGGCCTGGAACGTGTGGTAGTGGTCAATGTCTCATCCACCGAGCCGGCCGTGGCGGCGCACCCCGCGCACGCCGACGCCGACGCGCTGCGGGCCGCGCTCGGCGAGCCCGGCACCGTGCTGCCGGCGAGCTCCCTCTACGCCTACGCGGCCTTCACCACCGGCTGTTCCTACGTCGACTTCACCCCGTCGACCGGCGCCCGCCTGCCGGCGCTCGACTCCCTCGCCCAGCGCCACGCCGTCCCGTACGCCGGGCACGACGGCAAGACCGGCGAGACGCTCGTCAAGTCGGTGCTCGCGCCCATGTTCGCCATGCGCCACCTGCGGGTTCGCACCTGGTCCGGCACCAACCTGCTGGGTGGCGGCGACGGCGCCAACCTGGCCGACCCGGGCGCCAACGCGGCCAAGGCCACCAGCAAGCAGCGGGTGCTCGGCGAGACGCTCGGGTACGAGCCGCAGGGCAACACCCGCATCGAGTACGTGGACGACATCGGTGACTTCAAGACGGCGTGGGACCTCATCACGTTCGGCGGGTTCCTCGGCACGTCGATGCGGATGGAGTTCACCTGGCACGGGTGCGACTCCGCGCTCGCCGCGCCGCTGGTGCTCGACCTGGCCCGGCTCACCGCGGCGGCGCACAGGTCCGGGCGCACCGGCCCGCTGACCGATCTCGCGTTCTTCTTCAAGGACCCGCTCGGCTCGGTGCCGCACGCGCTGGCCGAGCAGTGGGCGCTGCTGGCGTCGTTCGTCCGCGGGCTCGCCGATGCCTAGCCTGCGTTCACTCGTCGAGCTGGTCCGGGCGCCCGCCGCGCTCTCCGTGCCCGGCGACGTCGTCGCGGGCGCGGCCGCGGGTGGCGTGCTCGGGCCGCGCACGGCGGGGCTCGCCGCCGCGTCCGTCTGCCTCTACTGGTCCGGCATGGCCGCCAACGACTGGGCCGACCGCGACCTCGACGCGGTCGAGCGCCCGGAGCGGCCGATCCCGTCCGGCCGTGTCACGCCGCCGCAGGCGCTGGGCGTCGCGGCCGGCCTGACCGCCGCCGGGGTCGCGCTCGCCGCCCTCGCCGGCGGCCGCCGCGCGCTGTCCGTCGCCCTACCCCTGGCCGGCGCCGTATGGGCGTACGACCTGCGGGCCAAGAACACCCCGGCCGGTCCCGCCGTCATGGCCGCCTGCCGGGGGCTCGACGTGCTGCTCGGCGCCTCGCGGGGCAGGGTGGTCCGGGCGCTGCCGGCCGCGCTGACCGTCGCCGCGCACACGTACACGGTGACGGCGCTGTCCCGCCGCGAGGTCTCCGGCGCCGACCGCGCGCTGCCCGCAGCCACGCTGGCCGGCACCGCGGCGGTCGCCCTGTCGGCCGGCCTGCCCGCCGCGCGCAACGGGCATGGTGCGGCCGCGGCGGTGCCGGGAGCGCTCGCCGCCTGGTACGCGGCCGGCTACGGCGCCGCGCAGGTCCGGGTCGCCGCCGATCCGTCCGCGGCGCGGGTGCGCGCGGCCGTCGGCGCCGGCATCACCGGCCTGCCGCCGTTGCAGGGCGCGCTCGCCGCCGGCGCCGGCGCGCCGGCCGCCGGAGTGGTGGTCGCGGCCATCGCGCCGCTCGCCCGCCGCCTCGCCCGGATGGTGTCACCGACATGACGCTTCGATTCGGGTACGGCACGAACGGCTTCGCCAACCATCGGCTCGCGGACGCGCTGGCGGTCATCGCCGACCTGGGCTACGAGGGCGTGGCGCTGACGCTCGACCACGACCACCTCGACCCGTTCGGGCCCGACCTGGCCCGCCGCACCGACGACGTGGCGTCCACACTCGACCGGCTCGGGCTGGCGGCGGGCATCGAGGCCGGCGCCCAGGTTGATAACGGTATCTATACCACGCGCTATGGCGGTTTGGATGAGCCGGTCGATGGCGGTGGTGCGGATGGTCATGGCAAAATGCATGGCTTTGGCATGGGGCGTCATGCGCACCATTTCGAAGCCGCGTTCGCCGGCCAGCTGCCGGGCGAAGGGATCTTTGAAGACCGCGTCGGCACGATCGGATTCCAGTGCGCGAAAGGCAGCAACCCAAAGGGCCGTATCACCGACGAAGGAGATGGTGGACATGTTTTGTGGTTTTGTTTGGTTGGGTAAGGATCGAATATAAAATTAATACTCTATTGATGAAGTTTTGGTGGCCTGGCGCTCTAAAAAATTGCGGATCACCGCATTTGTTTTTTATATAACTTAGTTACTCCGTTAAAAATAAAAGCGGAAGTAGCTCACCTGGTAGAGCGACAGCTTCCCAAGCTGTAGGTAGCGGGTTCGAGTCCCGTCTTCCGCTCTTATTTAGTTTTAAAGCTGCTCATAAAATGAAAAATTTCCTGCTTGTTTTAGGCTGCCTTCTTATTTTATCTGCATTGGTAAATGATCCGCCAGGAGATGATGAAACATTTCAACGATTATATGCACTTGAAGGGAGATGGATAATGAAAACCAGTAAAGGATTTATTGGTGAGGAGTGGATTAAAGTTAATGATCAATATTTGCAAAACCGAGGATTTATTGTTAGAGAAAGCGACACTATAATTACAGAACGTGTGGCATTGACGAATACAAACAATGGAATTTTTTACACATCAACAGTTGAAGATCAAAATAACAAACAACCTGTACCATTCAAATTGAGTTCAGGGAAAGAAAAGGTGTTTGTTTTCGAAAATGCCAAACATGATTTTCCTAAGCGAATTGTATACGAAATAGTTTCCTCTGACTCATTACATGCGTATATCGATGACGGAAAAAACGATACAAAAAACAGACAGGATTTTTATTATAAAAAATTCTAAGCATTAACGCATTGCCGTCTTAAATTTCAGAATAACCGTACATAGTGACTTTTATTTTGTTTAACACATTTAAAAATTTTCGGTTACCTGTTTTTTCTATATTTGGCAACAATTTTTTACTTAAAAAATAAAAATAACACCATGAAGAAACTATTTAACGTTGGTTTGCTATCCTTAGCATTAATTTTTGGTGTAGCATGCAACTCACAGG
>Ga0081539_10000832_pt1 | contig 59371 bp, 56 predicted proteins | sample TabmetS4T2R2_FD_71023 | JGI IMG/M metagenome (GOLD analysis project Ga0081539, IMG submission 71023) | Tabebuia heterophylla rhizosphere microbial communities from the University of Puerto Rico - S4T2R2 | ecosystem: Host-associated > Plants > Roots > Rhizosphere ...
AATCGCAAGCGGGATGCCATGCAGGACGTGCAGGGTTGGTCGCCCTCGTCGCTCCTCACTGCCGTCTTGGATGTCGTCGTGAATGAGCAATGCGTTGTGCAGGAGTTCAATGGCCACCGCTGTGCGTAAGGCCTCTTCGATGCGAGCACCGAACGCTCGTGCGGTCGCGATACACAGGCTCGGGCGCATCATTTTACCACCCCGCTCTGGATAGTCAGAAAGAAGATCATAGAGGTAACGCCGTGGCTCGCCCGCCGGAAGATAGTCCTTCAAGGCTGTACGGGTGATGGTGCCATACTCCTGCAACATAGCGGAGACAAGCTTTGGTGTGGCCGTGTTGTACATCGCTGCTAGTGCCTCGGTTATGCTCTAATACGGATACTCAAGGTTCCTCTTGGTACATGCGCCTCTCGGTCAACAATCACTCCAGTGTAGGTACCAGGCGGGTGCCCGTCAGGGACGCGGATACGGAGGCAGAGGTTTCCATCATCAATACTCGGCTCGAAGATGACCTCAGTAAGCGGAGGCTTCTGCGAATCAACGGCATGGAGACCGGGTGTTGTGAGTAAGAGTCCCTCGGCTCCGGGGTGCAGATCAAGTATTACCTGCGTAGGTCGGGGCGAGGTGACTTCGATAGCTACTGTTGCTGCGCGGTTTTTCGGCGTGCCATTATGCATCGCTGGCACGGGTTGCGGCTGCAACGGGCGAAGAAGATTGTCAAGAAAATTAGGATCTGCTGCCAGCGAGTTAATGAGATCTCCCCACACAGAGCCCAAATCGGTGTAATAACGCGCCAATCGTTCGATCAATGTTTGGATGTCGCTTTTGACTGTCCTTGGATGGGAGTTGGGAGGGTGGTTGTTGATTTGCTGAGCAGTGTGCTGACCTTGGCGGATGTGCTCTTCCACGACGCGGTAGCCGAGTTCGACTCCGTGCGACACGATATTCTCTGATCTCGGCTCTTGCTTCTCTTGAGCTGTTACCGGTGGCTCGGCAGACGTAGTGTGGAATCCCCACGAGTGAGGCTGGCGATAGAGAGTGGACCAATTGCGATTGGGCTCAGTACGTGCCGAATCTTCTTTGTGAAGACGATGACGAGTGTGAGGATCGAGTTCTTCTTGTCCCATAAAAGAATTCACATAGAGTTTTCTACGGATGATCATAGCCAATGATGTCTGCAAGCGGGGGAGACTGCGAGATAGCATGAGCTGCGAGTCGCCCTGACATAACTGCTGCCTCGACACATCCTTCGTTGAATCCGCACGCTGTCCAATCGCCAGCGATTGTCAAATTGTCGTAGGTGTTATCAAGTGGTGAGATCCGGTGTTTCGTGCTCCCTGGCAGTGCAAGGACGTAACGATCAGATGGGTTTACATTGGCAGTCCAAAACTGCGAGCGGAAACGCGATGCATCCGCTGCCATAGGTGGACTACCATTATGCTGGACAATCGGATCAAGCAGCAGTTGCCAGCGGAACTTGCCTAAATCGTCTACTGCTTTGGGCCAGAAATGCTTGATGTCACGGTTGAGAAAGTTGACCGCGTTCTGCTGCACTTCTTCTTGGCGAGTTCTGAGGTAGTGTGGATCGCAAAAATCCGACGGCGCCATCGTACTCGGCAAAACACTACAGAAATAGGCGACCGCACGTGGCCGAGTAGGCCAACTTTCTTCAGGTAGAAGCTGTCGCATATCCGCCCACGTATCGAAAGGCTGGGCGAAGGCAGACACACTGGTTGGTGGGTGTGTCCAACCGAGCATCTCCATACTTTCATTCAGCCATATCTGGAATGCTTGGGTCGCTACGGTCTTAACGTGAGCCACCATAGCTTGCCAGCGAGTGTCCTGAGCGACAAGCTCGCGACAGACATGAGGTATGGCACCAATCCCGACCCCGAGAACAACGAAATCAAAATCATCTACAACTCGCAGGGTTTGGGTTCTCACTTTTCTGTGCTCCCAAAAGGACTCAAACTCCCAGTTTTCTTGTTTGAGGCGTTGCCCATCGACAAGCTGTTCATAATCAGGTTGAGAAGGCCAACACGGAAGCCCGCGGATATTCACAAGTGGTCGGTATTCGTTTCTATGTTTGATCTCTGCTTGAAGATCAAACTCAAGAGCCTCCACATACGGGCGTTCTCCCGGGGCGAGTTTCGCTTTATCTACGATCTTGACGTTTTCGAGGCGATGGAAGAATTTGAAACTGACCCCTCGTTTCTTGAGGACTTCATAGAGCGGGGCAAAAACAACATCGCCCATACCGGCCCGCATCTTCCAGAACAGCGTACCACGGTAGGTGAAGAACATACGCAGTGCACTGCGTAGTGCCTGCCCAGCGGCCAAGCGAGGCCGCCGGAAGTCGCCGTCTTCATACGCGAATGCCAGATCGTAGAGCCCACGAACAAACGCAGAGTTAAGGGTGCGCTCAGATGCGCCGTTGGCTCTTAACCACTCCCGGCAGTCATATTCGTCGATGGCATCGAAGCCCTTGGGATTGTACATCAAACCGGAGCGGAATATTCCCCGCAGTGCAGTGAGCACAAGGTCGACCACGGCCCACAGCCTCCGCAGTTCCTCGTCAGTCTCGGCAAGCGCGTCAAGCTGATGGCGGGTATTCGTTGATATAGCTTCCAACAAGCGGAGAATGACATTTTCTGGATAACGTGACGAGCTATTAAAGACCATTTCAAGCAGACCTACTGCTTCGATCAGTACTGCCATTGTGGCTAGCGAACCGTACTTCAACAGACGCGTAATGCTTTCAGTGAGGACCTCTGCTGAGGGAGGTCCGGGTCGCCTTGAGCCGTAATGGAAGGCAGAGGTGCGATTGTTTTCGTTGCCCCCGTGCGCCGCTCCCCTCCGATCTTGGTGGGTCTGAACCGCGAGCAAAAGCGTCCGCAGCAAAGATACCGTATGTGTTAAGTAACTGGTCACACTAAAAGGATTCTTTTTGGTGAGAGGATCTCCCGGATCACCCGGAGTTGATGGGAAATGCGCAAGCCAGTTCACCCAAGACCCGCTACGCGTTTGTTCTGCCACGCCGACAAAAGGCTCAGGAACGAACGCATCACGCCAGTTAGCAAAGCGGCATTGTTTGGGATCGCGCTTTAGTTCTGCATAACATTCCCGTAGCAAACGGAATGCATTCTCGTAGAATCCCTGCCAGATGTGCAGGCCGTGCTCTTCGATGCGATCGGCAGGTCCGCGTCCCGACGCTCCTTTGCCACCAAGCCGCCAACCGAGTTGATAGACAGTGACGTGGTATTTCCCCCTGTGCTCCGGGCGAGTGAGTTCAAAGGCGGTAGTAATGCCCGCACACCCACCGCCAATGATTGCAACTTCGATAGGTTTTTGTTCACTCACGGTGTCTTTTCCCCTCCTGAGAAAGACCCAAAGATGATCTTTCGCGGAGCATAAGTAACTCAACGATTTTGTACAAGGGCTCATTACACACATCTCGACAACTCCCATAACAAAGGAGCATCAAAAAGTCCTGAGGAAATTCTGAGAATTTTCTGAGATTTTAAGCAGCCACGAAAAGATGTAGAAGGCGTAGTACCTGCTATGCCTTTTGGTCAAGGGGTAGAATGTGACCAGTGTCTACTCGAAGTCTTCGGCGTACGCCCGGCACACGGACCCTTTTCTGACTTCGGACGGTAGGTGTTGGACTTTGGACTCGCGACTATCGCTCTCCCCACCGCAGTTTACTCCGTAATACTTCAAAGAAGGCACGATTTTGTGGCTTGATAAGGGATACCGTACTTCCCGACCGTTTGATGCTGACGGTATCGCCACGCTTGAGGGGGTGACCTTCTTGACCATCAAGCGTCAGAATCACATCCTCGTCTGCCGTGTGTAATACGACGCGAATATTAGCCGTGTCGGGCAGGACAATCGGACGATTGGTGAGCATATGGGGGCAAATCGGTGACAGCACAACAACACCAACCGACGGCGCGATGATCGGCCCACCAGCAGCCAGTGAGTATGCGGTTGAACCGGTCGGCGTGGCAACGATCAGACCGTCCGCCTTGTAAGTACACAGGTAGTGATCATCAACCCACGCTTCGAGGTCGATAATCCGCGCCAGCGCACCTTTGTTGATGACGACGTCGTTAAGGACCTGGAACGATTCGATACCTTTGTCGTTGCGTACTAACGTGGCTTCAAGCAAGCTGCGGCGTTCGACTTCGTATTCGCCGCCGAGTACTTGTTCAAGAGTTGAAAATAACTCACTCGTAGTGGTACTGGTGAGAAAGCCAAGACTGCCAAGATTAACTCCGAGAATGGGAACTTCCCGGACGCTAGCACGGCGAGCGACACTGAGCAGCGTCCCATCCCCGCCAAGGACAATGACAAGGTCGGCTTGCTGCATGATTTCGACTTTGCGCCAGCCTCTGGAGAAACCGAGTTCTTGACTAGTTTGGTCTTCTGGGAGAATCGTTTTTCTGCGTGCCTGTAACCACGTGACGAGCTCGCGACCAAGGGCGATCGTCTCCGAGGCGTTGCGCTTGAGGACAAGGCCAATAGTGTTCATGCTGGCTCCGTGGCGACTAATCAGATAACAAAGAAGGGCATCTCAGAGCTATCACCCTGAGTGTAACGAAGAGTCTCTCAGAGAGATTCTTCGCTTCGCTCACAATGACAAAAGTGAGTGGCGTTGTCTCGTGTACGAGTCTTTTGTGGTTCGATTTAACCATTCTCCCCTTTGTCTCGTCATTGATTGGGTATAATCTCGTCCCGTGTCAACTCGTGATGACGATCTCTTCGCTCATAGTGCCGCAAAGGTGGCAGCCAAGAAAGCCCCACTGGCGGAACGCATGCGACCGCGCACGTTGGAGGAATATGTCGGCCAGACTCGCGTGCTTGGTCCTGGGCGCTTACTAAAACAAATTATTGAACGAAAAACCCTGCCCTCATTGATTTTGTGGGGGCCACCTGGATGCGGAAAAACTACCCTTGCTCATCTTCTGGCGAAAACTGTTCGTGCCCCATTCGCTGCGTTTTCGGCGGTATTGTCTGGAGTCAAAGAGTTACGACAAATCCTCGATGAAGCACGGGAAGAACGCCGACGATCAGGCGTGGCGACAATTCTCTTTGTCGATGAGATTCATCGCTTCAACAAAGCCCAGCAAGACGCCTTTTTACCACATGTTGAGAGTGGGCTCATTACGCTCATCGGCGCGACAACCGAGAATCCGTCCTTTGAAGTAATAGCGCCGCTGTTATCGCGCGCACGGGTCGTGGTGCTCGAAGCACTCGGCAGTGACGATCTCATCTTGCTTTTGCAGCGGGCTTTAACAGATGAAGAACGCGGTCTCGGTGCTCAGCATCTAACTGCCAACGATGACGCGCTCGGGTTTATTGCCCAATACTCACAAGGCGACGCGCGGATTGCGCTCAACACGCTCGAAGTTTCAGCCATGTTGGCAGCACAAAAAGGGACCACCGCAATTGACCTTGCGTTGGCCGAAGAGGCAGCGCAGCACAAGGCGTTACTCTACGACAAAGGTGGTGAGGAGCACTACAACGTTATCTCCGCCTTCATTAAGAGCATGCGCGGCAGTGATCCTGATGCTGCAATATATTGGCTCATGCGAATGGTTGAGGCGGGGGAAGACCCGTTGTTCATTGCTCGACGGATGGTGATCTTTGCTGCCGAAGACATCGGTAATGCTGACCCACACGCGCTGCCATTGGCGGTTGCTGCCCGCGACGCGATCCACTTCGTCGGCATGCCCGAGGCTCGCATTCCCATGGCACAAGCGGTGACCTATCTGGCAACAGCGCCGAAATCGAACGCCTCATACAAGGCAATGCTAGCGGCGGCTGAAGATGTAAAACAACATGGCCCGCTACCGGTTCCTCTGCATTTACGCAATGCGCCAACGAAGTTGATGAAAGGACTCGGCTACGGCAAAGGCTATCAGTATGCTCACGACTATGAAGGCGCTATTGTCGAGCAGACACATTTGCCGGACAAACTTAAAGAGCGACGATACTATGCGCCGAGTGAGCGAGGACATGAGCAGGTCGTGAAGCAGAGAATGGGACAGAAGCGAAAAGAAGAAAGTCAAAAGTCAAAAGTCAAAGGGCAAAAGTCAAATCCGATCCTGGATTCCCGCTCCCCAGTGGGGACTAGGGACAGGCTGCGCGGGAATGACGATGACTCGACTGTGTAACCGCTTCCTGTGCTCATCAGATTTTCAACTTTGAACTTTGAACCTTAAACTTTGAATATCATCGTCGGCAAATAAGGAGGATACAGTGGCACATGCAAAGCCAGAACCGTTCACCATCAATGTTCCCGATAGCGTATTGACAGATCTGCGCGAGCGGCTTGACCGGGTGCGCTGGCCAGGAGAAGTGCCTGACACTGATTGGGAGTATGGTGCCAATCTTGCGTACATCAAACAACTGGTTGACTATTGGCGTACGAAATACGACTGGCGCACGCACGAACGTGAACTCAACAGGTGGTCTCATTTTAAGGTCACGATTGACGGTCAACGCATTCATTACATTCACCAACGCGGTAAAGGCCCGAAGCCATTGCCGCTGATTATTAGTCACGGCTGGCCGGGATCGATCTATGAATTCATGCAGATCCTCGGTCCGTTGACTGATCCTGCCACGCATGGTGGTAATCCTGCCGATGCCTTTGATGTGATTGCACCGTCGTTACCGGGCTACGGCTTTTCTGACCCAACTCATGAACGCAAAGTAAATGTGATCCGCATTGGCGAGTGGTTCAGTACGTTGATGAAAGATGTCCTTGGTTACTCGCGCTATGGCGCGCAGGGTGGCGATTGGGGTGCCTTAGTGACCTCGCGTCTCGGTTTTGCTTTTCCTCAAAATGTTGTGGGCATCCATCTGAATATGGTTGGCGTCGCGCCGCATCCGGCCAATCGGCAGAATTTATCTGCCGCTGAACAAGCCTGGATCAAGGAAATGGATGCTTGGCGTGCAGAAGAGACCGGCTATCAAAGCATTCAGGGGACCAAGCCACAAACACTTGGTTACGGTCTCAATGATTCTCCAGTTGGGCTGTGTGCCTGGATTGTAGAAAAGTTCCGTACTTGGAGTGACTGTAACGGCAATCCCGAGAATGCGTACAGCAAAGATCAATTGTTGACCAACGTGATGATTTATTGGATCACGCAGACGATCAACTCTTCGACTCGATTATACTACGAACAACGTCACCACCCGTGGTTGATGGGGAAGGATGAGAAGGTCAACGTCCCCACGGCCATTGCCTCATTCCCGAAGGAGCTCGCGCGCCCGCCACGCGAATGGGCAGAGCGCTCATACAACGTGCAGCGCTGGACGCCCATGCCGTCAGGCGGACATTTTGCCGCGATGGAAAAACCGCAATTGTTGGTTGATGATATTCGGGCGTTTTTCCGAGGGTTACGGTAGGAAGTAAACGCGTAGAGACGAAAATGTCATTCCGAGGCCAAAGGCCGAAGAATCCCTCTTCTGTCTTAGGATCTATTTCTATCTTACTGAGAGATGCTTCGCCTACGCTCTGCTTCGGCTCAGAATGACAAATTTGCAAGGCCCACATGATAGCGCCCTACCTCTGATAGACGATGGTTGCTAAAGTACAACAAAAGCTTTGTGAAAGAAGGCATCATATGCACCAGACAACCGAATCACGTTACAATAACCTCGTCAAAGACGATCGCGTTCACGCAACGCTGTACACCGATGCCCAGATCTTTGAGGAAGAGCTAGAGAAGATCTTTTATCGTGGTTGGGTGTTTATTGGTCATGACAGCGAGATCCCCAAACCGGGAGATTTTCTTACTCGTCCTATCGGGCGACAACCGGTGATTATGGTGCGAGAGAAAGGCAGGAACATTACTGTCCTCCTCAATCGTTGCGCTCATCGTGGTTCAACGGTGTGTACAGTAGAACAAGGCAATGCCAAAGCGTTTGTATGCCCTTATCATGGCTGGACGTATGATCTCGGTGGCAAGCTGCTAAGCGTTTCTCATCCTGGTGGGTTCGAGCAGACGTTCGATAAAAGCAAGAACGGATTGTTACGAGCTGCACGAGTCGATAGCTATCGTGGCTTTGTGTTCGCGTGCTTGAGTCCTACCGATCTGTCCTTAGCCGATCATCTTGGCATTGCCACGAAACTGATTGATCGTGCCTGTGAGCTTTCTCCTGACGGAGAGATCGAACTCACTGCTGGTTGGATCCGCCATCGTTACCGCGCCAATTGGAAGATGTTGCCGGAAAACGATACTGATGGATATCATCTCACGTTTACCCATGCCAGTTTCATGAAATCGATTAACTCGCAATACAGTTTGTTTGCCGGGAATGAAAAAGATGTGCGTGCGGTGCTGCGTGACTGGGGGAATGGACATACCGAGATCGACTGGGCCCCAGGCTACAAACGACCATTCGATTGGTTTGGTGGCGGCCCAGAAGGAAAGTTTGCGCGTTATCTTTCAGTGATGGAGCAACGCTACGGCAAAGACGCGACACAAAAGCGCGCGTTCGATGGTCCTCCGCATGCGATCATTTTCCCCAATTTGTTCCTTGCCGAGATGAACATCGTCATTATGCAACCGGTTGGTGTGAATGAATGTATCCACTGGCACACACCGATGTTTCTTAAGGGCGTGCCAGAGTTCAATACCCGCTTGTTGCGCCAGAGCGAGGCGGCGATGGGGCCAGCATCATTCTTAACTTCAGATGATGCGACAATTGCCAGCCGCAATCAGGTCGGTTTGGAAGCCCGCAATCCAGAATGGCTCGATATTGGTCGCGGTCTGCACCGTGAGGAAATCGATAGCGAAGGCCGCCGCGTCGCTCACTTGACTGACGAGACCACGAATCGCGCGTTTTGGAAACACTATCGGACGGTGATGAGCGCCTAGTTATGATCTCCGCTGCCGAATATAAAGCCGTCGAAGCATTCCTCTACAAAGAAGCACGGCTGGCTGATGAGTCGCGCTACGATGAATGGGAAACGTTGTGGGAAGATGATGCAATCTACTGGGTGCCGGCAACAACACGTGAAGATGCTGACCCGAACCGTCACATCTCGCACATTTATGACAACCGTGCACGTATTGCCACGCGCATCCGTCTCTTAAAAAGTGGCTTTCGTTATAGTCAGACGCCGGCCTCGTCGATGCGGCGGCTGATCTCGAACATTGAAGTTGAAAAAACCGGAACCGGCGAGTTCGTGGTCGGATCAAACTTCCTGCTCCTGGAACTATCGCTCCAAGCAAAACACGAGACACACCTCTGGGGCGGCCATACGATTCATCAACTGCGGTCGGTGAATGGCGATCTCAAGATGTTCGGCAAAAAGGTGATACTCGTTAATGCGGCTGAGCCGATTCCGAATCTGACGTTTTTGATCTGAGGCGTGTTACGTGTTGCGTGGTTCGTGTTGCGAGGACACTGCGTCGCCTGTTTTGTGCACGTAACACCAATACGCACCACGTTTCACGTTTCGTCCGGCGTTACCTCAAACGCAAAAATCTGCTTGTACCAGCCAATCCATTTGAAAATCCTGGCTAGGAAGTATTTTCGCAGAAAGAGTGGAATTACTTCGGTTCGTATCTGATCATCCTCGCGCCAGAGGGCAGTTCCTTTAAACGACGTATTGCCAATTTGTAACGCTACCTGTGGGTTCTTACGCAGATTCTTCACCCACTGCGCATCCGAGCCACGGGCGGAGGTGACGTAGACTTTCCCTTTACCTGCATCAGTGGTGAACCAAATCTTTACAGTGTGCGGTTTCCCAGTTTTGCGGCCAAAAACAGTGAGATGCACTAAGGATTCGCGGTTCAGCGCTGGAAGATCAAGCATAGGAGCAACTCCTGACCCGAGCGCCATAAGATTGGCACACCAGAATTGTCACCCTGAGTGAAACGAAGGACCTCTCAGAGGGACTGGTCCTGAGCTCGCCGAAGGATTCTTCGCGTAGCCTGTCCTGAGCCCTTCGACTTCGCTGCGCTACGCTCAGGATAGACTTCGTCGAAGGGCTCAGAATGACATCTTTGAATAGTTCCTGCATGAAAGGTTATGCCCTACAATGACACAAACCGTTGTTCCTGGCTACGCAATCGGCGCGGCTCAATCGTCACTGTCCGTTCTTCTGAGGCTACGGTCTCGCCAATACGCCAAGCTCTCACATTGTGACCCGCGGTAATTTGCAGGACCTTATCGGCATCAGCTTGCGCGACAACAACACAGAAGCCGACACCCATATTGAAGACTTGGAACATCTCTGCATCGTCCAACTTACCAACTTGCTGAATGACCGAGAAGACTGGCGGAACGGGCGGAAGCGTATGAATGCGGAAGCCAACCGGCTTTGCTGTACGCGTGAGATTAAAAAATCCATCACCAGTCATATGGGCAAGTGCGGTAATCTTAAGATTCGCAGCAAACATGGCCGTGATTTCTGGAACATAGATTCGTGTTGGCTCAAGTAACTCCTCGCCAACTGTGCGGCCAAATTCTTGGATATAACTATCAACTTTGAGTTCAGTCTCGTTCAGCAACACCCGTCTTGCGAGTGACAGACCGTTACTGTGAATGCCGCTACTGGCGAGGCCAATAACGACATCGCCAGGGTGGGCATCTTCGCCGACAATAACCTTATCAAGCGGTACTGTACCAATTGCCGTACCGGCCAAGTCAAACCCACCACCGGGGTGCACGCCTCGAATCATATCGCGAAGTTGGGCAATCTCACCGCCTGAGATACTGACGCGTGCTTGTTGTGAACCGACAAATAGACCTTTGCCAATCTCGCCTAAGACTTCGGGATGTAGTTCTTCTACGGCAATATAATCAACAAAAGAAATCGGTGTCGCACCAACACACAGCAAGTCATTGACGTTCATCGCGATGCAGTCGATGCCGACGGTGTCATACTTTCCGAGCATTTCGGCAATAAGCAGTTTTGTCCCGACTCCATCCGTGGAGATTGCGATACCAATATTCAGACCATCGAGACGGATGACGTTGGCAAAGTAGCCGAGAGGCAGGTGCGGGCACGCGCGGGGGTTCAGAAGAAAAGTACGTTCTATCCAGGTCTTCAAGAGGGATAAACCAGCCTCAGCTTTGGCACTGTCAACGCCAGAGGCCGCGTATCGTGGGTCTCGTGCTTGTGACATGATGCGCACTGGTTTAGCCAATCCGCTTTCGGAAGGCAATGTCCGACACCCAAAGAAAGGTGTTTGCGCCGTGTTTCTGATAAGACAAGATTGTGCTAGGTAGAACGGGAAGCGTGCGGCGGAAACGAATAGGAAGAAAGCGGATTGAGTCTAAAGCCTCAGGTCCAAAGTTCAAAGTCTTTCTACTGACTACTGAATGCTGATTACTGACTACTCACTTTATGTACGAATCGTTCTTCGGCTTTCGCGATAGTCCCTTCCGTCTCACGCCTGATCCTGATTATCTCTTCTTGAGTACGAATCATCAGGAAGCGTTGGGTCACTTGCTCTTCGGGATCAAAGAGGGCGGCGGCGTTGTTGTCATTACCGGCGAGATTGGCGCGGGAAAAACTACCCTGCTACGGACGTTAGTGCGCAATCTCGATGCGCAAACGACTATCGCCTATATTTTTAACCCTGTCCTTTCTTCGCTCGAGCTTTTGCAGACCATTAATGCGGATTTGGGCTTGCCTTCGTCCTCGACGAGCAAGAAAGAATTGACCGACGAGCTCAATCGTTTCCTTCTCGCGCAACAAACCGCCGGGCGACGAACGGTCGTGATTGTTGACGAGGCGCAGGACCTCGAACCCAGTGTACTCGAACAGCTGCGTTTATTGTCGAATCTGGAAACTGAACGGGCTAAACTCCTACAAATCGTCTTGGTCGGTCAACCTGAACTGGCGCAAACGTTGGCGAGGGCGGACCTCGCACAACTTGACCAACGAGTGACCTTACGCTGGCATTTGAAACCTCTCCCGGTTGATGACACTGGCGCGTATATTCGCCATCGGCTCCAGGTTGCGAGTGGGGGGAGGGCGCCTGTCGCCTTTACGCCAGGCGCGATCCGCCTAGTCTACCAGTTCTCCCGGGGAGTGCCGCGACTGATCAACGTCTTATGTCATCGCACACTGTTAGTTGCATATACGCAGGAGGAACGGAAGATTGATTCCCACGTCGTTCGCCAAGCGATGAAAGAACTTCGTCGTCACGGACAAGAGGCACGCCAATTTCTCTGGGGCCGTTCGACTTCGCTCAAAGCCGCACTTGCGGTGGTCCTACTAGTGACGATAGGACTTGTAGGGATGTTTACGGCTGGCCGCGGGTGGTTTTCTCGTGAAACGGAGCTCCCCACACAAATAGCTACGAGTCGTGAAGGTGGCAAGGAAAAAGTAGCGACAACTGAGGTTGCTGAAGCCGGTGCGACAGAAGTGACATCCACGTCACCACCTGCTCCTGTGCCTGTACTTCCACCGCCGGCACCACCCCAGGATGCTCGCCCTCCTGCGGAAGCCAACCTTCCGGTTGCTGCGCATCCAAAACTGCCAGTGACAGAAGAGGCCTCACCGCCGTCGCCACTTCCAGGAGCAGACACCGATCCTGTATCGGTTGAACAATTCCTCCGCGACCTACGTGAACTGAGCATGGTCGATAGCGCCATACGAGCGACTGACGGGCTGTTGCGCGCCTGGAAAGTAGAAGGATTGCGGGAGAAAGAGTGGCACAGGGGAACGCTTGATCTGACTGCGATTGCCCGCGCGCGCCAGCTTGAGTATTTGCCGTTGACCGGGAGTGCGAATCTGCTCTCGTTGCTTGATCTTCCCATGATTATGGAACTCGTTGTTCCAGGACTTGAGAGTAATCGATTTGTCTTGCTGCTCGGGCTTTCGGGTGAGCGATGCCGGGTATTTCTTGACCGTGAACGAGAATTACCCGTGCGTGTACTGAATGATAACTGGTTCGGTAAAGGGTATGTGTTTTGGAAAGACTTTGAAGCTATCGGCGCGCCATTGACGGTGGGGAGTGTGGGGCAAAATGTCCGGCGCTTGCATACGATGCTGACAAAGGCACAGGGAGCCAAAGATCTACTGCTTGCGGGACGCGAGACAGTGTTTAGTCGGCAGACCGAAGCAGCAGTCGCGCGCTTCCAACGTGCCAAGCGGCTCACGCCGGACGGTGTCGCCGGTCCTCTTACCATGATCTTGCTGTATAATTCTCTCACAAACTATACTCACCCAAGTCTAGGAGTGGGGATAACGCTCGCACCGAGAGAAACTCCAGTTGCATTCGAAGGAACTGCTGCACAGGTTACGCAAGAAAGAATAGTTCCATCCTATGAGCACAATTCTTGACGCTTTACGGAAAGTTGAAGAAGAGAAACGAGCGCAGGAGACAGATGTCCGTACGCGGTTACTAGCGAATTCTGCGCGATTTGATTTCCGGAGGCCACGTCGTTCTCGTGCTTCTTGGGGACTCGTCGGTGGGTTCGCGGCTACTGGAATTGCACTGGGAGCTGGATGGCTGTTATGGCGCTCTGCCGAGACAGCACCAATAACAGAGGGGACCTCATCACTAACAACTCCACCGCAAGTGGCGAGTGCATCGCCGCCAGTATCACCTGAGCCGCGACGCCGGAAACAGGAATCGCCGTCTCCACAGATCGCACAGATTACCCCAGAGGCCGGGGCCGTGCTTCCTCCGGAAAAGTCGATGCTTGCTCTTCCATCTGCTTCTACGCGCGTTGCACAAATTACTCCCGCAGGGCCAGGTGTAGTCATTACGGAAACGACGCCACAGTACGACCCGCGGAGTGGGGGAAGTCCACAAAATATAGTGGGCAATGCACCCCATAGGCAGGGGACCGAAGCACTTTATCGCTCTTCGGAAATAGTGCAACGCTCTCCGTTTGTGAATTCATCTCCGTCTGACCGGGTTGTCGCGCCGCCTCCACCATCTCCAACTGAGCGCCGAGCCATTGCCGCAGCGAAGCCATCCCATCCAATCCAACCCGCATCAGAGAAGACTGCACCAACCACTCCCAAAACTCCTGTCCCTGGGAAGGACCTTTCCCGTCAGCCTTCCACACCAGCATCAGTGCGGGAGGAATCCCTTGGCGCACCGCCAGGAGCATCGCTGTCCTTCTTGCAGTGGTCCGCAGATCCGGACAAGCGCGTTGCTTCGATTAAGGTGGGAACTGGCCCAGCCACGTTGGTGCACGAAGGGGATTCGGTTGAGGGGATGACCGTAATAAAGATTCGTTCAGACGCGGTAGAATTACGCTCGGGAGAGTCGCGCTATTTGCTTAAGGCGCGATGAGGGTTTTATTCAGCAGATCAGTTGTCAGTTATCAACCTTTGTGAATGCTGTTTCCGCTGAAAACTGACGACTGAATACTATTGATTAGGCTTTCTTCGCCTGAGCTTTTAGTTCTTTCACGCGGGCTTTGAGTCGTTTTTCTCGTCGTTTGCGACGCCGACGAATTTCACGATCACGTTCGCGGTGCATGCCGTTCCTCACCCCCTCTCATAGAAGCTGCTGGACCTGTTATAGCGTCCACTACGAAGGCCGCAACGGGGGTCGAGATAATGAATTCCTAGAGCTACTAGATATTGTGGTTTAGAGATTTTTTTGCTACATGCCATAGTGTCCAAGGCTCGCTCTGAGCCCATCTGAACAAAGTCAAAGATTTCGTACTGCGTGAGTGGGGTGTGGAGCTATTTACTATTAAGGGACTCAAGTCAGGAACGACGTTTCTCTTTGATGATCGCGCGTCTTTTCTTGATGTAATTCATGCGGTGGAAGAAGAACTGGCACGGGCCAAAGGGTTTTTCCGTGACTCACCAGTTGTGTTGCATTTTGGCGAGCGCAATCTGCAGAAAGAAGAATGGCGTCAGTTAAAAGAGATCTTGCATCGTGAAGGGTTGCTGCTGCGCTACGCGGTGGCAGCGACTGAGAAAAGTCGAGACTTGCTCTATAAGGAGGGACTGCCGGTTCGCGAAGAGCTGATCGTCGCAGCTCACGAGAAAAAAATCGTACAACCAGAGACTCCTGAACAACCGACTGCTCTCTACTTGCGGCGCAGTCTACGTTCTGGACAGAAACATGTCTTCAATGGCGATGTGGTGTTGGTGGGGGATGTGAATCAAGGGGCGGAAATTATCGCCGGCGGGGATACCATTGTCTTCGGCACCTTACGCGGAGTGGTTCATGCTGGTTATCCGGACAACCCGGCTGCGGTAGTTGTAGCGCTCAATCTGATGCCACTGCAACTACGGATTGGGCCGTTTATTGCGCGTGCAGAAGAAGGGCAACTGATCCGACGTATCCAACGACCGGAAGTTGCTCGTGTGAAAGATGAACAGATTGTCATTGAACCCTACCAAGGAAAATTATAGGAGGCTCACGCCATGGGCGGACGTGCGATAGTCATCACTTCAGGAAAAGGCGGGGTCGGTAAAACGACCACAACCGCAAACATTGGGATTGGTCTCGCTCGGCATGGCCAAAAAGTCGCATTGGTCGATGCCGACATCGGATTGCGTAACCTCGATATCATCATGGGCTTGGAAAATCGCATCGTCTATCACTTAGTTGATGTGGTGCGTAATCGTTGCCATATCCGTCAAGCTCTCGTGAAAGACAAACGGTTCCCACAGCTCTCGATGTTACCGGCGTCGCAAGTCGATCAGAAAGAAGCCATTACCCCGGACGAGATGAAAGGGTTGGTCACGCAGTTGAAAGAGGATTTCGACTTCGTCTTGATCGACTGTCCGGCGGGGATTGAGCAGGGGTTTCGCAACGCGGTGGCCGGTGCGGATGAGGGAATTGTGATTACCACACCAGATGTGTCGCCGGTGCGTGACGCCGACCGGGTCATTGGCTTGTTACAATCATCGCTGGGTGAACCACAACTGATTATCAACCGCATGTCCACCGATATGGTAAAGCGTGGGGATATGCTTAACCAGCAAGATGTGCTCGATATCTTAGCTGTTCGACTGCTCGGGATTGTGCCTGAGGACGACGAGGTGGTGGTTGCCGGTAACCGTGGGTCGCCGGTAATACTGAGTGAACAGTCTCGTTCAGGGAAAGCGTTCGACCGTATTGCCCGACGAATTCTCGGCGAAGATGTGCCGATTCCCGAACTGAACGGGCATGGAGGGATCATGCACCGTCTCGGTAAACTGTTCTTCAGGAGATAAGCATATGTCATGGGGAGCGCTCGTTCAGCGATTCTTCGGACCCAGAGGGAGCAAGGACGAGGCGAAAGGGCGTTTACAGATTGTCCTCGCCTACGATCGTTTGGGGTTGTCTGCCGACCAAATGGAAGCCTTGCGCAAAGATATTATGGAGACTATCAGCCGACATGTGGCGATCGACATTGATCGTGTCAAGATCGATTTTCTCCAAGACCCCCCGCCTAAATTCATGATTGAAGCACCGGTCCGCCGCAAACGGCTCGGCGGAGAAGAGGCAAAACCGGCGGAGGAACCTAAACCGGAAGTGAAGCAAGAAGAAAAACAAGAAGTGATATAACTAACCCCTTACACGGTCAACGAGAAGGCGACACGTTCGGCGAGACGGAGTGTTGGAGCGAGGATAAGACAAGGGCGCGCATAGTCGCGCCCTTTTTTGTTCGTGCATAACTGTGTACTAAGAATCTATCCGAATAACGGTTGCAGTTTGTCATGTTGGGCCCTTCGACTACGCTCAGGGCAAACTCCGCGAAACACCTCTCTTCAGCGTTTAATGCGAGATTCTTCGCTCGCTCAGAATGATAGAGTATCGCGCGACTGGAGTTATTCGGATAGGTTCTTAATGACAAAAAGGAGGAGCGACATGGCTGCCTACGAACATATTGTGGTTGCTCGTCAAGACGGGATTATTACGCTGACCCTTAACCATCCCGAGAATCTCAACGCGATGAGCGCGGAGATGGGCGATGAGGTCACGGCTCTGGTGCAATCGCTCAAAGACGATCAATCGGCACGAGTGTTAGTGCTGACTGGTGCCGGTCGGGCATTTAGCTCTGGCGGAACCAAAGGAACCCTCCAGAACCGGACAACAAGCGGAAGTAACCGAGAAGCCCCTAAAGTCTTCTACAAGAAGTTCCTCACTCTCAGACAGTTAGAAATCCCCACCATCGCCGCGATCAATGGCCCGGCGGTTGGAGCAGGATTTTGTATCGCCTTAGCCTGCGATATGCGCGTTGCCGCCGCGAATGCACGGATGGGACTCACATTCGTTCGCCTTGGCATTCATCCAGGAATGGCCGGAACCTACACAACGCCGCGCATCGTCGGTATGGCCAAAGCCTGCGAAGTGATCTTCACCGGCAAGCTGTATACCGGCGAGGAAGCGTTTGCCATGGGGCTAGTGAATCGTGTCGTGCCGCAAGAGAAAGTCATGGACGAGGCGATGTCATTGGCACGCGAGATTGCAACTAACTGCGCGCCGATCGCGGTGCGGCTGGCGAAGCGTGCACTCTATAAGAACGATGCCGACCTTCTAGATGCGGCCATTGAAGTCGAATCCGAACACCAAGCGTACACCTGGACAACTGAAGACGCCAAGGAAGGTATTACTGCTATGACCGAGAAACGCACGCCGAAGTTTCAAGGGAAGTAAAACGTTAAAACTCCCGCAAAAATTCCACCAACGCAGTATTGACCTCTGTCGGTTTCTCCTGTTGGGTCCAATGACCCGAACCTTCGATGAGCACGGTACGTCGAAGGTTCGGCACCCATCTTTCCATGCCAACGGCTAACTCTGGCCGCAGGACTACATCTAACTCAGCGGTAATCATCAAGGCTGGTTGTTGGACCTTTGCGCCGTTGAGGTACGCGGTTAACTCCCAGTTACGATTGAGATTGCGGTACCAGTTCAATCCGCCACGAAAGCCACTTTTTGTGAAGGCGTTGGCGAAGACGTCAAAATCTTCCGACGTGAGGAAACTGCCATATGGCGTGTCGGGCAGCCGGTCAAGAATTCCGCCACCAGCGGGACCAAAGACCCCGATTGGCGTTTCGCGCAACAACTCTATCGCCTCGCGATTAGGGGATTGATAAAAACCACGTAATGAGCGACACACGTCACGTTCCAATTCTGCTTCGGCGACGCCTGGCTCTTGAAAATACACAATATAATGAAAGTTGCCTTGCGCCACGGCACGCATAGCGTCCAGCGGTGCAATCGGCGAGCGTGGAAAGAAGGGAGTATTGACACCGACGACCCCGGCAACTCGCTGTGGTGCGAGCAGGGCCATCTGCCACACCACCAACCCTCCCCAGTCGTGGCCCACGACCACGGCTTTATCGATCTCTAGCTCGTCAAGTAATCCCGTGAGATCCCCCACTAGGTGGTGAATACTGTAGGCATCAATGGCTTGTGGTACATCGGTTTCGCCGTATCCGCGTTGATCAGGGGCGATCGCGCGAAATCCTGTCTCTGCGAGTGCCGTCAACTGATGTCGCCAAGAATACCACAATTCAGGAAAGCCATGGCATAATAACACCGGAAATCCAGTGCCCGCTTCGGCGACATGCATGCGGATGCCGTTTGTTTGTACGTATTTGTGAGTGATGCTCATGGGAGGATACCTTTGCCGAGTGTTGCTCCGCGTTCTTGCCGCTGTCGCTGTTTTTCCTGCTCAGCTTGCACGTATTCCTGTGCGTTGGCCGCCGCGATCATCCGCCACACCCGTAATCCTTCTTCAAGATTGCGGCTGCTAATTTCATGCACCTGTGCCTCAGCTTTTTCTTTACTACCACCAAGAATACGTGGCGCTTTGAGATAGTATTCGGCCAAGTCTGCGCGCGCATCGATATTATTGGGGTCGAGTTCCACTGCTTTTTCAAAGTGGATCTTCACTTTGCGGGCGAGGGAAAATTGCCACAGAATGCTTGCGTGTTGTGCGCTATAGCCATAGGCCCGTCCGAGCCACAGGTGATACTGCGAATTGGCGTTATCGAGCAGAGCTGCTTTTTCGAGCCATTCCACCGCGCCTTCATACTGTTGTTGTTCAAACAAGGTACGGCCAAGATAGAAAGCGCCCACTGCGTCGGTCGGGTGCTCGGATGTGTAGGATTCAAAAAACTGCTGCGCTGTTGTCCATTGTTCATCGTTGAATAAGCGGATGCCAAGCTCGGGACTGGAGGCCGCATGTGTCGCAGCAAGACTGAGCAACAAAATACAAAATGTGAGAAACTCACGTTTCATGGTTGTTTAGTCACACGCCTCAAGAGCAAGTGATACTAACTCAGTCGAGAACTTCGCAAACTCAACATAATCTTTCTGACCCGTATTGAGAAACGAGAACGACAACTCACGATCTAAATCAGCAAGACAGATCTGCCCGCCTTTGCCAGGATGTCCAAAGGTGCGCAGGCTTGCCCCGCGGGCTAAATGTCCGAGCATCCAACCCGACCCATAAATGATCGGAATGCGCAACGAGCGGTCGATATCTCCTTGTTTGTTGGTCGGAGTAATCGAACGTTGTAAAGTGTCGGTCGAGAGGTACCGTTTGCCTTCCCAGACCCCACCCTGAGCAAGCATGGCATAAATTTTCGCCATATCGCGAGCAGAAGCGATGCCGCCGCCACCGGCAATGACTGCGCGATGAACCTCTGGACGATTGAAGATGTTGGCGGCCTCCGGAAACGGCAGTGACTTCGCGTCGGCTTTTTCCTCAAAATTAAGCGAACGCTGAAAGGCAAAGTACTCTTCATCCGGCGTGAAACCCATCAGGGTTGCCATTTGTGTAATTGATGCACGGTCTGACGGCGCTTCATACACGCACGCGACACGCTGTTCCTCTGACTCAGGGAGTCCGATAAAGACGCTGTTCAAGCCCATCGGTATAAACAATTCATCGCGTAAAAATTGCCCACAGTCGCGCCCGTCGATACGCAACATTAGCTCGTTGATCATAAAGCCGTAGTTAAGTGGGTGATAGCCATTCGCCTCGCCTGGCGTCCACCGTGGGGTTAACTCCTCCATTGCTTGCGCACACTTTTGTCGATCACCCCACAGTTTGTAGGTTAACCAGTCTGGACCAACTGTGTTGCCCACCCGGTGACCAAGCACCTGAGCAATCGTCGCCCGCTCTTTGCCATTGCGAGCGAACTCAGGCCAGTAGCGAGAGACCAAATCATCGTACTGAAAACGTCCACGGTCATGCAGCATATGCATGGCCAATGCTGCCAGTCCTTTGGTCGAAGAGTAAAGAACGAACATCGTGTGGGGGCCTACGTGTCGTTCATCGCTGACACGAGCGAGCCCACCGCCAATGTCGAGCACACATTTCCCGCGCCGATAAATCGCTAGCTGTGCGCCCCAGAACAACCTGCCTGAATCCGTTTCCTCACGCATCATCGCGACAATCTTTTCGACCGGCGCACGGCTCATGCCTACGAGTGGCGGAGTGACTTCAGAAGCGACTTGGTGAAAAGACATAATACCCTCCTTGGCTTAGGTCGCGTCACAGACAATTCTTAGATGTTGCCCCACGACCGCTCGGTTGGTCATTCTGAGCGGAGCGAAGAATCTCTGTGAAAGAGACCCTTCACTTCGTTCAGGGTGAGAGTGTCGACTGGTCGATGTTTTGTAGTCTGGCTCAGAACGTAATCAATGGCTTGACGATATTGTCTTCCTTGGTCTCCATCATATGAAACGCCTGCTCAACTTGTGAGAATGGAAAGCGATGGGTTGTCATTGGCGTCGGATCGATTCGTCCACTCTCCAAGAGCCGGAGTAATCGCATCATCCGTTCGCGGCCACCTGGACAGAGCGCTGTACGAATTTGTTTGTCTCCCATACCAAGACCAAAATCTGGCAGAGGAATCTGTAACGTATTGCCCGCTTCACCATGATAGCCCACGTTTGAGATTACCCCACCTGGTCGCGTGGCTTTGATGCAGTTCTCAAACGTGACTGGATGACCAAGCGCTTCGATTGCCGAATCAACCCCTTCACTACCAGTGATTTGACGAATCTGTTCGACCACATCACCCTGTGATGGATCAACTACAACGTCAGCGCCGAGTTCCTTTGCCAGTGCCTTCCGGTCAGGCTTCGACTCCACGGCAATAACTAAGCCTGCTCCTAACAGTCGTGACATCATGGTCGCCGCCAGACCAACCGGCCCCTGGGCAAACACCGCCACCGTTCCGCCGGGAGGAATTCTGGCGTTTTCGGCCCCGGCTAACCCAGTGGTGAGCATGTCTGTGGTGTATGTGGCTTGCTCGTCACTCAACGATTTAGGAATCGGCGCCAGATTGTAATCTGCGTCGTTGACGAAGAAATATTCCGCGAGGTTGCCGTCACGTTGAGTGGTGTATTTGTAGCCACCCAGCATCCCACCACATTGTGAGGTGAACCCACGCTGACAGTTTTCACAGTGTCCACAAGGTGTAATCGCACAGACCGCCACTCGATCTCCTTCCTTACAGCGAGTGACATTCTTGCCGACCTTGTAAACGACGCCAACGCTTTCGTGGCCCAGACCACGACCGCTGGGAATTTCAATCACACCACGCACGGTGTGGACATCCGAAGTACAAATCAGCGATGCTGTGGTTTTGATCACCGCATCGTTCGGTCCTGGCTCAGGTATCGGCTTGTCGACAATGCCGACCTTACCGACTGCCAGAAATACTAACGCTTTCATATTGTCCCTCCTGTTCTCTCTGACTGTATGTGTAGTAGTCCCCGTCCGTCCCGAGCGTAGCATCGCGAAGTCGAAGGATGAACAGAAGACTTTTGGGGTGAAGACGGCACCGGCTTACTCTTTCGTCCGCACCCACAACGGCCAGCAGCTCTCCTCAATCCCAATCGTGCGATAGATGAACTGCGTGCGCTCAGGTATGTGGGCAAACGCCTCCATCACTGATGGATCAAGTCCCAGCTTTTCTACGAGAAAGCTTTCGGCGTTGCGTCGCATCCCCGCCAGCATCGTTTCCATAAGGAGGTCATTGTCCGCCACAAGTTGCCGTTGCCGTCGTTCTTGTTCTTCCGGCGAACCACTGTGAAAGTACTCGCGCATCGCCGGATAGAGGAAAGTCAGGTGTCCGGCTTCTTCGCTGACTTCATTCGGGACCCAGCGTGCCAGAACCGGGTCCATCATCAGTGCTTCAAGGATGTTGGTCTCAGCCGGGTAGGCTTCGGTCTGTAAACCAACGACCGCAAAGAATCCGCCCAGGTCACGCCGCAGGATTGGATAGGTGGCTTCGATATTCTTGCGATAAGTCAGATTGTCGACGCCATTCCAATAGTTCTCGCCAGCGATACGACACCCGCGAGTGATATAACTAGCTGCATGTTGCATATCCTCATAGGATTGTTTGAGCAGACACATACGCCACGCAGCCGGCATCTCATAGTGTGTCGCGGCATACGAGCAACCCAGAACGATCTGCTCGAATTCGGCAAAGCCAATGACTGCCAAATAACGGGCAAGATACTGCTTCTGCTTGGCAGTGAGGCGATCAAGCGCTGGGCTCGTACCGTCGAGCAAGCGTTGCTTTGCTTGTCGCCATTGGCGACGCCAACTTGGGTCAATTGCCAACACTGCGGGTTCGGCGTCAGGAAGCGGCGGAAGATTGGTTTCGCCATGTTCGATGTCGTGACGAATCAGTTGTGGAAGAACGGAGATGTTAAACATGATGCGCCTCACCGCAAGCTGGATGCCGCCAGACGTTGCTCTTTTCCAACAGCGGCACAACGTCCTCACCAAAGCGTTGCATCTCTTCTAACATTGGGTGAAATTGTAGGAGAAATGTCGTCACACCGATGTCATGAAACGCCCACAATCGGTCGGCAATTTGTTGTGGTGTACCGACCAAACCCGCATCGGTCCCGCCATTGGACCCCACCGCACCTCGACGATAAGCATAGGTGCGAATCATCTGTACTTTACGGTCGACGCCTGGGATCGCTTCTTCGACACGCATCGCGTGTAAACGCGCATGTTCCTCCCATGCCTCTTCTTCAGTTTTACGACAGATGACAAAGGCGCTGATACCAAACTGCAAGTGACGTCCATATTCAGCAGCGTACGGACGAACGTGATCAATGAGTTGCTTTGCTTCCTCTACTGGCCGACCGTTGATGAGATAATCGTCAGCCAATTTTGCCGCTAATCGTTGAGCAATATCCGACTCCCCGCCGAGATAGATACGTGGATGTGGTTTACGCACCGGCGGTGGTGCAAGCGTAACATCGTTCACTTGATAATACTGACCAGAGAAACTGAAATGTGGTTGTGTCCACAGGCCTTTGAGAATCGTGAGATACTCTTCCGAGCGTTGGTAGCGATCATCATGGGGGAGACTGGCGATTCCCATTGCATCGCTCTCTTTTTGCCACCACCCTGAGACCAGATTGATCGCCATGCGTCCGCCACTCATCTGATCGATATTCCCTGCCATCTTGGCGGTCAGCACAGGGTGTTTGAACGTCGGGCGTACTGCAGGCATTAGCTCAATATGTTTGGTGATGGTGGCAAGACCAGCGGTGGAAGTCCAGGTTTCAAGCTGATCGCTTTCCGGGTCGAATGGATTAAACGTATGCTCAGCCAGCAGCAAAGTGGCGAAACCGATTTCCTCTGCCAAGAGCGTCAGCTGACGCGTGTAGTCAAACGACGCGTTATGAGTGCCCGGCTGCTTCGAGAAGATCCAATTACCGTACACCGGAGCCCAGAAGCCGAGGCGTATGGTTTCTGTCGGGGGGTGGAAACGTTGAGTCACGACAAGACCTCCCTTTTTCGGTGGTCACCATAGCCAAAAGAACGGAGAGGCTCAATGCTGAATGAGCGCGATACTCCTCTCCGGACCAGTTTCATGAAAAAGTGGTTGCCCGCGACAAGGTGAAACGCTACAAATCTTTCATTGAAAGGAACGATGCGTATGGCACGAACCACCACCGCTGAAGCTATCCTTACTCTGGCAACAGAAATTCGTGAAGGGAACACTCAACTCATTACCTGGCTGCAGCAGTCATCCGAACGGCAAGAACGACAGAACCACGCAACCATTACCGCCTTGCATGAAATCAGCAAAGGACAGGAACACATCGCACAGGGGCAAGAGCGCATCGCACAGGGGCAAGAGCAGGTTGCACGGAGTCAAGAACGGATTGCCCAGGGCCAGGAGCGAATCGGCCAAATCGTGGCAGATGGCACCGGGGCGCTTGCGACTATGGTTCTTGAATCGCAGGCTCTCACTGCACGGATGTTAGAACTCACGCGTGAAATCCACGAGCGCATTAAAGGTGGTGGAAGCGGGACGACGCACTAAGGGTTAGACAAAGAATACCCCCTATGTGGCGAATGGAACTTCTTCTATTTGATACCTTGCACGGTTCGTCCTTCCGGGCGAGCAACGCGAGACCCAGAATCCAGGAGTGTTCGGCAGAAACAAGCCAAGATCGAAAGTTATTTTAGTTGCGCTTCACGCAGATCATACGCACTCTGTAGGTTCAACCAGAGTTCCGGACTGTTGTTAAAGTACCGTACTAACCGTAATGCGGTATCAGCGGTGATGCCTTGCCCCTCGCGCAGAATGCCGGTGATGCGATTCACTGGTACATCTAAAGCGCGGACTAACTCACGTGCTGAGCATCCGAGTTCCTCCAGCTGTTCTCGTAAAAACTCGCCTGGATGTATCGGACGCATAGCATTCGTCGACTTCGTCACGTATGCATAAAATTTGGGAGTGACGTGATGTCCATTAGTCTACTCAAGCGATCAGACACTCGCGTAGGGCTGAGCGACGTTGATCGGCTGTCATCTAGTGCCACTGGCTTTACATTGGCAGATCAGTTCCTTTTGTCAGGAAGAGGGCGTGCTCAGCAGACACAAGTAGCTGTTTCTGGGGGTATCCGTGACAGGGGAGAAGGAAACCGTGAATAGCCAAAACCGAAAAGACATAAGACCTGGGCTGCAGGTCGAGATCATCATGAAGCAGGATCAACGTAGCGGAAGGCGAACTCGCGGTATCGTCAGAGATATTCTGACGAGATCACCTCATCATCCGCATGGAATTAAGGTGCGCCTGGAGAGCGGGGCGGTTGGCAGGGTACAAGAGATTATCGAGTGAAGAGAAATAGCGATCATACCGGGAACGGCCAGCGGCATTTCTCGGCCTCCGCAAGAGTCGTCGACGGGCACAGAAATTCACCTGCGCACAGCGCTCGCTACCTCTTCCCATATCTGACTACTGACTACTCTTTTATATCTTCACCCGCACACGATAGGTCACTTTGACTTCACCGTTTTTTGGTACTGGAACGTCAAACAGTAAGGTGTGAGCGTCGGCTTTGGTGTATTTGTGAGAGTTGGAGAGGACATCCCAATCGCCAGGGACAGGCTCGCTTACACGCACGGTGACAGGTTCGGTTTTGTGGTTGCGTAATGTGATCTCCCACGTCATCTCAGAAACTGTAGTAGAAACGCGCTTAAAGTTGGTTTGTTTGCGACTACCAACGACATCAAACGCTTCACCCATTTTGATGCTGACCTGCTCATCCTTTGCCGTGTGGTCGATCGCGTCTTCGCCAATGAATTGAGCGTTGCCGTCTCTGTCGGCTTTGTACACACGGACTGTCCCTTTCGGAAGCGGCATGCCGAGATTGTTCTTCTGGGCATTCTCTATTTCGAGTGCGACACTCACTTTTTGTGTTTGAAAAGTATCTTCTCTATAAACATCATAGAAATACATCTGTTGCCCTTTGAAGAGCAGGCGCTTGGTGATAGGAACGCCAGAGGCAGACAGAAGTGTCATTTGTTTCGTTTGATTCTCCTTTACGGTTGCCGGCCGATCTAATGTATACAAATGATACTCGAAGAAGGACTCTTCCTTGAATTGTGGTGCTACTGGCACTCGGGCTTCCATCCTCATAGCTTTATCATACACCTGTGGCGGAGTGAGACGATGAACGTCTCCGGCAACCAGTTTTAACGCCGCATTCTGGTACATCGCTCCAGACTTATTGTCGATGGTCACCCAACCGATGAGGTCAACTTTGGTGTCATCTACATTGAGAATAGCAACATAGTCTGCCTGCCAGTTGATCTGATTGGTGAGATAGGAAGCTTCGATTTTCTGCTTTCCTGGGCGGCTCGTGCGTAGGAGCCACACGAGTGTTGGCTTGGTCATCAAGTTTTCAGGCACTTGCGGAAGAATGACACGCCCGGGTGGATTAATATGGATCTCGTTATTGATCTCATAGACAAAGCCGTTATTTGTCGAAAGCAGTGTTGCAGTGGCAACCTCATCTTTGCCAGAGTAGTAGTTCTTGTCGAAAATTTTGACTTCTTTACCAATATATTTTTCGAGTAATTTCTCAGGATTCAGTAAGTCGTATTCGTAATTCTGCTCTAACACTTGTAACGCCTGGGCGTCGCTTAGCGATTTAACATGGACCGTGGTCGGAATGATCTGCGCGGCAACATCGGTAAACTGTAGTGTGTTCTCTCCTGCAGCCAGGTCGACCTCCCGTTGTTCTTTGACTAAGGCAATATTGGAATTGTACACTGTCAGCGCAACTTGTGACTGTTCCGCTAGCGTACTTTTCCGTGGTGCAGGTGGCACACTTGTGGATGTGGGTTTGATCTGGGCATCAGCTATAATAGCTCCGAGCATGAGAACGAGCGGCAGCGTAAGCCATTTCATATGTCGTTTTCCCATTCCCAAATTATCTATTTAACCTTTTTCTCGTTTCCCCTTTTTGTCCCGCTTTCGTTTGTTGTTTCGCCGCCTTCCCTTTCTCGCTCGCACGGATCTCTTCTAGGGTTTCTACGGCGCGGCGAATATGTGGGATGGTAATCGAACCGCCGACAATCAAAATAACATTAAACGTCTCGAAGAACTCTTCGTCGGTGACATTAAGCTCTGCACATTGAATCATGTGGTACGTAATACAATCATCACAGCGTAGTACCGCCGAGGCTACAAGTCCCATCAACTCTTTTGTCTTCGCGGGAAGCACGCCATCGATATAAACCTGCGAATCGAGATTAAAGAAACGTTTGAGCTGAAGGTTGCCTTTACTGAGGAGCTGTTCGTTCATCGCCGAGCGGAATTGGTGAAAAGTTTTGAGTTTGCCAGGCATGGGGCCTCCGAAAAGAGTTGTTAGTTATCAGTTCTCAGTTGTCAGCATGACAAAACCAATGAAGAATGAAGAATGGAAAAAAGAGAAAGAGAATCATTCATTCTACTTTCCCTTTTGCCTTCTTCATTCTTCATTTATTCCCCCTACAGCCTGAAGCCTTTAGCCTTTCTTATGCCATTTCCGCCCGTGTCAGCAGGCCGCGCCGTCGCGCTTGTTGTAACGCGTACTGAAAAAACCACAGAGACACAAGCAATAATAGCGCGGTGAGACCTAACGCACGGAAAAGGGACTGACGCGCGATTTCTCCGGTGGCGATTGCGTGCCGTAAACCCTCAAACACATGCGTGGTTGGCAAGGTGACGGCGATAAGCTGCACCCAACGTGGCATACTCTCCAACGGGTAAAATACACAACTAAACGGCTGAATGATGAATCCGACCGACCAGGCGAGGACTTGAATCCGCAGACCGTAGCGGAAAATGAGCGCGGCGATAAGGATGCCGACGACCCACCCAAACAGAAGCAGAATGCTGGTAAAAATAATCAAGGCAGGCCCGCCCACTTGCAGAATATTGAAGGCATACAGCACCCGGGCAAGAAGACTGAGAAAGAGAAAGCTCAGTAAACAGCGCAGCAGCCCGATCAACCCAATAGCACTGAAGAGTTCGAGCGGCGTAACAGGAGAGGCAAACAAGTTGTATATATTACGGCTCCAGAAGTCCTCAAGCACAAACGTTCCGACATCGGTTTGTGCGCGCCAAAACAAACTCCATAGCACCGCGCCACCTAGGAAGAATTCCATGACGCCAGAAGCCGACGATGTTGTGGCAATAAATGTACTGGTGAACCCCCACAACAGCAGGGAAATCACCGGCCAATAGACAATGTCAAAGATGCGGTCCAGGCTGCGATAGCAAATCGCCGTAAACTTATAGACTAAGCCCCAGACCACTGACGCACGGAAGGTGTACAATTCGTGATAGTCCATAAGATAATGAAGAATTAAAAATTGAAAATGCAAAATGATAAATAGGAATACGAGTAACTGAAGCGGAGGATAACTTTCTCTATCCCCCAATTTTTGATTTTACATTTTTAATTCTTCATTGTCCTCATAGCTCTCCCCGTGCAACTTTAATGAACACATCTTCGAGAGTCGGACGAACGAGTTGGACGTCGGCAATCGTCGCTCCCGACTGAGTGAAGTATCGTAGGATAGCATCAAGTTGCTGTTCGGGGTCGTGTAAAACAAAGCGAAGCGTCGAATCGGCGCCGAACTCGGCCGGAGGAAGTGTATTAGGTTGAGGGAGATACGACGGTGCTGTGCCAGGACGAAAACGAATGGAGAGCGTCTGCTGCGGAATCAATTGCGTAATATGCTCGGTCGTGTCGATGCGAAGAATCTGGCCTTTGCTGAGGAAGGCAACGCGACCACAGAGTTCTTCAACCTCGTTCATATTGTGTGACGTAAACAAAATGGTCGTGTGCTTCTCGCGTTGAAATTCTTTGAGTGCGCGTCGAGTCTTTTCCGCAATGTCCGGGTCAAGCCCGACCGTGCACTCATCCAACAGGAGAAGTTCTGGATCGTTGATGAGTCCTTTACAGAGGGTGACGCGGGTGTGTTGTCCAGAACTCAAATATTGTAATTTTTTATCGGCAAGATCGGCAATTTCAAATCGTTCGAGTAATTCATCGATTTTCGCGCGGATATTTTTGACGCCGTAGATATGAGCGTACACACGAAGGTTCTCACGAACAGTGAGAACTCCATTCAGGCTGGTGAACGCGGCAGCAACGTTCATGCGACGACGGATGTCGAGTGCATGCTGAGTAAAGTCTTGGCCAAAGACCTCGATCCTGCCACTATCGGCAAGAATGAGCCCGAGCAGAATGTTGATAGTGGTCGACTTGCCTGCACCATTTGGTCCTAACAGACCGAAGATCTCTCTGCGCTCAACGGCAAACGACACGCCTTTGAGTGCTTCAACCGTATCGTAGCGTTTGCGTAAGTCACGGATGGCTAATAATGGCATGCGCATCAACTAAGTCAGAAGGGACAATGGCGAAAAGGGTAAAAGGCGAGACGAAAAACCATGAAACGTTACCCGAACGTTCTAATCTTCTTCGCCATTTCCCCTTTTCCCCCTTCTTAAATAACTCCCTTTTTGCTAAGCCGTGTCAGCTCCTCTTTCGTAAGTCCGGCGAAATGCGAATAAATGCGCTCGTTGTCGTGGCCGACGGCGACTGAGCCGCGCCAAATCTTGCCTGGCGTGAGAGAGAACTTAGGTGTGATGCCTGTGCCTGTCACTTTGCCGGCTTGTCCGTCTTCCCATTCGACATGCACTTGCCGGGCACGGTAGTGTGGGTCGTCGGCCATATCTTTGCTATTCATGATCGGGCAGCAGGCTACCTGGTGGGCGTTCATGATTTCTACGACTTCGGCGACCGGACGTTCGGCCACCCAGCCCTGTAAGATCGCGTCGAATTCGATACCTTCCATAGAGTTGACATCAGTACATGCGGTTTGCCACTTCGGCTCGCTAGGATCTAAACCTAGCACCTGACAGACACGAGAGAAGACAGCGAGCCCGACGGCGCCAATCACGACCCAGCCATCTTGGGCCTGAAACGCATTGTAAGGTTGAAAGGCCGTGGCTTTATTGCCGGAGCGACCACGCACAAAGCCATCAGCGAAATACTCGACCATAGTGCCGGAGAGGAGCCGATGAATAGACTCAAACTGTGAGACATCTATAACTTGTCCCTTGCCTGTCCGCTGCGCGTAAATATAGCCAGCCAATGATGACCATAAACAGAAGAGAGCGGTGATATAGTCGGCGGTCCAGGGATTGGCACGAATCGGTGGGTCAGGGTCAGGAAAGCCGGTCTGATACATTAACCCGCCAAACGCTTGGCCGATCATGTCATATGACGCACGACCCAAGTACTCAGGATGACCAGATTGGCCGTAGCCAGAAACGTGGGTGATGACAATTTTGGGGTTCGCTTGCAAGACCACATCGTCGGTGAGTCCCCATTTTGGGTAACTCCCAGGCTTCGAGCTTTCCATCCACACATCGCATGCCTTGACGAGGCGAAGAAAAATGTCTTTCCCCTCAGCTTTGCTCATGTCCAGGGAGACATAAAATTCATTGCGACGTTCCTGAATCCACGTTGTGGCGATTTTCCCCGTGCCATCTGTCGTTGGCAATTGTCGTCCGAGGTGTCGCCATGCCGCGTCTCCCTCACCAGGGCGTTCGACTTGAATGACTTCGGCACCCATCTCCGCGGCGAGCGTCGCCGCATACGGCTGGGCAATGAGACTACCAGTCGACAGGATACGTACTTCTTGGAGCGGGCCAAATTGTTCAGGGACTAAGAACGGTGGACGAGTTTCCATGTGATGCCTCCGCTGATAAACAGCGCCGTTATCCCTAACCCAAATCTGCTGTGAAGGCAACGAGAGAACCTGCTTTTCCTCTGCTTAAATCTTTTCACCGAGTAGCCGATGTCATCGAGTGAAGCGGAACCAGAGATATCCAACCTCTGGTCACCGGTGGGGCACCACGCAGAAAACTTGAGTTCCCTGCCCTGCGACAGACAGAAGGAGAGAAGAGCAATGCGCACGCCATTGCGTGTCTTGTTGGTCGAAGACTCGGCAGACGATACGACCTTGCTTATCCGGACCCTGCGTAAGGGAGGCTATGAGCCGACGTGGGAACAGGTTGAGACGGCAACGACGATGTCGTCTGCGTTAGACGGAAAAACCTGGGATCTCGTGATTTCCGACTATGTCCTTCCTCAGTTTAGTGCGTTGGACGCGTTACAACTGCTACAAGAGCGGCAAATTGATCTTCCTTTCTTTGTCGTGTCTGGACACATCAGTGAGGAAACCGCTGCCGCAGCAATGAAAGCCGGTGCGCGCGACTATCTGATGAAGGATAACCTCACGCGACTCATTCCGGCGATTGAACGCGAACTGCGCGATGCCCGCGACCGTCACGTCCGCCGCAAAGATACCGATCATTTCCGCGCCCTACTGGAGAACGCGTTGGACCTCATTCTCGTCCTGACTGCGGATGGGACGATCCAGTATGCCAGCCGTTCGAGCGAACGAATGTTAGGACATAACGCAGACATGCTGGCGGGAGCCAGCATCTTTGCGCATGTGCATGAGGATGACACCGAACAAGTCCGGGAGATGTTACTCCGCACTTTTGCGCAGCCAGGGATGAGTAGCACGGTAAAGTTTCGCCTGCAGTCCGCAACAGCTGAATGGCGGGTGTTAGAAGCAAGCTGTATTACTCTGTCGGAAGAAGCTCCGCCCTTACGAGCGATTATCAATGCGCGCGACGTGACCGAGCATGAAGCACAGAGTGCCGCGCTCAAACATCAGTCGCTCCATGACGCGCTCACTGGACTGCCAAACCGTGCTTTATTCAACGAAGCGTTCGCGGAAGCTCTCCGTACTGCGCAGGAAAAGGGTCGTCGGCTGACCTTGTTGTATATCGATTTAGACCGTTTCCGGGAAATTAACGATACGTTCGGGTATCGTTGGGGGGATGTCATCCTGCAGCAAGTAGCCCCACGTTTACAGGGAGCACTGCGCCGCGCCGACACGCTTGCGCGTTTGAACAGCGACGAATTTGTCGTTTTGTTACCAACAGTGAGTGATGCTGCTGGCGCGACTCGACTCGCGCGGCGACTGTTGCAAGTACTTGAACCCCCATTTCTGGTTGAGAACCACAAAGTAACAGTTGGCGCGAGTATTGGTGTGGTGCTATATCCCGACCACGGGGCGGATGTCGAAACGCTCATGCGGCGCGCCGACATGACGATGCACCTAGCGAAGGAGGCCGGCAGTGGCTACGCGTTCTACACGCAAGAGCAGGAAGATCGTTATAATCCCAATCGCCTCGTGTTGATCAGCGATCTCCGTCAGGCGATCGAACAAGAACAACTCCTCTTATACTACCAACCAAAAGCCGACATCGCCTCAGGAACAGTGTCACAAGTTGAAGCGCTGATTCGCTGGAAGCATCCCCAACAAGGCTTGATTCCGCCAGACCGGTTCATCCCATTGGCCGAGCAAACCGGGTTGATTCGTTCGATCAGCCGCTGGGCGTTGAACGAAGGAATTCGTCAATGCCGGGTGTGGCACGAGGCCGGATTAGAAATGAACACCGCGGTGAATCTCTCGATGCGCGATCTCCAAGATGTGCAAATTCCACGGACGATCGCCGGACTCTGTGAGGCCTGGGGCGTTCCTCCGACCTCTCTGGAAGTCGAGATTACCGAGACCGCGATTGCCGTGGATATGGATAGTACGTTGAAAACCCTTTCAGAGTTACGGGCGATGGGGGTCAGTATTGCCATTGACGATTTTGGTACAGGGTACTCGTCACTTGCACTCCTGCGGCGTCTGCCGCTGAACACTTTGAAGATTGACAAGTCATTCGTTCAGGGGTTGACGACTGACGAGAATGATGCGGCCATTGTCCGCGCAACGATCGAACTGGGACATAATCTAGGACTGAAGCTTGTCGCTGAAGGTGTCGAAGATCAAGCAACCTGGGATGCACTGGCGGCGTTAGGATGCGATATCGCCCAGGGGTACCTTTTGAGCCGTCCCCTTCCTGCTACTGATCTGACCCAATGGATGAGCGAATCTCTCTGGGGTAAAAAGACTCTAGCGAATACTCTTTTCCCACTCGAGCGCAACCAACGGCGAGCATCATAAGCATTATGAATGTGAAAAGGATGTTACACACAGGAAGTTCGGGTCATCAACCTTGCTAACCGGGGCATGCTGTCCTGCCAAAAGTTTCCCTTGACTTCTCAGGGGTGAACGGGAAAGATGGCAAGATAGGGACAGGGATACTAGAACTATCATGGCACATAGCGATCCAGCGATCAGCAGACAACTTCGGGTTCTTGTCGTCGAAGACGATAGAGAGATTCGCGAAATGGTGGCACTAATGGTGCGGGGCATGGGATATGTCATTGTGACCGCGGCCACCGGCAAAGAAGCGCTCGCACGGTTGCGGGAACATATGGCCGATATTGTTCTCCTCGACCTCATGATGCCGGAGATGGACGGATTTGAATTCTGCCGTACAGTACAAAGCGACGCGACCCTACGTGACCTCCATATTATTATTACGTCGGCGCGGGACACCTTAGAAGACAAAGTCAAAGGGCTGGAACTCGGAGCGGCAGACTATCTCACCAAGCCGTTCAGCATGACAGAATTGCAGGCACGCATCAAAGTCGGTGAGCGTATTGTCCGCTACCAAAAAACGCTGCAAGCACAACAGTCACAGCTTGAACACTTAGCGCGGGAAGACGTCCTTACCGGGTTGGCCAACCGCCGCCGATTTGAGGAACGTGCAAAAGAAGAATGTCTTCGTGCCCAACGCTATCATCACCCATTGTCGATCTTGTTAGCTGATCTTGATCACTTCAAGTCGATCAACGATACCTACGGCCATGCTTTTGGTGATCTCGTGTTGAAGGATGTCGGACAAATACTCCTGCGGCATTGTCGGACAAGTGACCTCTGTGCACGACATGGTGGCGAGGAATTCGCGATTTTGTTGCCGGAGACAGAACTCGCCGAGGCCTATAAGGTCGCGGAGCGGCTGTGTGCCGCCGTACGCAGTCTCGTCTTTAAGCAACCTTCTGGATCTATTCATGTCACTGTGAGTTTTGGTGCCGCCGGCATGGACCATGAACAGCGACAGACGTTAGAAGAACTTCTCGAACAGGCTGATCAAGCACTGTACGCGGCCAAGCGCAACGGCAGAGACCGCGTTGAAGCCTATCCGACACTCGCAAAAGCGTCGAATATGTAAATATACGACGTGTCTTACGTGTCGCGTGAAGTGGGTATGCGAGGTCTTTTATACTACCCCTCGACGATAATGTGCTCTCGCGTAAACATGATTGCAATCTGACTAGAGTGGCTGGTGGCACTCTGACGAGCAGTCTGGCCTTCTGACCATGAGAACACCTTTTCCATATCCTCTTTGGTCTCGAACCATACTTCTGCCATGCCATCAAACGTTTGGTCCGGTGTCGTCGTGACATTAATCACGTAGCGCTTGAGTCCAGGAAAACGTTTCACGTAGGTCGAATGCTCAGCCAGCCACCAGCGATGGAAATCCTCCAGGCTCATCCCCTCGGGTCGTTTTAACAAGCCGATGAGTTTATACATCGTTCCCCTCTTTCGTCCTACGCAACAATATCTCAGCTCGTGACACGTACCACGAATCACGCAACACGCAACTGTCGCAGGATTTCCCAACGACGTGTAGCGTGTTACGTGACCTTTTGATCAAGCAGTCTGCCATCCTCTACGCATCGTAACTGCGTAACACCTTACCCGGCAATCCACCCTGGTATTGGTCATCCTGGTAGAGCACTTGTCCTCCAACAATCGTCGTCTTAATGCCCTTGGATTTGGCAATAAAACGTTTGCCACCACCAGGCAAATCCCACACATATTCTGGATCTTTAGCGTCTACAGTTGCGGGATCAAACAGTGTGAGATCTGCAACCAGACCCTGCGCAATACGTCCGCGTTTAGGAATCCCGAAGAGGTCTGCTGGCACTGAGGTGAGGCGACGTACGCCTTCTTCTAACGATAACACTTGGTTTTCACGCACCCAGCGTCCGAGCAAATAGGTGGCGTAGCCAACATCACACAACATATCGACATGTGCACCACCATCAGACAGACCGATGAGGAAGCGCGGGTCACTGACAAGATTCTTCACCCCCTCGGGCTCAAAGTTGAACGCTTGCAGGTCAAAGAGCAGCTCAAGTCTGTCGGCAATCGCGAGGTCGAGGAACATATCCATCGGGTCCTTGCCCTGATCACGCGCGATCTGTGCAACCGTCTTCTTGCTCTTGATGTGCCCCTGAATTTCCGGACTCTTGCCGTCGATGATGGTCATACGTCCCCACTGACCAGCGAAGATGCGGCGTCGACCCATCTCTTCACGGAACGCGTGGCGGAATGCTGGATCACCGTACATCTTCATCTGCTCTTCGACAGGCTTGTTGAACACCTGATGCCACGACGAGAAGATAGCGAAGATGAACGGGTTCTTCATGTTGAATTGTACGCGCAGAGGTCGGCAGGTGACCTGTGGTACGGCTTTATTCCAGCCCAAGATCGGTTTCACTTTTTCGACTGCATTCAAATACGAATCCGGCTTGCCAGGCTTGTTAAACAACGCCAAAAATGTCACTGGCCGTTGGCTTTCATCGACTAAGAACTTCAACAAATCGTATTCCTCATCTGAGACTTGGCCGACATTGGTGCCAGTCAGTGCGATTTCAATCGTGCCGCGATGCTCTTCGCGGAGAACTTGGCACAGCGCCGAGAGTTCCGCACGACTCGCTTGCCGACAAGCCAATGGGCGACCTTCGTAGCCAATATGGTTATTCAGAATCGTGCTGGTGAGACCAAACGCGCCCGCACGTATCGCATCGCGAAACAACCGTTGCATCTCGGCGATTTCTTTTTCATTTGCCGCACGATCGAACGATTCTTCACCTATCACATAGTGACGAAGCGGCGTGAGTGCCGCCAACGAGGCAACGTTGATTCCTAAGCCGCCTTTCTGCAGGGCATCAAGATATTCGGCATGCGTTTCCCATTTCCAATCGATACCACGTTCCATGACATCAAATGGAATCGCTTCAACATTCACGAGATCCCACATGACGATATCACGAGCTTTCGGGCGCACTGGCGCGACGCCAACGCCGCAATTACCCATGACCACAGTTGTTATACCATGCCACGAGGACGACGTGATCAATGGGTCCCACGCAACTTGCGCATCATAATGTGTATGTGGGTCGATGAAGCCTGGCGACAGGACCAGACCATCGGCATTGAGCTTCTTGGTCGCTGCCTCGCCGTTGCCTTTACCAACGGCGGCAATCATACCATCTTTCACCGCGACATTGCCATGAAAACTCGGTTTGCCAGTGCCGTCACAAATCCGAGCATTCTCAATAATTAAATCATACATGGTTACCCCTCCTATGGGTTGTGGGCTCCGTACTTCCTATCGTTACCTTACTTCTTTATCTCTGTCTGTTTTCCTCTACAACCTGTTGTCTACAGCCGAAAGCAAATGAAAAATTAAGAATTAAAAATGAAGAATTGAGGACAGGGACACGTTCTGTTCGTTCTTCGTTGATTTCCCTATAGCCTGTTTTCCCATTTATCCCTTATCTGTTATCCTTTTCGCCAGTTCCCCTTTTCGCCGTTTCGCCCCGCGTTTTCTAAGCGAGATGCACCTGCACACCTTGATCAACGCCCATTGCCGTGCGATAGCCACCTTCCTGGGCGGCGGAGAATTTCTCACACCACGTAGTGATACTGTCACGAATCTTTTGTTGTCGCTCTGACGTAGTAGCGTATTCTTTCACCATCTCGAACACAGGCTCGCCGTGCGCTTCAGCCTCGCCCATATGAGCATAAAAGAACTCCAGATCAGCACGACTAAGGTTGTACTTTTCTTTTAAGGCTTTGACAAAACCTTTCATCGAACTATCACTGCGTGTCTCTCCGCCGATCGACATAGCGGCGAGAGTCACCAGTCCGTATTCTTTCCGTCCCAATTCGATGACCCAATTGACATACTCGACAGCTTCTTTGGAAACGGTTGGATGCAACACTTCTTCATCAGTCGCGCCGAGTGCTTTGGCCAGACGCATCGATAACATCCAGTGGGCATCATCACCGCGACCCATAATAGTTTCTTCATCAATAAGATTTTCTACGATGTGACGGCGAATTTTTTGGTCCATCGGACTGAGGCCGGTGTTCATGAAAATCCCGCCGAAGGCACGAATATGTTGACCAGTAACATAGAATAGATTTAACGCCCATTTTTTTAATTGTTCACGGGAGAGGGTACCATCGAGAACCGCCTTGTAAAAGCTCGGCCCCAAAAGCGGTTTTTCGTCCTCCTTCTCAATGTAGACACGTAAATCTTGCACGAAGGTGTCTGTAGTTTGCATAGAAACCCCTCCTTTTTTAGCATTACCCTCCTATTTACTCCTTTAGACTAGGGAAAGGCAAGGGAAAGGATCGACAAGGCTATAGGCTGAAGGCTTTAGGCTATAGGGTAAGGAGCGAAAGGGAGAGGAAGCGAAAGGGCGAAACGGGGAAAAGGGAAAACGGAAGGCAAAATCAAAACTCAAAAGGAGGAAGCCAGAAAAGAAGGACAGACCGAGGGACAAAAGAACACGAAATACGTGACACGCACCACGAGGAACTAGACATCTTCCCTACCGCATCAATTGCAAATCTGCCGTACCAAACTTACTAATGTTAGGAAACACAAGCGCAAGGTCAGTGGAAGATACGCCAAACCAACTCGCGAGCGTCGCGCCCAATTGATCGACTGAAGTCGTCGAAATCCACCGTCCACGCGCATTGCTACCTTCGTCGGTGTCGTCTGGACCGTTTAACGCCAGCGTAGGAAAACGGCCGTAAAAATCACCGCCTTTAACGCTATCGCCCATCACAAACTGATGACTTCCCCAAGCGTGATCACTGCCAACTCCAGCTCCTGATCCAGCCGGTTTGAAGGTACGACTAAAGTCAGACATGGTGAACGTTGTCACTCGTGCCGCAACACCCATCTTTGCCATACAGGAGAACGCACGGTACAGGGAAAAGGTCCCGAGGAAAATCTATCTAGCGGTTTGCATCGCATGCGACCTGAGGTCTGCAGAGACGCGACATGTCGCGTCTCTACAAAGAGCCTCGCGTTACTTACGGTTTTGCCAATGAGTCGCTCAAGTATGAAAGCCGCTATGAGGTATCTGAATATGTAACCAATGCTTACTCATAGTACCGGCTGCCACACTCCTGACATGTCCAGATATCTTTGCCGAACATAAAGTCGTAATAGAGCCACGTCGTTTCACGTTGACATTTTTCACAGTGCTTTTTTTTGGTATCCCCTTCCTGTGGCATCGCAGTCCCCCTTTCTGTGCGAACGAGCAATTCGTCACTCTACAGGTTTGCTCAGCGACTACACGCTCGTGGGTTTCATGGCTCTCATCCTTGCTTAGCCGTTTGGTCGAATGTCAATGGTATACAGACGTCTGGCATTATCGCAGACCATGTTTTGCGTCACGTTCTGTGGGACGCCCGAAAAATTCTCCTCAATCACTTTGAGTGAATGAGGAAACGTTGAGTCTGCATGAGGAAAATCAGAGGCCCACATATAGTTACGCTCGCCAAAGAATTGCCATGTCGCCGGGCCCAGTGGATCGTCCTGGAATGTTGCCCACACGTTGCGCCGGACGTACTCGCTCGGTTTCAGCGGCAGTTGTTTGGCATTGGCGATTTTTGCATGGACGTGATCAAGGCGGTGTACCCAATTGGCGATCCAGCCGACGTCGTTTTCTGCCGAGACTACATTCAGCGCGGGAAACCGCTCGAACACGCCGCCGTAGACCATACGTGTGAGACATTGTTCGACGACATGAATCACATGAATTTGCAAATCGGCCATCGTCGGCATGGCCGGCGTAAGGGGCATGCCAGATACTAACGGTTTGTGCAGCGAAATCGCTAAGCCGGCTTCGGCGCACACCTGCCACAACGGATCAAACCGTGCGTCGCTATACGGAGTCGCGAGCGTATCAGAAGCCAGAATGAGTATGCCTTTGAGCCCAAGCTTGGCACACCGCTCAATCTCCGAGACATCCGGAAGCGCCCGCAGTGTGTAGAGTCCAATGCCAACCAAGCGTTTAGGATCGTGAGCACAGAACTCAGCGATCCAGTCATTGTATACTCGTAGGCAAGCCTGCTGCAGTTCTACGTCTTCCATATTCAGCAAGACAATACCGAGGCTTGAGTAGAGGACTTCAGCGACCACGCCGTCCAAATCTTGATCTTTGAGGCGTTCTACTGGGTCCCAGCCACTGGGACGCGCAGCTTCGTAGCCATGTTTCATGTGTTCCCGCAATTCCTGTCCGCTCCGCCCCGCAGCGAACACGCCGGCTACAGTAAGCGGGTGAATACCAGGGCCGACAAACTGATACGGCGCGCCGCCTGCCTTCTCGCTTTTGATCACGCGTGGGGCGTTCTCTCGATATTTTCGCTCCAGTCGCTCAACCCACAGATCGCCTGGCTCCGTCAAGTGTGAATCTGCTGAAATCACTTGTTGTGCTGTCATTGTTATATCTCCCTGTGTCACGCGGTTACCGCAGCGTTGATTGGGCACGTAGCACTTGCCCTGGCAACGTCCCCACGTGGCGCTGACCTTCATACAGTATGTGACCGTTGACGATCGTGTACTGAATCCCTTCTGCCTGCGTTACCAGGCGGCGTCCTCCACCGGGGAGGTCGTAGCGCACCTCCGGCCGTTCCGGCGAACCAATGGTTTGCAGATCAAAAATGGTAATATCCGCTGCCATACCCGGCCGCAGCTGACCACGATCGGTGAGCCCAAAGAACCGAGCCGGTTCGGAAGTGATTCGTCGGACTGCATGCTCTAGCGACAAAGCGTGTTTCTCGCGCACAAACGTGCCGAGCAGATAGCTTGGATATCCTGCATTGCACAGCATATCGACGTGTGCGCCACCGTCGGAAATGCCAATCATCGTGCGCGAGTCGCTAAACTTTTGCGCGACACGTTCCTCGTTCATATCGAGCAGTGGGGTCATATAGTCCACTGCTAACTCATCTTCGAGGGCCAGGTCAAAGAACGCATCGAGGGGAGCCACGCCGCGCTCGCTGGCGACCTCGGCCACGCTCTTCCATTCTGTGGCTTTGAGTGCGGGATTGGTGACTTCTTTGATCTTTGTGCGTTCCCACATATGGTGAAATACCGTCCGGCGTTCGAGTTCTGCGGCAAACGTGCGACGAAACTCCGCATCACAGTATACCTGCTTCTGGGCGGCGATGTTCTTATCCTCAAATATCCGTTTCATGGAGTTCATGCTGGCGAACAAGAACGGGTTGCGCAGATTAAAGTCGACGATCAACGGCCGCACGGCGACTTGTGGGCGGCACCCGCGCTCCAACAGCGACTTGACCTTCTCCAGGGTTTCCGTCCAGGCTTCCGGTGCGTCATCACGGTCGCGCAGATTCAGCCATGTCACTGGTCGTTCGCTTGTCAACGCCAGTAACTCAAGCAGCGCATATTCCTTGTCTGACACCGTGCTTGGTTGCTTTGTCAATGCGATCTCGATCGTGCCACGACCGAGGTCGCGTAAGATTCCTGCGTAGGACCGCAACTCGTCATGGCTAGCGAGGCGGCAGGCTAGTGGTTGGGCTTTGTAACCGAGATGTTGTGGCATCACTGTAAGTGAAAATCCTAGCGCGCCCGCTATCATCGCCTCGCGCAAGAGGGTGGCGATGCGCTCGGTTTCCGCGGGGGTGGCGGCGCGTCCCATGGCGTCGTCCCCCATCACGTAGTGACGAAACGGAGACAATGCAGCAAGGAAGCCTACGTTGATGCCGATCCCACGTTTTGCCGTCGACTCCATATATTGCGGAAAGCTTTCCCAGTCCCACGGAAGGCCCCGGGTCAAGACTTCATAGGGAATGGCCTCGACGTGGACGAGGTTCCACGTCGCTACGTCCTGTTCCGCAGGTTTGCACGGCGCGAGGCCGACGCCGCAATTGCCGACAATGACGGTAGTCACACCGTGCCATGACGAGCACGTGATCAATGGGTCCCAACAGATCTGCGCGTCGTAATGCGTATGCGGGTCGATGAAGCCCGGTGCGACGATGAGGTCAGAAGCGTCAATGACACGTGCCGCGCCTCCTGAGATCGAACCAAGGTCGACGATCCGCCCGGCGCTGATCGCAAGGTCACCGCGAAAAGCAGCGGCTCCACTGCCGTCAATAATGGTTCCGTTTTTGATCAGTAAATCATACGCCATAACTGTCCCCCTCCTTTAGAGCGAATTCACCGTGGTCGCGACCTTCAACTTTTCTGATTGCCCCAGCGGTCCCAATGAATGACTTCTTCAACTGGATTACGGGAGACCGGACCAAACTTGCCGCGTGGGTATCCCATCGGGATCATGGCCGCCACCTCCATCTTATCGGGGATACCAAGTTTCGCTTTGACTGTATCTTCAAAGAAAGAATGGAGGGTAGTGAGAGTTGCGCCAATACCGAGCGCACGACAGGCTAACAAGATGTTCTGTATCGCCGGGAAAATCGAGCCATGAACTGCTAGCAAATTGGCTCGCGGCACGTTCAGCGCCGCGATGGGAGTGTAGTTTTTGTGAGCACAGGCCAGCAACAGCACCGGCGCTTCATCCAGATTGGCTGCGAGATCAGACGCGGCATTGAGCATCCGTTGCTGCGGTGCTGGCAGGTCACTCATGGAAAAGTTGCCTTTGGCGCGGATCTGCTGCCACGTGTTCCAGTAATAGTCACGGATAAAGCGCTTGAGCTCCGGGTCGCATACGAGCACGAACGCCCATTCCTGCACGTTGCCACCACTTGGTGCACGGATTCCAGCATCAACAATTTTCTTGAGTGTCTCTTCAGGAATCGGGTCTGGTTTGAGACGGCGCATTGCCCGGGTTGAGTACATGATTTCAAAGATTCCTGGCTCAGCCATAACGTTACTCCTTGGTTATTCGTGTGAACTTGTGTAATGCAGTCTACTGCTCCATGCGCGCCAGCACTTCTTCGGTGCTGCCGCCATAGCTTTGTGCCGCATCGGCATCGTAGGTCAGGACAATCACACTTGCTCCTGCGGGTCCACAGGTGAGCGGTGCTGCCGGCTGACCAGCACTGACAAAACGTACGCCCTTCGGTCCCAACTCTTTTCCTTCTACGAGTACTGACCCGCGGTAGAGGACTTCATAGCGACCATAGGTGCTCACCGGGACAATCAGTTCCATCTGTGGTGGACATTCGATGAGCTCAGCCGAGGGCCCTTGGCTTGCCGGAATCAAGACCTTACGTCGTGCTCCGGGATGACCCGGCATAGGTTCCCACTCCACTTCATGCGCACAGCATGTGAGTTCTCGGCCTCGTGCATTGGCTTGGCGTCGTTGCTCTTTATCTCGCATCAGAATCACACCGCCAGGCTTCGTGTGTAATACGAGCATGTCGTGCCCTTGGTTGACCACAAACGGACCGTACGGAACATTATGCTCTGTATAGTGTACGGCGGGGGCATCAAGTTTGAACGTGGGAAAAGTCATCGTTCCTTCAAGCAAGAGTTGAAACTGTGCGGCCAAGTGAAAATGTGGTTCAACCTCATAGCCTTCACAAATCTTGGCGCGGATAGCTTCAGGTCCACCATCCGCACCTTTGAGATACATCTGCAGGTCGACTGTACCTCCTCCCTCAAGCGCCAATGATTTCCACGGAATAGTCGACGGATCTACGGTAACAACTTGTGTGTTCATGCACGTCCTCCTTTTTGCGCGCCAACTCTTTACCCGTATTCGCGGCGGTGGATTGTCTACTTCTGTTGTCTATCGCCCCCCTGGCGACAATGCAACCTATAATGCGGTTCACTTTTCCGCCCGCTGGACGAGGATAGGCACTCGCGTGAAACCCCATCGTCACGTGTACGCGTTACAAAGTCTTGGCACGCTCAACTACCGGGGCCATCCGCTCAATCCAGGCTGCGGCCTGTCCATCGGCCATCTCACTGCCAATCTGCTGCGTAAAAAGCACCAGCCGCGTCACCCCAGTGTCCTGAAGAGCTTTCAATGCATCACGAGGCAGCATGCCGTCTTTTGGGTCGACAAAGGGACTGTACTGCAATGTATCCGGATTGCGTCCTGCCTCGCGCGTGAGTCGACGCAGAGTTGCCACTTCTTCTTTATAGGTGGGTAAATCGTCAATGATTGGACACCACCCATCGTAGGTTCTGGCAATACGCTCCAATGCTTTCAATCCATGCCCACCTAACAAGATCGGCGGGCCACCCGCCTGGATAGGTTTGGGTTCGCACCGCACTGCCGGAAACTGCACCAGCTTACCGCTGTAGCTTGCTTCCGGCTGGGTCCACAACACACGCATAGCTTCTACTGATTCTCGCAGTCGTTGCCACCGTGTACGGAACGGTGTGCCCATCACTTCGGTTTCTTCCTTGAGCCAGCCTGCGCCCACTCCCAAGATGACGCGGCCAGCAGAATAGTAGTCGAGCGAGGCCACGACTTTCGCGGTGATCAGCGGGTCTCGCTCAGGTAGCAGGCAAATACCGGTGACCAATTTGATGCGGGTGGTTGCGGTTGCTGCCACCGTCAACGCGATAAACGGATCGACCCAACGACCATAGTGTTCTGGGAGTGAAGGTGCAAACGGAAACGGAGTGAGCGGACCACATGGAATCACCGGGTGTTCTGGAATCCACAATGAGTCAAAGCCGATCGTCTCGGCTCGTTTGGCTAATGCGGCGATATCACCGGTCTTCGCCGTTGCAACCAGAATAAGGCCAATGTTCATACAACCTCCTTCGTGTCATTTTCGGTCGAGGGTAGGGCTTCGGGTTCCATGGTCATTGCCCGTTACAAGTTCAATCGTTGTAGACGCTCGGCATAACAATCGGCAAGGTCATATAGTGCCCGCTCACAATCGCCGTGATACACAGGCCCATGCATCAAGGCTAACAACTGGGGCTTAAGTTGGGCTAATCGACGAATCGTAGGTGCAGTATTGGGCGTGAGCGCGGTTGCGCCGAACACATCTTCCGCAGCCATAGCTGGGCCAATCGGGTCTTCAGTTGAGAGAGCAGGACTCTTGCCGACCCGTGTAAACAGGTCACCACAACACAGCGTGCAAGTGGTTTCTTCAAAGATGACTCCGGCATCCCAGCAGTGAGGGACATGGGGGGTAGCAACATACCGCACGCGTTTCCCGCCAAGATCAAGAACAGCCCCGTCGTCTAAGGGTTTTGGAGAACGAAGGGCAAGATCATTGACCGAGAGCATACAACCCACAGTGCCCACCGCAACCTGTGCCTGTGGTGCTGCCGCCAGCCAGTCATTCATCGCCCCTGACTCGTCCGCTTCCCAATGTCCGAAGGAGATCCAGCGTAGGCGTGAGAGCGGCATGACCTTGGTGACCGCCGCTGAGACGAGTGGAAAGAGCCCACGCATACCACAGTGGAACAGTAGCGGCTGCTCGGCGTCGATCAGATACTGGTTAAACGAAAAGTCCGCCTCTTCAATATGCGTCGACAGGCGATAAATGCCAGCTGTCACTTCATCAATGACGGTTTCCATACACCCTCCTATGCTGTTGGACATGGACGACCACTGACTGTAGTAATGATTGCTTTGTAGAACAACTCCACCGAAACCCTGAGCCTCTTGCTTGTACCGTCGAGCCGCAATTTGGTATGGAGGAGCGCAGCAACATCAGGAACACTTCACGTCAGGAGGGAAAAATCGTGGCGCACGCGATAATCAAACGACTGTTCACATTCCTACTTGTGTGCGGAAGCCTAAGCTTTGCGGACACCGCCCGGAGCCGGGCGGCGGAGAAACCCCAGCAGGTGCTTCTGACCTGGATGTCAGTGACAAACTGGTTGTGTGAGGTCGGCAGCATCCGTATCGTCACTGATGGTTATGTCACCCGTATCCCGCAGGAAGCCTTTTCGGGTGTGGGCTTCGCAACTGCTGCTCCAACAAAGCCTGACGAGGCGGCAATCCGGCGGCTCATCGACGCTCTTGGTAGCAGTGGAAAAATTGACTTTATCCTCACTGGGCATAGCCACTTCGACCATTCCTTTGACACCGCCGTATGGGCGAAACTAACCGGCGCGCGTATCATCGGCTCTCGCTCGACCTGTCTCCAAGCGGTTGCCCAAGGCGTGCCATCTTCACAATGTACTGCCGTCGAAGGAGGAGAAGTCCTCCCCATGGGCGATCATGTCACTGTTCGGGTGGTACGCTGGAACCATAGCGGTGATGTGTCCACACCTATGGGCCGCGTCCTGTACACACCGATGGAATTGGTGAAAAGCCCAACTGTCCCGACTGGTGCCGCAGGGCTACGTCCCGGTACGTTGCAAGATTTCCCCAATGGTGGTGGTGCACGTGCGTACTTGTTCACGGTCACAACGACGACTGGACCAGTGAGCTGGTTCTACTCCAACACCGGCAACGCAGAGACGTTTCAACATCCGGCGGCGGTGGACGAGCAATTCTTCAAGACTCAAGGACTCTCACTCGATAATCTGGCCTTCGCTCCGCAAGAGGCCTCGCCGCAAGACAACCTCCGTGCAGCCATGAAAGCCGCAGGTCTTAATCGTGTCGACCTGTGGACAGGCTTTAGTGATGAGAAACTCGCCGAAGTGGCGGGCAAGGCCCTCCGTCCGAAAGTGCACATTCCTCATCACTGGGACGGATTGTTCTCATCGTTCTTTGCTGGCGTGCCGTTCCCTTATGCCTCAGTGGCGGGGACAGAGGGCGTGGCGACGGCTCTCAAGGCGCAATCGATTACGCTGCTTGCCCCACAACAGTACATGGACAAGTACCAACTGACGGCGGAAGGTGTGACGCCCATCGCTAATAATGAAATCAAGACGAAGTTGGGTCTCAACAAAATATCACCTGCAGTGTCTAACGCAAAGCCCGGACGAATCGTTGCTCACAGCGATTGATACTATAGCGGTTTGCAGATGGATGCGTCCTTTGGAGGGGTGATCCTCGTGATCGCCTACGCGCTGAGGGCGGAGACCAGCTTCGCCCCTACGAGGAAGAGATCGCACGCGAGCGAAAACCACTGTAATACCATTACAGTGACTACTGTTGCTCTTGCATCCATAGCGAATGAAGAAAATTGTGGAGGCGCGGGATAATGGTGACGATGGAAATCTTTTTGGCCGCCCAAGGTGGGATGTCGCCGCAGGAGTTCGTCGACCAACAGGCAAAGGTTTTAGGTCTGCAGCTACCAGCTCAACTACAAGTCAAGCCCGGCGCCTCTGTATGGCGTTTTCTTGATCTGTGCTTGTTTGCCTTGATGAAAACCAATGGGACTGGATACGTCGAGGGGGCAATGAGCCGCGCCACTGGTGTATGCTGTCAAAGCTTTGCCAAAGCGACAATGCAATGCTTTGCCTGTCCGTACCGGTCTGGTGAATTCCCTACGCTCCGACGTTTCTACCAAGAAGCCAAAGAGAAGGCCCTGGCGTTGGAGAAACTGGAGAGGGAATAGGAGATTGTCAGATGGCGAATACGGATTATAGACTGGTAAGAAAATTACCAACTGCTCAGCTCAAAGCCAAACGGGTGTTCTATTGATTGCCATAATACTGGTGAGGGAAGAATCCCCTCGCTACAGTTTAGATTACTCCCTCGGCTTTGAGTTCAGATAACTGGCCGTGACTCAATCCCAATATGTCACGATAAACATCTTCATTATGTTGGCCGAGGAGCGGTGCGGGACGAACCTCTACTAGTGAATCAGAAAGTTGCACAGCACAGCCTGGCATCGTCATTGCCCCACGCGTCGGATGGTCAATTGTGACGATCATCCCGCGGGCTTTGAGGTGCGGATCTGTGAGCACGTCTCCCGAGTCAAACACTGCTCCACACGGCACGCCTGCTTTCCCCATGATTTCCATGACTTCGAACTTGCCGTGCTGTCGCGTCCATTGCCGAATCAACGCATAGACTTCTGCGGCATGCTTGTTTCGCTCGGGAATCTCTGTATAGCGGGGGTCACCGATCAGCTCGGCATGTCCGATCACCGTCAGGACGTTATCCCACATCTCGCGTGACGTCGCTAACAGATAGACATAGTCATTCGGACCGCCGGGATGGCATGGATACAACCCGGCTGGAACTAACTGGGTCACTTCATTCCCCCGTCGAGCGACGGGTTGGTGGGTGACATGATGCCCCATTAACGCCACCCGAGTGAAGTTGACCATGGCATCCTGCATCGATACTTCGACATGTTGCCCTTCGCCCGTACGTTCGCGCTGCCACAGCGCGGCCATCAAGCCAACCGCACAGTGCACTCCCGTACCGGTATCACCAACAGTTGGGCCTGGTCGCGTCGGCGGCGAGTCAGGAAATCCGGTGACACTAAAGGCACCGCTCGTAGCCTGGGCGATCGGATCAAAGCTTTTGTACGTGCTGTACGGGCCATAGGTCCCAAAGCCTTTCACCGTGCCGTAAATGATTCGTGGGTTGACTCCTTTGAGTACCTCATAACCTAACCCCAGCTCCTTCATCACTCCTGGTGCAAAGTTCTCCATCACAACGTCAACATGCTTAACGAGATCCAAAAAGATGCGTTTCCCCTTCTCGCTTTTGAGGTTCAGGGTAATGCTCCGTTTGTTCGCGTTGAGGAGCAAGAAGTAATACGAGTCCAGTTTGGGATTATCGCTGACCAGAGCACGTCCTTGGTCACCACCTTTGGGCGATTCCACTTTGATGACATTCGCGCCGAGAAAAGCCAGTAGCTCCGTGCACGATGGACCAGCTTCAAATTGGGTGAGATCAAGAATACGAACGTTATCGAGCGCCTGCATGGCGTCCTCCTTCTGTGTAAGCGTGGCAAATCCCCCGCGTTACGCGGGCTGCTGTACAAAAAGGGACGAAAGAGTTCGTCCCTTTCGGTCCTGTGAGAACAGCGCTTACGCGTCGACTCGTTCGTAATAGCGGATCTTTGGTGGCCCGGTAAGATTGGCACCAAGCGCGCTTAGCGCCCCAGTCTCGGTACGCCACGCTAAATACTTTTGATAATGGTCGCGAGACTCCCACCGTTCGTACAACACGATATTGCCGCTATCGTCCAGGTTGCCATAGACATCCAGCCCGAGGCATCCGGCGTATGCACGAGTGTCAGGTAACAGTTTCTTAAACTGCGCTTTCACCTCATTGACCGCTTCTGGTTTGACCTGCAGTTCTAATAGCACGACAACACTCATGGGCTATTCCTCCTTTTCTTTACTGGACAGAAATAGGAGACTTCCACATAGCGCTCAGAGAAGATGAATGGAAGCCCGTTGACTGGCGACGCCAAGAACCGCAAAGATTGTTCTGTACAAAGACGGGGTCGGCACGCCAAGCCACGCCGCGCGGTTGAGGAAGGAGTTGGGATCGTGAACTGTGGCCACTGTGGACACCAGCCTCCGACTGGGTCGATTTTTTGCAACAGTTGTGGTGCGAAACTCGTGACCACCTGTGCGAGCTGTGGTGCCATGCCTCCGCCGGGCTCGCGGTTCTGTAATGCGTGCGGCGCTTCGCTAGTTGCCAGTTCTCAGTTGCCAGTTCTCAGTCCCCAATCCCCAACACCTAGCACCCAGCCCCCGATTAGCTACACGCCTCCGCATCTGGCCGAGCGCATCCGTGCAGTAAATGTCGCCGACGGCGAGCGCAAGACGATCACCGCTCTCTTTGCGGATCTCAAAGGGTCAACGGCGTTGATCGAAGGCCTTGACCCCGAAGAAGCACGGGCAATCATCGATCCCGCACTGCAGCTCATGATGGACGCCGTGCATCGTTACGAGGGCTATGTCGCACAAGCGTTGGGCGACGGCATCTTTGCCCTGTTCGGCGCACCTCTTGCCCATGAGGATCATCCCCAACGGGCGCTGTATGCCGCGCTACGCATGCAAGAGGAGATGCACCGCTATGCCGATACTCTACGAGCGAAAGGCTATCCCCCGCTGTTGCTGCGGGTGGGCATCAATACGGGCGAAGTGGTGCTGCGCTCGATTCGCAAAGATGATCTGCATGCTGACTATGTTCCCGTCGGCCACTCCACGAATCTCGCCGCGCGCATGGAACAACTGGCGGCACCGGGGTCGATTCTGGTCACGGCCTATACGCACCGGCTCACCGACGGCTATTTTGAATTCAAAGGTCTCGGCCAGACGCAGATCAAAGGGGTCGAAGAGCCACTCAATGTCTATGAAGTCCTCGGTGCCGGGCCGCTGCGCACCAAACTCCAGGTCGCAATGCGACGCGGTCTCACGCGCTTTGTCGGTCGCCAGAGCGAAACAGACCAGCTGCAGCGGGCACTAGAGCAGGCAAAGGCAGGCCATGGCCAAATCGTGGGCGTGATGGGCGAGCCCGGGCTGGGCAAATCCCGCCTCTTCCATGAGTTTAAGCTGACCTCACAGAGCGGCTGCTTGGTCCTGGAAGCGTTTTCTGTGTCGTACGGCAAAGCCTCGCCCTATCTCCCGTTGATCGAACTGCTCAAAAGTTACTTTCAGATCCAGCCTCAGGATGAGGAACGGACCCGCAAGGAGAAGGTGGCAGGGAAAGTGCTCATCCTCGACCGCAGCCTGGAAGACATCTTGCCGTATCTCTTTTCCCTGCTCGGGCTCGAAGACCCAGACTCGTCACTGCGACAGATGGATGCACAGATACGCCGTCGCCGCACCTGGGAGGCGCTCAAGAAACTGTTTCTACGCGAGAGTCTCAATCAACCGTTGGTCCTGATCTTTGAGGACCTGCACTGGATCGATACCGAGACCCAAGGGTTTCTCGATACGCTGAGTGACAGTGTCGCCTCAGCCAAACTTCTGCTGCTGGTAAACTATCGGCCCGAGTATCGGCACGAGTGGGGACAGAAAACCTACTATACCCAGCTGCGCCTTGCCCCGTTAGGGAAAGCCGAAGCAGAAGAACTCTTGGCTTTCCTGTTGGGGAATGACAACGCTCTCAAGCCGCTCAAGCAGCTGATTCTGGAGAAGACGGAAGGCACGCCGTTCTTTCTGGAAGAGGTGGTCCAGACGCTGGTTGAGGAAGGGGTGCTCAGGGGCGAGCGTGGCCACTATCGCCTGGAGATGACGCCGACCGCACTGCATATTTCCCCCACGGTCCAGGGGGTGTTAGCGGCCCGCATCGATAGACTGGCGACGGACGAGAAAGAGCTCCTCCAACAATTAGCCGTCATTGGGCGGCTCTTTCCACTGAGCCTGGTGAAGCACGTCATCATGCGACCTGAGGAAGAGTTGTACAGGTCGTTATCTTCCCTGCAAAGCAAAGAGTTCCTCTACGAACAGCCTGCCTTGCCCGAGGTGGAGTATCTCTTCAAGCACGCGCTGACGCAGGAAGTGGCCTACGGCACGGTGCTCCACGACCGACGTAAAGAACTCCATGAGCGCACCGGCCGGGCGATCGAAGCATTGTACACCGGCGCCCTCGAGGACCATTATAGTGAGCTGGCACATCATTATCAGCTGAGCGGGACGGCAGAGAAGGCAATCGAGTATCTGCATCTGGCCGGGCAACAAGCCCTGCAGCGGGCGTCCTATGCCGAAGCAATCCGGCACGAGACCGCCGCCTTAGAGCTGCTCAAAGGCCTCCCCGACACGCCCGCGCGTCGCCAGCAAGAACTCACACTGCAACTCGCGCTGGGCGTGCTGCTACGGACCGTGAACAGCTACGCCACCCCCGAGGTGGAAAAGGTCTACAGCCGGGCACGGGAACTGTGCCGGCAGGGCGAAGAGACACGCCAACTCGCTCCAGTGCTGCAGGCGCTGTGGCAATTTAATATTCTGCGGGCGCAGTTGCAGACGGCGCGTGAATTGGGAGAGCAGCTCCTCAGCCTCGCCCAGCGTGTCCAGGTGCCTGAGCTTTTCCCGGAAGCCCATCGGGCGATGGGAGAAGCGTTGCTCTGGCTCGGCGAACTGCCCACGGCCCGCGCACATTTGGAGCAGGGGATTGCCTGTTATGAGCCCCCGCAGGACCGCTCCCATCTCTTTCTCTACGGGCTTGACGCCGGCGTGACGTGCCGCGTCTTTGCGGCCCAGGCCTTATGGTTGCTGGGCTATCCCGACCAAGCACGGCAGCGGATGCAGGAGGCCCTGACTCTCGCTCGAGATGTGGCTCATCCCCCCAGTATAGTTTTCGCTCTGGTCGTTACGGCCATGGTCTGCGTACACCGCCGGGAGGCGCAGCTAACCCAAGAGCGGGCAGAGGCCGCCATAGCGCTTTGCACAGAGCACGGGTTCGGTGAGTTTTGGGTGGCTATGGCAAACGTCTGGCAAGGCTGGGCCCTGGCCGTGCAGGGACAGCAAGGGGAGGGCATCTCACACATGCGCCACGGCATAGCCGCCTTTCGTGCCGCAGGGGCAGAGTTACAGCGACAGTACATGCTTGCCATACTGGGCGAGGCGTATGCGAAAATGGGGCAGTCCGAGCAGGGTCGTCACGCGCTCGCGGAGGCCCGGGCGATAGTGAACAAAACAGGCGAACGCTACTGGGAAGCTGAACTCTACCGGCTGGAGGGGGAACTGACGCTGCAATGCACCCTCCCACGCCTAGAGCGGAGTTTTCTAGAGGCCGAAGCCTCTTTCCACAAGGCCCTTGAGGTGGCCCGCCGCCAGGAGGCGAAATCCCTTGAACTGCGGGCGGCGATGAGCCTAAGCCGGCTGTGGCAGCAGCAAGGCAAGAAGACTGAGGCTCACCAGCTGTTAGCGGAGATCTACGGTTGGTTCACCGAAGGGTTTGATACCAAGGATTTGCAAGAGGCCAAAGCGTTGTTAGAGGACCTTGCCTGATCTCAATCACTACTAGTGATCGGTTCGCCTTAAGGAAGGTCCAGTACCTGCTCGCCGATGATGATGGATGTTGTTCGTACGTTTGTGGCTCACCCGTTCTTGAAAGCTCCCTCACGATCCAACCCGGTGAGGATTTGCATCCATAGCCCGACGGTTATCCCGCCGCCGGGGACACCCGCCGCTTGCCCAGCTTCAAACAATTCGCGTTTGGTGGCGCCATGCTCGATCGCACGTTTGAGATGCGCCTCGGCACCTTCACGCCGCCCCATGAACACGAGAATGGCCGACATGACCATCTCCCGGTACTTGACGGCTAAGGCCTGTCCTTCCCCTGTGGCAATCGCTGTATACTTCTGGAACGCTTGCGAATACTCGGGATCTTGCTGCGCCATCCAGTCGAGAAAGGCGTACAGTTGTGGATTCGCTTCTTTATACGAGCTTGAGGCGGGACGCGCTTCTGGTCCAGTGGGTGCTTTAGGCATACTACCCTCCTTTTTGTCTCGCCATACCATGTTGTGTCGTCGTCCGGTAGGGTGCACTCGTACTCGCAATCTTGTGTATAGCCGCCCTCGGTGTTGTGATTGTCGGACAGAGTATCGACTAGTGAAGGCGGCGGCGCCGCGTTGGCTCATCGAGCCACGGATTCGGAATGTACGATTCTTTTGGATCGATGCGCGTTCCCGGCGGCACAATTGCATCGATGCGATCCAGCACTTCTGCAGTGAGTCGCGCCTCAGCTGCGCGTAATGTATCTTGGAGTTGCGCGACAGTCTTTGGTCCCATAATCACTGAACTTACTGCTGGATGTTCAGCCGCAAAAGCCATCGCCATCTGCGTGAGTGGGAGTCCAGCCTCCTGCGCCAATGTGCTCAACGCTTCGATAAGGTCGTACTTGCGCTGCACCTCTGCGCGTTCGGCATCCCAGGTCCCCATCCGTCCTAATCGTCCAGTGGCTCGGCTCCCTTCTGGTAATGGTTGATCGCGTCGATATTTCCCGGTCAGCCATCCTCCAGCCAACGGCGCATAGACCATTACGCCAACACCGTGGCGTTGGCACGTCGGCAGCACCGCCTCTTCCACTTTGCGGCTGAATATCGAATAGATGCACTGTTCGCTGCGCACCCGCGCCAGCTGGCGTTGTGCGGCGATACGTTGGGCCTCAACAATCCACTCGGCGGGCGTCGCCGACGCCCCGATCACGCGAATCTTTCCTGCGCGTTGCAGGTCAGTCATTGCCGCAATTGATTCTTCGACATCCATATCCCAATCCCAGCGGTGGAGTTGGTAAACATCGATGTAGTCGGTCTCTAAGCGGCGCAGGCTCTCTTCCACTGCGCGCATAATCCAGCGACGTGAGCCTCCGCCGTCAGTCACATTTTTCCCCGCACGGGTGAACAAGCCAACACGCCCAGGCGGAAAAAAGCACTTGGTGGCAAGCACCACGCTGTCGCGTCGCCCCTTTAGCGCTTTAGCCAGAATACGTTCTGACTCGCCGTCGGAGTACGAGTCAGAGGTGTCAATAAAATTCACCCCGGCGTCGAGAGCAGCATGGGTCAGCTTCACGCACTCCTCGTGATCTGGATTGCCCGTCGGCCCAAACATCATCGCACCGAGGCAGAAGTGACTCACTTTCACCCCGGTTCCACCAAGTGTACGATATTCCATACATTCCCCTTTGAGTCTGAGTTGTATCGGTTGATCTTCAACGCACCCGTCGGTGAGGTTATGCCACGTTCTCTCCGGATTAGCTTTCTTCGTTGAGTCATGAGCCCACCGTCCACCGTTTCCTCAAGCAGCGCGTCGTTTGCTTTTCTGTACCTTGCCTCCGCAACCAATTCAACCTGCACTCAACGCGACATCAGTAACTCTCTGCTGCACAGAAAGTACTGTGAAAGCGATTGCCCATATGAATGGGGTTTTGTATAAGCACGCCGGGGCTTTAATTTTGTGGAGGTAAAGCGATGGCCGATTACAGCGACCCTCTAACAAGCTGTACACACGAGGGACAGGTAGCAATGAAACCGACGACCGTCCTGGTTCTTGGCGCCGTGGGCGAGAAACCCCTTGAGCGCATCGCCGCAGTCGATCCTGCGGTGCGGGTTGTCGATGCACGTGGTGTGTTTGAAGTCGAGTATGCAGACACCTGGCCGCGCGAAACCGTGGATCGCTATGTGCCGCAGTCTCTGATCACCAAGAGTAAGACGACTCGTGCAGAGCGAGATGCATTGCTGGCCGAGGCCGAGGTCATCTGTATCCGCTTTCCGTTTCCACTTGATCTGCGTGCCCGTGCTCCGCGTCTCACCTGGCTCCATCAGACTCCGGCCGGGGCGTCCAATCTGCGCATGGGTGACCTGTGGGGTAGTACAGTGACCGTGACCACCTCACGCGGTGTGAATAACTCTCTGCCAATCGCGGAGTATGTACTGTCGACCCTTCTGCTCTTTGCTAAGTCACTGCCGCAAGCGTTCCGTGACCAGGCTCGGCGGAGTTTTGAGCGACGTGCATATCGGTCAGTGGTAGTGCGAGACAAAACCTTGGGAATCATCGGCCTCGGTGGAATTGGCAGTGAGGTCGCTCGCCTTGCCAAAGCGGTGGGTATGCGGGTGATCGCCACTCGACGCTCGGTCCCCGCTCCGCAGCAAAACACCCAAGGAGTAGATGAGCTGCTTCCGTCGCGGGCGTTGTCCTCCCTATTGGCACAGAGTGATTTTGTTGCAGTGTGTGCACAGTGGACACCAGAAACCGACAAGCTTATTGGCACAGCCGAATTCCAGCAGATGAAACCGACGGCGTACCTCATCAATGTGGCGCGCGGAGAACTGATTGATCAAGCCGCGCTGATCGCAGCACTCCGTAACGAACAAATTGCTGGTGCAGCCCTGGATGTCTACGACGGCGAATTCACCGGTCCACCCCCGGAGGAGTTGTGGCAGCTTCCCAATGTGGTGATTACGCCGCACACCTCGGTCGGCACGGATTTCTCGTACGCGAAAGGCATGGACATCTTTTGCGAGAATCTTAGCCGCTATCTCAAAGGCGAACCGCTGTGTAATGTGATCGATTGGCAGCGGGGGTATTAGCATCGATTCACTCGAAAAGGGCGACAACCGGTTCGCTGGAGCCTGCGCAAGGCCGGCGTCTTCAGGTACGGCGGCTCTTTTCTGCTAGAATCGCTGTGTGGTATAGCCCAACGTGATCGTTGACCAAGAACTGGACAGTTAGCGCATACCGCCCCATCGGCGTGGCGGCCAGCAGAACGCTAATGGCGTTGACCAAAGGAGGAAACTAATGCCTCACTATGTATATGTGGGCGTGCCACAGTGGACCGTTGTCGAACAAGGGGAACTGCTTGGCGGCCTGTTTCGTCAAGCAGTTGGAGCTAGCGTGTGGCAACATCTCAACAACGGGCTACCAGAGAAAGTTGAAGTGCGGACGATTGCCATCCACCCGCGCGACCCTCACATTGTCTATGCCGGCACGCAGTACGGTCCGTATCGCAGTGTGGATGGTGGAGACCGATGGGAACGATTGCCGTTCCCCGAGCAAGGAGGAGTGGTATGGACGATCGTCTTTCACCCGCAAGACCCTCAGATCCTGTATCTGGGGACAGCTCCTCCGGCTATCTATCGTAGTGAGGATGGTGGAGAACACTGGCGACCGCTGCCCATTGTAGCAACTGCTGGGGCAGTGCGGATGGCATTTCCCATGCGGGTTATTCGTCTGGCGATCGATCCAAACAATGCCGACAACATCTATGCCGCGCTCGAAGTTGGCGGAGTCATTCGCAGTCAAGACGGGGGAAACACTTGGAGTGACTGTACACCGGCCTTGCTCACGCTTGCTAAGCATTCGCACCTGCGGAGCCAACTAGGGAGTGACACCGAGGTGGAAGGCATGATGGACGCCCATGCCGTAGCCGTCAGTGCGGCGCGACCAGGGACAGTGTTTCTCGCGAATCGGATGGGGCTCTTTCGTAGCGTCGATCAGGGTGAGAGTTGGCAGGAGATGGAAATCTGGCGGTTTTCCCCTTTTGCTTATGGGCGTGATATTCAGACGGCTCCGGCTGATCCTCATACGCTATATGCGGCGCTCAGCCCAGCAGCGATGAGTCAGACCGGATCGATCTATTGCAGTCGGGATCACGGTGAGACGTGGCAGCGCTTTGACCATGATGTCACCCCGCGTCGTACTATGATGTCAATCGCTGTGAGTCGTCACGACACTCGCTGTGTCTACGGTGTGAACAGCCTCGGCCAAGTGTTCGGTACGCACGATGGAGGAGAAACCTGGCACGAGTTTCCTCTCCCTGTTGGGTTCCGCAACGTCTACACAATCGCCTGTGCATGAAGGGAGTACGTATGCAAGGACTGGAAGGTGTAAAGGTACTGGAACTCGGCAACATGGTGTCGGCGGCCTACGCGACCAAGCTCATGGCCGATCTTGGTGCTGATGTCATAAAAGTGGAAGAACCCGATGGGGATCAGGCTCGGCGGCGTGGCCCCTTTCCACAAGGAGTTCCTGATCCTGAGCAAAGTGGGCTCTTCTTGTATCTCAATACCAACAAGCGCGGCTGCACATGCGAGCTCGGTCAGGATAAGGATACGCTCGTGCGCTTGGTAGCCTGGGCTGATATTTTAGTCCACAACTACCCCCCTGCTCAGATGACCGCCCTCGGAATCGACTACCACACATTTCGTGAGATCAATCCTCGTTTGGTGATGTGTTCAATAACGCCCTTTGGGCTGACCGGACCACATAAGGACTATAACGCATACGAATTGACCGTTGCTCACGGCGGTGGATGGGCATGGCTGAGTCCTGGCGGGTCGGATCGTCCCGACTTGCCACCATTGAAAGCTGCTGGGCATCAAGCGGATTTTCAAGGTGGAGTGGCCGCAGCCACGGCTACACTGGCGGCATACTCCCAAGCCTTGCAAACAGGCCAGGGCGAACACATCGATTTCTCCACCCAGGCTTATATCGCATCATTTGTGGACATCAGCGCTCCAAACTACACGTACCAGGGCCAGATCGCCTCGCGTATGGGCAAGCGCGTGCTGTATCCGTGGGGAATCTTCCCCTGTCAGGACGGTCTCGTTTTCCTCGTGATTGGCGAGGAAGACCAATGGCAGCGACTCCTGACCTTGATGGGTGACCCAGAGTGGGGTCAGTGGGACGTCTTTCAAGGGCTCGCGAACCGAACCAAAAACCAGGATGTGTTAGGGATGTATCTGGCAGAGTGGATCAAAGGGTGGAAAGCGGAAGACCTCTTTCACGCAGGCCAAGCGCAGCGCGTCTGCTTTGCCCCGGTTTTTTCCATGGTCCAGCTCGCTCGACAAGAGCAGCTGCGCGCTCGACACTTTTTCATTGATGTCGCGCATCCCCGTGTAGGCACTCTCACGCACCTTGGCGCACCCTATCAGCTTCACGAGCCTTGGTGGCAGATACGTCGTCCTGCGCCACTGCTTGGTCAGCATAACGAAGAAGCCAAAACAAGTCTCGGACAAGTCAAGACGAAGTCTGGGGGACTTCAGACGCCGGACACCGGACGCCGGACTTCCCCACTTCCGTTAGACGGCATCCGGGTCGCCGATTTTAGTTGGGTCTGGGCAGGCCCCTTCTGCGCTATGCATCTCGCACACCTTGGGGCAGAAGTGATCAAGATCGAGTCGCAAGCGCACCTTGATCTCGCCCGACGACTCCCTTTCTATCCGAAAGAAATGGAACCAGGGATCAATCGTTGCGCGCTGTTCAATCAATGGGGACAAGGAAAGAAAAGTCTGCTCCTGAATCTAACGACTGAACAAGGACTCGCTATCGCCAAAGAGCTAGTCACGAAGAGTGACGTTGTCCTTCAGAATTTTGCGACCGGTGTCATGGATGGTCTCGGATTAGGGTACGAAGAACTCAAAAAGGTCAAAACCGACATCATCATGGCATCAATCTCTGGCTACGGACATACCGGTCCGCATCGCAACTACATGGCCTATGGCCCGGCGATTCCACCGTTGGCTGGGTTATCGTCGATCACCGGCTATGAGGGAGGTTTACCGCAAGAAGTAGGAATGGCTTATGGAGATCCGACGTCTGGCATCCATGCTGCTGTGGCGATCTGCGCGGCTTTGGCTGCACGGCAACGCACGGGTCGCGGTCAGCATATTGACGTATCGTTGTGGGAGTCAGTCGCAGCGTTGGTTCCCGAAGGTTGGATGGACTATGCCATGAATGGTACGCAACCATCCCGGCAGGGCAATCGCGATCCGAAGATGGCACCCCACAACTGTTTCCGCTGTGTTGGAGAAGATGAATGGGTGACGGTTGCGTGTGGTACGGATGCCGAGTGGCGGTCCTTATGTCAAGCGATCGGGCGTCCGCAGCTTGCCAATGATCCACGGTTTCGCACCGCGAACGAGCGGAAAGCCAACGAAGAGGTCCTGGACCAGATTCTCATGGAGTGGACTGCAACTCGCGAGAAGTGGGATGTCACCCGCAGTTTGCAGGCGGTTGGTGTGGCAGCGTTTCCGTCGATGAACGGCAAAGATCTGATTGAAGACCCGCATCTGAATGCGCGCGGGTTCTTTGAGCGGCTTGTGCATCCGGAGGTTGGGATGCGGACACACATGGGAATGCCCTGGTTGTTGAGTAACGCTCCGAATGGCGTGCGGAGTCCGGCCCCTTTACTCGGTCAGGACACCGACCAGGTAATGCATGACGTGCTTGGTTATTCCGCTCAACAGATTGCCAGTCTCAAAGCCGAGCGCGTGCTGTATTGAGAACGGAGATCTCACTAGTAGCGCAAGCACAGCGACTCTTAAGGTAGTAGGGACCGCTACAAGCGGCGGGCTGATATCTGGATATACTGCCAGTGAGACTTATCTGGCTATACCGCGGGCTGATATCGGGATAGACGGCCAAACTGGCGGCCTTTGCGGGAGAGGAAGGGTTGACAAAATGCGGGGAACAGACGGATACTGCAGGAGATTTTTTGAAGAGATGAGGGAATTCAATATTGGGATATACTGCCGGTGGGGTGGCAGTAAACCCACTATTTAGATGACAGCAACAACTGTCTATTTGAAAGAATGGCACGGAACATGATGTCAGATCAGAGTGGAAACTTCCCATGACCTTTGATGAGGTATTAGAACAAGTCCGAGAGCTGGTACAGAGCAAAGGCCGTGTCGCGTACCGCGCGTTGAAACGGCGCTTCGAGTTGGATGACGAGTATCTGGAAGACCTGAAGGCGGAGTTGATCGACGCTGAACACGTGGCTCACGATGAAGACGGCAAAGTGTTGGTCTGGATCGGCACTGCGCGCGTTTCGGGTTCCACGACCCAGGTTCCACGTTCCACGTCCGAAAACCAGAAGCCAGTCTCTAGCCCTCAGCCCCTAGACGCTAGACCCACTGAGGGTGAGCGGCGGCAACTGACGGTGGAATTCATTGACCTAGTGGGGTCCACCACCCTCTCCCAGCAGCTCGACCCCGAAGACTATCATGCCCGCGTGGTGGCCTATCAGACTGCCTGTCACCAAGTCATCGCACGCTACGAGGGGCATATTGCCCAATATCTGGGCGATGGCGTGTTGGTGTACTTTGGCTATCCAGCTGCCCATGAAGAAGATGCGGTCCGCGCCGTGCGCAGCGGATTGGAGATCGTAGCTGCTGTCGGCCAGCTTAGAGCGGTTTTCAGTGCCGTGCGACCTCTGGTAGGATCCGGGTCATGGCACCCTATCCGACAGAACTCCGCACCCGAGTGGTGGCAGCCGTCGAGCAAGGGGACATGACGATTGGAGAA
>Ga0081539_10000833_pt1 | contig 59275 bp, 50 predicted proteins | sample TabmetS4T2R2_FD_71023 | JGI IMG/M metagenome (GOLD analysis project Ga0081539, IMG submission 71023) | Tabebuia heterophylla rhizosphere microbial communities from the University of Puerto Rico - S4T2R2 | ecosystem: Host-associated > Plants > Roots > Rhizosphere ...
GGGAGTCGGGATCTCCTTGCCCGTCGACGAACCAATGCTCACCCTCGTCGGCGATCACCTCCACCGAGACCGGCTGCCCCGCCACCACCGCACCGGCCGGGGCCCGGACGACCACCGACGGCGGCGTGTCCGGCGGCAACTGCTGGGCCAAGCCGACCCCGAACCCGCGGGACGCCGCGCCTCCGCTCCCCCGTGCCGCGGCCGTCCCCCAGCCGTCCACCTGGTTCGTTCTGGTGATCATCACCATCGCTCATCTCTCCGGTGCGGTCCGGGCCCTTGCCGTGGGGGCCGCCACTGCAAGGTGCTCACAAGGAGGCACGTGGTGGTCCATCACATACCGCAGACATGCCGCGAGTTCGCGAGAGCCCCAGTGAGGTGTCAGTGACCGCCGGCGACCACCGCGACCTGCAGCGGTATCCACGCGGACAGCGCCGCCGCCCGGTGCGCGGTCATTCGGCCGGGCAGGTGACCTTCGGGTTCCACATCGCGAACGGGCCGGCGGGGTTGAGCTTCCAGGCCCAGGCGTGCAGGGAGTAGAACGCGGGTAGCCCGAACCGGTTGGGGGCTGGGGTGAGGTCGAAGGTGTGGCCGAACAGTGTCGGCGGCTGCTGGTGGGTGGCGTCCCAGTCTGCCTGGAGGACCACGTACTCGACGGCCGCGAGTTTCAGGGTGCCGTCCTTCTGCGGTGCGTAGACCATCGCCTCGGGGTGGGTGGCGTCGATGGTCTTGTCGCCGACCAGGCCGCCGTTGGCCCAGTGCACACCCATGCCACCCGTGCCGGGCATGTCGATGCAGGCGATGCCTTGGGCGTCGGTGAGCAGGGCGTACCCGTTCTTCTCCGCAACCGCGATGCTGTGGAACTTCGCGGTGGCCCCCCGTACCGCTCCGAGAGCGTGGCCGGGATGGGCTTGGGCCGCCGGCACGGGGCCGGTCAGCATGCCGATCAGCAATAGGGCGACGGCGGCGGTGAGCACTTTGCGCACTCGCATGTCAGGTTCCTTCCTGGAGGTGGAGGATCTGGGCGGCGGGCAGGCTGTGGGCCTCGCGGTGCCAGGCGGTCGTCGCGTTCGCGTCCGGGGCGTCGACCAGGCAGGAGGCCTTTGCCTCCTGCCTGGTCGACCCAGGACCGCAGGTAGCTGCGCGTCGTGGCGGCCCTGGGTCTGGAGATTCGCCTTGGGGCGCGGTGGCGACGTCGCCGACGGACACAACCCCGGCCATGTGCCGGCCATGCGCCGGCCATGTGTTGGGCGTCCTTGACGGGGGCATGGCGACTCCATCTGGTGTTCTGGCCCGTCACCGCCGTGGTGCTCGCGGCGGAACCGCCACCGTAGGAGGGAGCCACTGCGGTGGGCATCGGCGCGCGATACCCATCTTCGGGATGGCGCTACCCAGATTGGGTGCGGCCGCGGGCCGTGTCCGGCCCGATGGTGCCGGCGATCTCCGTGACGAGGTCGGCCGGGAAGCCGCCCCTGCGGGCGTGCTCCCGTACGGCGTCGGCGTCGTCCGCCTCGTGCACACAGTAGATCTTGTCGCCGGCGACATAGCTGGTGATCCAGCGGTACGGGACGCCCAGGCCGGCGACGACCTGGTTCGAGGTGGCGGCGATGTCGGCGAGTTCGTCGGGACCCAGGGTCGCGGCTCCGTCGATGGTCCGTTCGATGATGAACCGGGGCATCTGCTGGCTCCTGTCGTGGGATCTGGTAGCGGTCCCCGCCAGCATCCGCGGCCACCGTGTGCATTGGCGCTCACGGGCGCGGGACCGCCCCCGCCGGGCTCGCACACGGGAGCGCACACGGGTCGGTGTCATGGTTCACACTCGGGGGACGGGCGCGTCCACCGTCCAGGAAGGGACAGGCCTGGCATGGTGCGGGTGAGGTTGATCGGTCCGCCGAGGATCGAGGGCCCGGACGGGGAGCTGCGCGAAGTCCGGGGCCAGAAGCCGTGGGCGGTACTCGCCCGCGTGCTGCTCGCCGACCGCCCGCTGAGTCGCCGCGAGTTGTCTGCCGAGGTGTTCCCCGACGCGGACGACCCGCTGGGCTCGCTGCGCTGGTGCCTGGCTGCGCTGCGAAAGGCATTCGGCTCCGCGCAGCTGTTCACCGGTGACCCGATCCTGCGCGAGCTGCCCTTGGGGGCGACTGTCGACGTGGACGACCTGCGCGCCGGGTTCCTGGACGAGGCCACCGTCGGGGAGTTGCTGGAGGGGATCGACCCGCCGTGCAGCGTGGACTTCGCGACCTGGTTGCTGGTGGCGCGCCAGCACGTCGCCGCGCGCATCGCCGCCGCACTCCGTGAAGCGACGATCACCGCGTTGTCCCGCGAACAGCACGAGCGGGCCATCCGGCTCGCGCAGCTGTCCATACGCCAATCGGCGCACGACGAGGGGGCGCACGTCCTGCTGGTGAAGAGTCTGGTCGCGGCGGGATCGGCGGACCTGGCGCTGCGGCATGTGCTCCACGTGGAGACGCTGTTCCGCGACCAGCTGGGGTGCGAACCGTCGCCGGCGCTGCGCAGTGCCGCCCGCTCCAGCATCGCCGCGGAGCCACCGGGGGTGTCCGCGTCAGTTGTGGCGTCGTCGTTGCTCGACGCCGGGCGGGCCGCCGTGGCTGCGGGCGCGATCGAGGCGGGACTGGACTGCCTGCGGCGAGCGGGTTCCCAGGCCGAGAGCAGCCACGACACGGCACTGCTGAGCCGGTGTCTGTACGAATTGGGCACCGCCCTCGTGCATGCGGTGCGTGGCTTCGACGACGAGGGCGCCGTGGTTCTCGGCCAAGCGGTCGAGTTGGCCCGGCAGGCCGGTGATCTCACCACCGCCGTCTCCGCCCTGCGTGAGCGCGGGTATGCCGACGCGCTCGCCGGCCGGCGGCCGCAGGCGCAGCATCACCTCGACACGGCCTACGAGCTCGCCGGCGCGGACGCGGACCCCAGGCTGCTCGCCGGGATCCATGCCGTGGCCGGGTTCAACCTGACCGACTGGGGCAATCTGACCGACGGCGTCGCCCGCTACGAGGAGGCGATCGCGCTGGCCGGCGGTTGCGGCGACCAGCGCCGGCAGGCATGGGCCCTCGGTCTAGGCGGATGGGCCCTGCTCGGCCACGGGCGAGGCGCCGAGGCAATCCGATGGCTGACCCGGTGCCTGGCCATCGTGCGCGACATCCAATGGATCTCCTTCGAGCCCTTCCCCGTCGCCACCCTCGCCGAGGCCCGACTCGCGAACGACGAGGACTGCGCGCCGGGCACCCTCGAGCATTGCTTCGCGATGAGCTGCCAGCTCGAGGACCCGTGCTGGGAGGGCGCAAGCGGGCGCGTCCTGGCGCTGCACCACGCGAGAACCGGCGACCTCGATCAGGCACTGCGATGGATCACCGACGCCCGGGTCCGCTGTGTGCGCAGACCGGACACCTGGGCCGGGCTGCACGCCGCCATCCTGCAGACCGAGACCCGGATCAGGACCGCGGCCGGGGACGCGGCGGGCGCGACCGCAGCGGCCCGTGACCTCGTAGCCCTCGCCGCACGAACCTACCTTGACGACCACCTGCCGGGAAGCCTCGCGCTGCTGACCGGGGGCGCAGGCCGTTCCGATCGAGCCTAGTGACCCTGTTCGGCGCCAAGGCTTTCCGCGACCTGGGCTACCGCCTCGCGGAAGGATCGGGCGTGGGCGAGGGCCCCTGGCACCCACTCCTCGAACGGCCCTGTTCCCGTGGATCAACGAGGCCAGCCCCCCGAAGTGGCGGGGAAGTGGATGCAACCTTTCAGGAAGCGGTAGTCGCCGCCGAGCGCGGCGACTACCAGACCATTGCTCCATCCCGGACGATCATCCCGGTGGTCGACTCGAGCGTGTCACGACTTCTGTCAAGGGTGGATGCTCTGCGAGCCCCTGTTGAGCCGCCTGTGGGAATCGAACCCACGACCTACGCATTACGAGGCCGCCGTCCACTCGCGCACACCGCTCCCACCAGCACCGATCGCAGACCCCGCCGCTCTGGACACACTCCACAACATGCACGAACGCGATCCCTGTCCCACACCGTGTCCCACGAGGGGATCACAATGCTCGGGTTGACGGCTCAGGCTCGACTAACATATGACCGATAGGTTATGTTGAACTGGTGGCTTGGGGGATCAGCCTGCACGAGGAGGTGGAACGCTGGTTCCTGGCCATCTGCCGCGAGGACCCAGTGACCGCGGACGGCATCGCTGACGCGATTGATCAGCTCGCTGACACCGGACCAGCGCTCGGCCGCCCACTGGTCGACCGGGTCCACGGCAGCAGGCACCACAACATGAAGGAGCTGCGGCCACCGTCCACCGGCCGCAGCGAGGTACGGCTGCTGTTCGCCTTCGACCCCAACCGTGAGGCGATCTTCCTGGTCGCCGGTGACAAGTCCGGTCGATGGGCAGGCTGGTACCGGCAGGCCATCCCGCTGGCCGACCAGCGATTCAGTCGACACCTAAAGACTTTGCGAGAGCAAGCAATCGGCCGGGAGGAGCGATGAGCGAGAACTACACCGCATGGGCCGACGTCAAGGCCCGTGCCGCCGCCGTTGACCCGCGCACCGACACCGAACGTGAGGCCGGGCGGGCCGCCGCCGCCGAGCGCCGCGAGGCCTATGTCCGAGGCCACCAGCTGGCCGAGATGCGCAAGGCGGCCGGCCTGACCCAGGCCCAGGTCGCCGAGGCTCTCGGCGTGAGCCAGGCCCGCGTCTCCAAGATCGAACATGGCAAGATCTCCGGGATCGACGTCGTCCGCGCCTACGTCGCCACCCTCGGCGGCACCCTCGACGTCATCGCCACCCTCGGGGACCGCAGCTGGAAGGTCGCCTGAGGCGCCCGCGGGTGAGCCCCTGCCCGATCCGGAGGAAGCCACGGCCGCAGCGGAAACCGTTGCCTGAGTGCTCGGCCATTCGAGGTGGGAGCGCAGCGACACGTCCCGCGGTCCCACATGCACGGTGAAAGGATCTTTGGGAGAGCTCACGACCTGCTGAGCTGCCGTCTTGTCGGAGCCGCCTGTGGGAATCGAACCCACGACCTACGCATTACGAGTGCGTCGCTCTGGCCGACTGAGCTAAGGCGGCGAGCGCCGTCCACCGGACGGCACGGTGGACGAGTATACGGGCTGCCGGGCCACGGACCGCGCGACTAAGTCGGGACGGCGGGCGCCCGATCATGATTTTGGAAGGTCCGTCGGCTGGGAGCCGACGGACCTTCCAAAATCATGAAAGGGAGCCGAACGGCGTAAGAAAATGGAAACTTCCGGGGCTATATGCCCGGAAGTTTCCATCGTCCCGAGAAGCAAAGATCAGCTGCAGCGCGTGTCCGCCGCCGGCAACGTGCCGGACAGCAGGTAGTCCTCCACCGCGCCGTCGATGCACTTGCTCCCCTGCCCGTACGCCGTGTGCTGCGACCCCTCCCAAGTGACGAGCCGCCCGGACGACAGTTGCGAGGCCAGCGACTCGGCCCACTCGTAGGGGGTCGCCGGGTCGTTGACCGTCCCGACGACCAGAATCGGCGCGGCGCCCTCGGCACGGAGCTTCTGTCGAGGCATCACGGCCGGTATCGGCCACTCCGCGCACCCCAGGGCGCCCCAGCCGATCGCCCCGCCCAGCGGCGGGAACTGCTCATTGAGCTTGACGGCGTCCGCCGCGATCTGCTCCGGCGTGCGCTTTTCCGGGACATCGAGGCAGTACATCGCCGGGTTGGCAGAGATGGTCTGCCCGAAGTGGCCGTTCTGGTCACGCTCCAGGTACTGGTCGGCCAGGCGGAGCAGCCCGGAACCGTCGCCGGAGATGGCCCTCGACAGCCCGATCGTGAGCGCCGGCCATAGTTGCACGCTGTACAACCCCATCGCGATGCCGGTGACCATGAGCGACTGCGTCAGCTCCCGGTCGGCGTTGGTTCGCAACGGCGACTGATCGGCGGCGGCGATCAGTTGCCCGAGCTGCGCCAGCCCATCGTCGACCGACCCGCGCAGCGGACATTCCGGTTGCGACTGGCAGTCCTGGACGAAGGCGCGCAGGGCCCGGTGGAACCCCTCCGCCTGACCAGCCACGTACTGGGCCGACGTCAGGGAGGGATCGATGGCGCCGTCCAGCACCAACCGGCCCACCCGCCACGGGAACGTCTGCGCGTACCAGGCGCCCAGATACGTGCCGTACGACAGGCCCTGATAGGTCAGCGTGTTCTCCCCGAGCACGGCACGCAGGACGTCCATGTCCTTCACCACGCTGAGCGTGTCGACGTGCTTCAGCAGAGGACCGGTGTTCCGCTGACACGCCTGCACGAAGTGCCGGGTCTCCGCCACGGTCTCCTTCACCTCGGCCGGCGTGTCCGGTGTTCCGTCCTCCGCGACGTAGGCGTCCAGCTCCGCGTCCGGCAGGCACTTGACGGGATCGGACTCCCCCACCCCCCTCGGGTCGAAGCCGACGACGTCGAAATGATCGAGAATCGCCGGGCCGAACACCTGGCGGGCGGCCCGGGCGAACTGCAACCCAGAGGCCCCCGGACCGCCCGGGTTGACCATCAGCGATCCGATCCGGTCACCGGATGACGGAAGCCGGTTCACCGACATCTCCAACGTGTCCCCGGACGGTTGTGACCAGTCGATCGGAACAGTGACCTTGGCACATTGGAAACCGTCGCCGCAGGAGCTCCACGTCGCCTTCTGCTGGTAGAAGCGCGCGAATCGACTCTCGGTGGCCGGGTCGGTCGTTCCCGCCGGCGGCGTTCCCGCCGACGTCGCGGGCGACGGCGCGGCCCGGTCGTCGGACTCCTCCTGCGGGAAGGTGCAACCGCCGAGCGCCACGGCGGCGATGAGAAGCGCCAAGAGGGCGCGCCGGCAAACGCGCCTGTCGATGCGGATCATCGAGAGGTCAGGCTCCTGTCGGGGGGATGAGGAGGCCAGTGGCACCGTACCCGAGTTCCTTGTGACCGCCGCGCCCCCCGCCCTCCCCCTCCGAGGGCGGGAGGCGCGTCATCCCGCGAGAGCGGTGCTGTCGGCGATCCCCTCCGCCACCAACTGCACCCGCAGGCGCCCCAGGCAGCGTGCCCGGGTCGGCCCGATGCTCCCGACGGGAATCTGGAGGATCGTGGCGATGTCGCTGTAGCGGATGGGCGGGTTGCTGGCGAGCAGCACGAGCAGCCGCTGATCCCGCTCGGGCAGCCGGCTCACCGCCCGCCACAGCCGCCGGTCCCGGTCCCCTGCCGCCGCCTGCTGCTCCGGCGCCGGGCCATGGTCGACGACGTCACGCTCGGCGAAACCGTCCCGCAGCTCCACCCGTCCCCGGCGGTTCAGCTCGTGGAGGCAGGCGCGCCGGACGGTGCTGGCGAGCCATCCGGCCAGCGCCTGCGGCTCCCGGACGGAGTCAAGGTGCTCCGCCAGCGCGACCCAGGCCGCCTGGACGACGTCGGCCCGCGTCGCATGATCCAGCCGGAAGGACCTGGTCACCCCCCACAGAAGCGGCGTGATCCGCTCGACCAGCGTCCGCCAGGCCAACTGGTCTCCCTCGCGAGCCGCGGCCACCAGCTCGGCCAGATCGCTCGCCTCGGCCCGCGGCCGTCGCACCGCGGAGGGGGCTGTGCTGGTCTCGGACATTTGCGCTCCCGGATGCTCGGTACATCGCAGGACGTCGAGCATTCCGGGGCTGCCTCAGCATCGAATCCGGCGGATTGCTTACCTCCCCGGGTCAAAACCCTTAGTGCCATCCGACCGGCGGCATCGTCGGAATCGGCACAATGTGACCCGTGCCGGTCGCCGTACACCCCACCCCCCTCGTGGGCCGGGAACGCGAGCTGGCTGCCCTGATGGACCAGGCGGCGGCCGCTCGGATCGGCGAGCCGGCGCTGGTCCTCGTCCACGGCGAGGCCGGGGTCGGCAAGTCGCGGCTCGTCGCCGAGGCCGCGACCTCGCTGGAGCGGGCCCTATTCCGGGTCGCAGCGGGAGGGTGCGTCTACATCCCGGACCTGGAGCAGGCACAACATCCGTTCGGCCCCTTCCTGGAAGCACTGCGCCGGCTACGCGGAACCGAGCGTTCCACCCTGTCAGAGACGCAAGCGGCTGCGATTGATACCTGGCTGCGGCCGACGCCGTCGCGGCGCACCGATGAGGGCACCGACCCGGTCTACGAGCGGTACGCCGACTTCCTCACCCTGATGGACCACCTGACCAGCACCGATCCACTCTTGCTGATCCTGGAGGACCTGCAGTGGGCGGACCGGTCCAGCCTCGGACTGCTCGTGTTCCTCGCCCGCAACCTCACCCGCGAACGCCTGCTCGTCATCGGCACAGTTCGCACGGAGACGACGCTGGATCTCGACGCCGCTCGCCCGGACCGGACAGCCTCGTCCGCCGCGACCCTGGAGTACCTGGGCGGCCAGGCCGCGGTCTCCCGGCTCGACGTCGGTCCGCTGCCACCGGACCACCTGGCCGCGCTGATTCGTGCCCGGGCGCCAGGACCCCGCTCCCCCGCCGCAATCGAGACGATCGTCGAGCGGGCCGAGGGAAACACCCTCGTCGCGTGCGAGCTGGCCGAGCACGACATCGACCGGGTCGGCTCTGCCCTGCCGCGCTCGCTGTCCACCGCCATCGCCGACCGGCTGCGTCGTTCTTCCGTCCACGCCCGGGCCGCACTGGACGCGGCCTCCGTCGTGGGGCCGTACGTCGATCACGGCCTGCTGATGGAACTGGTGGGCACGCTGCTCACCGGCGCCGATGAGGCAACCTGCATCGCCGCCGCCAACCAGGCCGCCGAGACTGGCTTGCTGCTGCCCGCCGGTGACGGCTACCGGTTCCGGCACGGCCTGGACCGGGAGGCCATCTACGCCACGCTGATGCCCGGCCGGCGGCGTGCCCTGCACGCAGCGGCGGCCAGGGCGCTCGTCGGGCAGGCGGCCGCGGACGTGGCCCCCGCGGATGTGGCCGCCGAGATCGCCGAACATTGGCGGCTGTCTGGCGACCGGACCGCCGCCGGGGAATCCGCGCTCGCGGCCGCCCGAGCCGCCGTCACCCTGAATGCCTACCCCGAGGCCATGGCGCATTACGAGCGCGCGCTGGACTTGTCGCCCACCGCCGCCGCGGACGCTGGAGTGCTCGTCGAGGCCGCGGAGGCCGCCCGGTGGGCCGGTGAGCTCACCCATGGCCTGGAGCTGCTGCAGCGCGCCGTTGCGACGGCATCCACCCCGGAGGGCCGCGGTCACGTCTGGGAGCGACTGGGCTGGTTCCGCCGCGAAGCGGGCGACGGCCAGGGCGCGATGGCGGCCTACGAGCAGGCTCTCACCGAGATCGGCGAGGACCGGACGACGGCGACAGCGGCCAGAGTTCTCGCCACGTACGCGGCCGGCCTGATGCTTGCCGGTCACTATTCGCCGTCGCAGCAGTGGGCCGAGGAGGCCTTGGCGGTTGCCGAGGTCAGCGGAAACGAGGCGGCCAAGGCCAACGCACTGATCACCCTCGGCGTGGTCGCCTCCGTCCGGGACGACGTCGAGGGAGGCCTCGCGCTGCTGCACCGCGGGCACGACGTCGCCGCCGCCTGCGGAGCCGAGGAGCAGCGCTGGCGCAGCCTGGCGAACATGACCTATGTCCTGCAGGGCTTGGGGCGACCGCAGGAGACGGTGCGGCTGGCGCAGGAGGCGGTCGCTGCGGCCCGGGGTGGGCGCTTCCCGCCAGCCGCCATGATCGTCGTCGGGAACGGGGCGTATGCCTTGACTCAGCTCGGTCGATGGCAGGAGGCCGAGGACCTGCTGGAGCTGGGGCTGGCCCGCCGGTCCAACCCGTTCGAGGACTCCGGCCTGCTGGTGTACGCCGCGCAGCTGGACCTGTTCCGCGGCCGGCTGCAGAACGCCCGTGCGCGACTGGAGCAGGCGGCTGCCCCGCTGGCCAGCATGCTCGATCCGGTGCTGTTCGGTGAACTGCACCGCGGCCAAGCGCTGTTGGCCCTGCTCGAGGGGGACCTGACGGTGGCCCGCCAGGCCGTGGATCGCGCAATCGCCACCCTGGCGGACACCGAAGAACACGAGCAGATGTTGCTGGTGCTCACCATCGCCCTGCGGATCGAAGCCGACGCCAGCGCGGTCGCCGGACTTCGCGCACCATCGCGGGTCGCCGAGCTCGCCGACCGTGTCGAGCGAGCAGCCGAGAAGGCCAACACTGATCTCGCTGACGCCCGGATCGAACTGCTGCAGTGCCGCGCCGAGCTGGCCAGGATCGCCGACGAGGACGTGGACGCCGACCAGCGCAGGACCGCCCGTCGTACCGAGTCGAATCGCCGCAACGAGCAGGCCTGGCAACAGTTCGTGGACGACGTCGCGCGCACCGGACGACCGCATGAGGAGGCCTACGGCCGATTGCAATTGGCTGCCGCCCAGTTGCATGGCCGACGTCGCGACGCCGCCGCGACGTCTTTGGCCGCTGGGTGGACGACGGCGACCCGGCTCGGCGCCGAACCGCTGGTGGCCGCCGCGCGCGCCCTCGCCGCGCGCGGCAGACTGCCGCTGCCCAGCGAACCTGGCCCGGAACCGGAGCCGCCGGATTCGCCGTCCGCCCGCGCCGCCGAGCATGGCCTTACCCGGCGTGAGATCGAGGTTCTGCATCTGGTAGTCGAGGGCCAGACGAACCGCCAGATCGCACGCCAGCTCGGCATGAGCGAGAAGACGGCCTCCGTGCACGTGTCCCGGCTGATCACCAAGCTCGGGGTGCGCAACCGGGGCGAGGCGGCCGCCGTCGCCCATCGGCTCCGGCTATTGGACGAATAGCCAGTCTCGGATCAGCAGGCGATGTGACCCCATTTCGAGGTCGCATCGCCTGCTAATCCGGGTGTAGCTGGGCCTCAGCCCTTGCGGCTGCCGGTGGGGCTGGCGGTGGGGTCGGTGTCGCCCTTGCGGCTGCCGGTCCCGGTGGTCGGGGTGGTCGTCGTGGTGGTCGTCGTGGTGTCGGTGTCCTTCTTGTCCTGCGACATGCCCTTGTCCTCTCACTCGTTCAATGCCCCCTGAAGAGGGACAAAGCCCGCTCCGTGATACCTCTCGGGGCAGACGGAACACAAACCCCACGCCGACTGTACTTGAGCGTCGCTTCGCTCCCCGAAGCCCTATTTTGCTTGATCACGGGCGGAGGGCTGGCCCCCAGGCGACCTGTGGCGCCGAGATTCGCGCACCTTCCGTGCCGCGTCGTCGCGGTCGGCCGCGCCGAGTTTGAGAATGACGGTCGAGACATAGTTGGCGACGGACTTGGTCGACAGGCAGAGCCTCTCGGCGATCATCGGGTTGGTGAGGCCGCGGCTGAGAAGGTCGGCGATCATGGCCTCGCGTGGGGTGAGGCCGGGAGGCGTCTCGGTCGTGGCGGGGTGCAGGGCTGGGCGGGCGACTCCGGCGCCGAGCCACATCGCGCCGCGGACCACTGCCTCGATGGCGCCGGTGATCTGGTCGGGGTCGGCCTGCTTCGACACGTACCCGGACGCGCCGGCCTCCAGCGCCTGCACGACCGACGCCTCGTCGTCGAAGAGCGTGATCACGACGACCTGGGTGTTCGGGTGCGCAGCGGTGATGTACGCGGTGGCTTCGAAGCCGTCGCGCAGCGGCATCGAGAGGTCCATAAGGACCACGTCGGGCAATTCGGCGGCGACGACGGCGACCGCCTCCGCGCCGTCGGACGCCTCGGCCACGACGTCATGGCCCTCGGCCAGGAGCAGCGCGATCAGCCCTTTCCGGAACACCGGGTGGTCGTCCACCACGACGATGCGGCTCATGGGGGGCTCCCCGTCGGTGCTTGTAGCGGCAGTGTGACGAGGAGCCGGCACCCGGCTGCCGCGCGGTCGTAGCGCGCCGTACCCCCGAGTTCGGCGGCGCGCTCGTCGATCGAGTGCATCCCGATGCCGGGCCGTACATCGGCCGGCAGGCCGCGGCCGTCGTCGGACACCGACAGCTCGAGCTGGCCGTCGCGCACGGCGAGATCGACCGCGAGACTGCCCGCCGCGGCGTGCTTGCGGGTGTTGGCCACCGCCTCGATGACGATCCGGAGCGCGGCGAGGTCGACTGCGGCCGGAAGTACGAGCGGCTCCGGTGCCGTGACCCGGATGTCGAGCCCGTCGGCGTCCGCGGTGCGGTCAACGATCGCGGCGACCAGGCCGTGGTCGTCCAGGACGGGGGGCCGGAGCTCGTAGGCGATCTCGCGGGTCTGGTGCATCACCTCCTTGATGTCGCGATGGAGCTCCGTGGCCTCCGGCTGGCCGGTCCGCCGGGCCAGGGCAGCGGCCGACAGGGAGAGGCCGGACAGAGCGGGCACGAGGCTGTCGTGGAGCTCTCGGCGGAGCCGTCGGCGCTCCTCCTCGCGTGCCGTGACCAGCCGCGCCCGCGACTCCAGCAGGTCGGCGAGGGTGCGGGCACCGTGTAGGGCGGGAGCCGCATGACTGACGAGCGCGGCGAGGACCCGGCGGTCGCGCGCGGTGAAGCCCGACTCACCCCGCCGGGGCGACAGTTGGAGCACCGCCAGTTCCTCGCCGCGGTAGGTCAGCGGGAACGTGGTGCTGTGCTCGATCGTGCCTCGCTCGACCGGCTCGAACCAGGTGCCGGTGATCCGCCCGGCGTCGAGGTACACCGCGTCGACGGCGGCGTCGAGCACGATGGCCGGCACGGATCGTGACGTCTCACGCTCGCCGAGCCGGGCGAGCATCCGGCTGGTCGCATCCGTCGGATCCGGTCGACCGCGGTAGACCCCCCAGTCGGCGGCCCGCCGGCCCAGCAGGCCGACGGGCCAAGCGGCGGCGCCGACGGCGGCCGCGCCCCACCAGCCACCGGGCAGGGTACTCGCCGACGCGTACGTTGCCGCCAGGGCGGGCACCGCGACCCAGCCGGTGACCGTGAGATGAAGCGCCCGATCGACGTCCAGCCCACGTGGCCGGACGACGCCGACCGCGATGCTCAGCGTGATGGGAAGGATCGCGAGGTTCGCGGTCGCCCTGGACCAGTCCGACCCCTCGCCGACGTCACCGTCGAACCCGGCGGCGACGGCGGCAAAGCAGGCCAGCGTGAGCAGGGTGCCGAGGATGATCCACCGAACCGACTCCCGCTCCTCGGTGGTGGCCCGGCGTCGGTAGCGGTACACCTGAGCGCTGAGGAACAGGACCTGGGAAACGGCGAAGTACGACCACCAGGGCTGGTGATCACTCCAGGCTCCCGGGCGCACCAGCTCGACCGTCGCCGGCACGGCGCACAGCACCACCGGCACGACCGTCCACCGCGGAACGAACCGGCCGTCGGGGAAGACCGACGCCAGGAGCGGGAAAGCGACGAACCACAGCGGGGCCAGTGCCCGCGTCGTGAACGCCGCCAGGACCAGCACCGCAGCAACGGTGGCCAGCCACGCGCGACGCCGTCCCGCGGTGCGGGCGGCGTGCACGCCCAGCACGACGGCGAGCAGCACGCTGACCACGCGCACCGCGAGGTACGTCGCCTCGTGCGCCGTCGCGGCGAGGCCACCTGGCCACAGGTCAGCCATGGACTGATGCTGTCACCAGCGGGACCGCACCAGGAACGCGATGCCGAGAATCAGCGTCGTCGCGATGTATCCGGCCAGCGGCCATGGGGCCGAGAACGGCACGGCCAGTACGGGGACCCAGGCCAGCACGGAGACTGCGAGCATCACACTCAGCGGCACGCCGACGACGCCGGCCCGGCGTCCCGCGGTCGCCACCATCGCCGCCCAACCGGTGTAGCCGACGACGAAGAGCAGCAGAGCCCCCGTGATGTCGAGGCCGGTCCCGTGGATGATGGTCGCCTGAAGTCGGGAGTTGTCGGTGACCTCAGGAATCGCTGCTCCGACCGAGGTGAACATCCGGAAGGCCTCGGCAGCCACGAGGAACCACGCCACCGCGGCGACCAGGCCCATGACGTGCCCGGCGGCCGCGGCCACGGAGGCGCCCGGGTCGCGGTGCCCGAGGATCCTCCAGGTCGCCAGCACCAGGAAGAGCAGGCCCACCCCGATCGCGGAGAAGAGCAGCATCTCGATGGCGCCGTTGTACCGGGAGCTCTCGATCTCGGACCAGTCGCTGCCGACGTCGCCCTGCGGGCCGATGATCAGAAGCACCAGGATGGGCTGGCCGAGCCAGGCCAGGAAGGCGCCGACTCCGCCGAGGCCGGCGATCCGGAAGAGACGCCTCGTCGTCTCGTCGCGCGCTGTGTCGGGTACCGGCTCGGCGTCGCCGAGCAGCTCTTGCCTGATCATGATCGACTCCTCGGGTCGTCGGTTGGGGGAACCCACGGAGCCACCGTCGTCCCGGGTGATCCCGGGACGACAGGGAGAGACGATCACCGATCAGGGCCGTACGGGGACCTCGGCCCCGTTCCGGCTTCCCGCCGTTGTGACCCAGTTGCTGGGTCCATGGCGGGAAGGTTCCAAGATCCTTGGACAGCAGCTATCCCGTGGAATCGATCACCTAGGCCGCAACTGCACCATCAGCGCCTCCACCGCCAGCAGCGGCGCGACGTTGGCGCCGATCCGCTCGCGGGCCTCCCCGATGGCCTCCATCCGGCGCACCGACTGCTCCGGCGTGGACGCTCGGGCCAGCCCTTCCAGCTCATTGATCAGCTCGGCGTTGACGAGACTGACCACGCCCGTGCCCCCGGCCGGCTCGTCCGCGGACGCGGCGCCGACCTGGAGCATGAGCACGTCCCGGTACAGCGAGAGAAGGTCCACCAAGGCTCGATCGAGTACATCTCGCTGGGCCCGGGTGGCACGCCGCTTCTGGTTCTCCTCCAGCTGCCTGACCTGGGCGCGGACGGCGGGCGGCAGGGTGGCGGCGCCCTCGGCACCCAGCGACCGCAGCAGGTCGGCGCGCTCCGCGGCGTCCCGCTCGCCGGTCGCGGCCTTGGACTCCTCGCCCGCCACCTCCACCAGTTGCCCCGCCGCCAGCACGGCTGCACCGACACCGCGCAGCTGACCGGGCAGGCGCAGCACGTCGCGACGCCTGATCCGGGCGCCCTCGTCCGTCGCGAGCCGCCTGGCCAGCCCGATGTGGCTCTGCGCGGCGCGCGCCGCGTAGGCCGCCAGCGCGGGGTCGACGCCGTCACGTCGAACGAGCAGCGCCGCGACGTCGGCCGGGGGAGGAACGCGCAGTCCGATCCGGCGGCACCGGGACCGGATCGTGGGCAGCACGTCCTCCGGGCTGGGCGCGCAGAGCAGCCACACGGTGCGCGGCGGCGGCTCCTCCAGGGCCTTCAGGAGGACATTGCCGGAGACGTCGTTCAGCCGGTCCGCATCCTCGATGACGATCACCCGCCACCGCCCGCCGGCCGGCCGCTGCTGGGCGAGCGTGACCAGCGGCCGGACGTCGTCGACCCGCAGCTGGACGTGCTCGGTGGCGACCAGCGTGACGTCGGCGTGCGCCCCGGACAGGGCGGTCCGGCATTCATGGCAGGTCCCGCACCCGGCATCGGGGCACTGCAATGCCGCGGCGAAGGCACGGGCCGCCGTGGAGCGCCCCGACCCGGGCGGACCGGTCAGCAGCCAGGCGTGTGTCATGCCCGACGCCTCCACCCCGGGCCCGTCCCCACCGATCCCGCCGGATGCCGCCCGGGCCGCGCGATCGAGGACGGCAACCGCCGCCTCCTGCCCGACGACGTCGTCCCACACGCTCATGAGGCCGCCCGTGGCGGGCTCACGTGTGCCGGCCGCCGCGCCGCCTGCCGAGCGGCCCGTGGCGTTCATCTACCGACGGCTCCGCGGGGCGCTCCTCCCGCTCGTCGCCGTCCGCCGATCGCACGGCCGCCGCCGCCGCCCGGTCGGCGGCGGGGGACGTCGGCAGGGGGGCCGTGGGTGCCGCGGAGCGGGTAGGCGCCGGCGAGCCACCCGCTCTCACCGGCGGCGTCGGGCGGCGGACTCCCCCGCTGCCGGTGGCCGTGGGCGGCGTCCCGGCGGATGAGGCCGACCCGGCGGACGTCGCAGCGGACGCGGCCCGGAGGTCCGTCGCCTCGCGCGCCCGCCGAGCCTCGCCCTCGCGCAGCTCGCGCTCGGCCTCTTCCTGCAGCTGGCGCTCGACCTCCTCGCGGGCGCGGCGCCGAGACTCCTCCCGCTTGCGCGCCTCCTCGATCCGCTTCGCCCGCAGCTCGGCGTCCATCCGCAGTACCTCGGCCTCCGCCTGCGCGCGGCGGCTGCGTGCCGTCTCCTCCTCGTTCAGGCGCTCCTTAAGCTGGGCCCTCCGCCGCGCCGAGATCGGCAGGATGTCGCCGACCCGCCTGCGGACCAGTCGCTGGATCTCGTCCACCGAGAGGCCGGCGTCGACCACCTGGTAGCGGTGCGGTTCGCGGCGCGCCAGATCGAGGAAGCGGAACCGCACCCGCTCGTGGAAGTCCTCGGGCAGCGACTCCAGCCGGTCCTCACCCGACCTGGCCGCGTCCCTGGCCCGGCGGGCCCTGGTGACCACAGGGTCCAGGTCCATCAGCACGGTCAGGTCGGGCACGAGCCCATCGGTGGCCCAGCGGGAGATGCGGCCGACGTCCTCGGCATCCAGCTCCCGCCCCGCTCCCTGATAGGCGATGGAGGAGTCCATGTACCGGTCGGTGACGACGATCGCCCCGCGTTCCAGGGCCGGGCGGACCAGGGTGCCGACGTGGTGCGCCCGATCGGCCGCGAACAGCAGCGCCTCGGCGCGCGCCCCGAGATCGGTCTCGTGGCCGAGCAGCACCTCGCGCAGCCGAACACCGACCGGGGTGGCGCCGGGCTCTCTGGTGAGCACCACCTCGTGCCCCTGGTCGGCCCGCAACCAGTCCGCCAGCAGGCGGGCCTGGGTGGACTTGCCGGTTCCGTCCCCACCCTCGAAGGCGATGAGCACGCCGGGGTACGCGCGCCGCGCCACCTGCTCGGGCCGGTCGCGCCGCGCCAGCCACGCCTGCTGGATGTCGTGCGCGAGCCGGGTGCCCGGCCGGTCGTCCATCTGCCGGTAAGCGGCGATCCCCATGGTCGTGGCGACCAGCGCGGCGATCAGGAACACGAAGGCCGCGCCGTTGTAGGTGAGCTGGGAGTAGTCGGTGAACGTGATCGTGTGCTTGCCGATCAGCGCGGCCAGTCCGGGGCCGATCGCGAGGACCAGCACGAGGACCACGCGGGCCGCCGACGCCACGAAGGCGAAGGTGCGCCCGCGCACGACGTCGTCCACCTCAAGCCCCAGCAGCGTGTATCCGGTGACCCACGCGACGCCGCCGCAGGCCCCCAGCGCGACGGCGAAGATGACCGCCATCACGATGTTCGGCACGAGCGCCAGCGCGGTGAGGAACCCTCCGGCGAGAGTCAGGGCGAGGCCGAAGAGCCGGCGGCGGGAGAAGCCGGCGAGCAGTCGCGGGCCGACCCACATTCCGGCCGCCAGACCGACGAAGACCGCACCGAAGAGAACGCCGTATCCCGGCTGACCGGCGCCCAGGTCGGCGACGTACGTCGACGCCAGACCGATCACAAAGCCGGCCGCGGCGAAGGCGCCCAGCATGCCGAGCACCAGCCCACGCACGAGCGGAGTCGTCCCGACGAACATCCAGCCGTCGACGATGGAGCGGATGACCGACACATGCTCGCGTGCCATCCGGGGCTGGCGTTTCGGCATCGGCAGGCGTGCGATCACCAGCGCGGAGATCAGGAACGTCAGGGCGTCCAAATACAGCGCCAAGTCGACAGGGTTGGTGCGCAGCCGTTCCAGGAAGTTGTCGAGCATGCCGTTGAGCAAGGCGATCCCGGAGAACGCGAGCGCGGCGACCGGCGCCGTGCCGTACGTCGTCACCAGGCTCATCTGGTTGGCCGCCTCAAGCCGCTGCCGCGGCACGAGGTTCGGGACGGTCGCCTCCTTGGCCGGCATCCAGAAGAGCGCGGCGCACTCGATCAGGACCGTCGCCAGGAACAGCCAACGAAGCGTTCCGACCAGCGGGATGCTGACGAACAGCCCGCACCGGATGAGATCGCCGAACACCATGGTCCAGCGCCGGTTCAGCCGGTCGGCGACCGCACCGGCCAGCGGACCGAGCAGCACCGACGGTGCAAGACGGAGGATCAGGACCCCGGCCACGGCAAGATTCGTCTTGGCATAGGAGTCGCCGGCCAACTCGCGCGCCAGCGCCGTCGTGGCCAGCAGGCCGAGCCAGTCACCGAAGCTGGACAGGCCGAGCGCCATCCACAGGCGGCGGAACGGCACGACGCGCAGCACGGCGGCGACGTCATGATCCTGATGCGTGCTCGAGACACCCGCCGACGGTTCGGACTGTATGGAGACAGCACTCAGCCCGGAGTCGACGGCGGCATCGGTGCCGGTAGCACCAACGCTGGTGCCCCTCGCATCCGCACTGGAGGCGCCGGCGGAGCCGGCGGACTCGCTACGGCGATCGGCGTCGCCGTCGATGTTCAGCTGGCTGATATCAGACTGCCCAGCGCCACGGCGGCGGCGCCACAGACGGATGCCCCTGCGACTCACCGGGTCAGGGTAACGGTGTCGCGCATCGCCACGTGACGGCGAGTTGTCCGTTTTGTTGAACTAAGAGGTTCCATTCGCGGTCGGTGCGACTCAGGTCGCGGACTTCCGTGCCGTCCGCTTCTTCGGTGCCGCCTTCTTCGCCGCGGTCTTCTTGGCGGCGGTCTTCTTGGCGGTCCGCCGAGGGGCCGGGCCGGCAGCGCGCTTCTCGGCGAGCAACTCCGCCGCTCGGTCCAATGTGATCGTTTCTGCGTCGTCCCCTTTGCGCAGGGTGGCGTTCGTGGTTCCGTCCGTGACGTACGGCCCGAATCGGCCGTCCTTGACGACGATCTGCGTCTCGGTGACGGGATCGGGGCCGAGCTCGCGAAGCGGAGCGGATGCCGCACGCCGGCCGCGCGTCTTCGGCTGGGCGTAGATCTCCAGAGCCTCGGGCAAGGTGATCGTGAAGAGCTGATCCTCCGTCTCCAACGAACGGGAGTCCGAGCCCCGCTTCAGGTACGGCCCGTACCGGCCGTTCTGTGCGGTGATCTCCTCACCGGTCTGCGGGTCCACGCCGACCAGCCGCGGCAGCGAGAGCAGCCTGAGCGCGTCGTCGAGCGAGACGGTCTGCAGATCCATGTCCTTGAAGAGGCTGGCGGTGCGTGGCTTCACCGACCTCGGCGCGTTCTCCTCCAGCAGTTCGGTGACGTAGGGCCCGAACCGGCCGCTGCGGGCCACGATCTCCCGGCCCGTGTCCGGGTCCTCGCCCAGCACGCGATCGCCGTCGGCCTGAGTCTCCAGCAACTCCTTGGCCTTCTCGACCGACAGCTCGTCCGGTGCGATGTCCTCCGGGACGCGGGCCCGGCGCGGCTCCTCGCCGTCCCCGGGCGCCTCCAGGTACGGCCCGTATCGACCGACTCGCAGCACGATGCCTTCGCCGAGCGGGACCGAGTTGATGTCCCGCGCGTCGATCTCGCCGAGGTCGTCCACCAGCGGCTTCAGCCCGTCGGCGCCGCGTCCGCCGGCCGCGCCGGCCTTCCCGTTGCCCGCGCCGAAGTAGAACCGGGAAAGCCACGCCTGCCGCTGCTCCTCGCCCGCCGCGATCCGGTCCAGATCGGCCTCCATGGCGGCGGTGAAGTCGTAGTCCACCAGGCGCCCGAAGTGCTCCTCCAGCAGCCGCGTGACAGCGAACGCCAGCCAGGTGGGGACCAGCGCGGCCCCCTTGGTCATGACATAGCCGCGGTCCTGAATCACAGAGATGGTCGCGGTGTACGTCGACGGCCGGCCGATGCCGCGGTCTTCCAGTGCACGGATCAGGCTCGCCTCGGTGTAGCGCGGCGGCGGCGTCGTCTCGTGCCCGTCCGCCGCCAACTCCCGCACGTCGAGTGGGTCACCCACGGTGAGCTCGGGAAGGCGGCGCTGATCGGCGCTGTCGGTCCGGCCGAACCGCTCCTCGTCGCGACCCTCCTCGTAGGCCGCGAGGAAGCCGCGGAAGGTGATCACCGTACCCGAGGCGGCGAACTCGGCGTCCCGGCCGTCGGCGGCCCGCGCGGCCAGCCGGACGGAGGCGGTCGAGCCGCGGGCATCGGCCATCTGGGAGGCGACGGTCCGCTTCCAGATCAGTTCGTAGAGCCGGAACTCATCGCCGCGCAACTCACCGGCGACCTGAGCCGGCGTCCGGAAGGAATCTCCGGCCGGCCGGATTGCCTCGTGGGCCTCCTGCGCGTTCTTGACCTTGCCGGCGTACACCCGCGGCCGCTCCGACACGTACTCGGGCCCATAGAGATCCGCAGCCTGGCGGCGTGCCGCGGCCACCGCTTGATCGGACAGGACGGTGGAGTCGGTCCGCATATACGTGATGTAGCCGTTCTCATACAGCGACTGCGCGACCCGCATCGTGTTGCGTGAGGTGAACCGCAACTTGCGCCCGGCCTCTTGCTGCAGGGTGGAGGTGGTGAACGGGGCGGCCGGCTTGCGGCTGTAAGGCTTCTCCTCGACGCTGCGCACCGTCGGCTGCGCGCCGTCCAGCGCGCGGACGAGCTGCCGGGCGGCGGCCTCGTCGAGATGGACCACCGCCGTACTGGCGAGGCGGCCGACGTCATCGAAGTCCCGACCGGTCGCGACGCGGGCGCCGTCCAGGCCCACCAGGCGGGCGGCGAACTCTCGCACGGCCTCCGCGGCCGCCCGGTCGCCGTCCGCTCGGCCGGTATCGCCCGCCTCGACCTCGGGCGCGAAGGTGCCGATCACATCCCAGTACGACGCCGAGCGGAACGCCATCCGCTCCCGTTCCCGCTCGACGACGAGCCGAGTGGCCACCGACTGGACCCGGCCGGCGGACAGACCGGCGCGGATCTTCCGCCAGAGCACCGGCGAAACCTCATAGCCGTACAGCCGGTCCAGGATGCGCCTGGTCTCCTGGGCGTCGACCAGGCGCTCGTCCAGGTCCCGCGTCTCCTGGAGGGCGCGCTGGATCGCTTCCCGGGTGATCTCGTGGAAGACCATCCGGCGCACCGGGATCTTGGGCCGCAGGACCTCCAGCAGGTGCCAGGCGATGGCCTCGCCCTCGCGGTCCTCGTCCGTCGCCAGAAGGAGCTCGTCAGCCTCCTTGAGGGCCCGGCGAAGCTCGGAGACCTTCTTCTTCTTGTCCGCGTCGACGACGTAGTAGGCCTCGAAGCCGTTCTCGACGTCGACAGCGAACTTCCCGAAGGGCCCCTTCTTCATGTCCGCCGGCAGCTCGCTCGGCTGGGGGAGGTCACGGATATGTCCGACGCTGGCCTCCACCTCGTACCCGGGTCCCAGGTAGCCGGCGATGGTGCGCGCCTTGGCCGGCGACTCGACAATGACGAGACGCCGACCGGCCGATGCCGACCGGTCGGCTCCGTTGGAGGCCTTGATCGTGGCCACGCCGTGCCTTCCCCGGCGCCGTCCTCCGGCGCCCTTCGTCAGATTCCGCTCGCTGCCCCGCTGCCGCCCCCGCCGAGTGTCGGGATTCCGACAAGAGCGATCATGGGCCGGACACGCTACAGGTCCGGACCTATCGACCGGACCCTACCGTCACTCCCTGGCACAGCACGGTAACGCGATTGCCCGCTTCGTGGGCAGCACCGGGCTACACCACGATAGTCCGGCAGGATATGTGACAGCGCTCACGTCCGGCGCACGCCAGGCAGCGATTAGCATCCCACCATCTGGATCGATACCCTGCGTCACCTAATGCCCGACTCGACACGGTATCGAATGCTCTACGGTCCTCTGAAATGCCCACGAAAGCGACGAATCCGTCACTCAGAGTTCGTAGCAGGTGCTCAGGGGACGTAGCCTCCTCCCATCCGCGTCTGCAACGATCGGACCTGCCTGCGCGGACGGATGCGCCACGGCGTGGTAGTGGCGTTCCCACGACGCGAACGACGGGCATCAGCAGTCAGACGCCACAACGGCGCCGGTAGGGAGGAACACGTGCCGCGACACGGTTCGGCCATCTCACCGATCGCCGAGGACGACGACGCGCCGCGCATCAGCCAGCGCACCGGCGCCATGGCCGGTTGGCCGATCAGACGCAAGCTCTTGGCCCTGGTCGCCGTCCCGATGGCCGTGATGCTGGGTGTCGGCGCCTACGTCGGCATCGAGACGGCCCTGAACTACCAGTCCTCCCGCCAGGCCAGCGCCCTGAGCGGACTGGCGGTGCAACTGGCCCAGGTCGATCGGACACTGCGCGCGGAGCGCGCGGCAGCGCTCGCCGTCACCTACAAGGACCCGGGCGCCGACATCACTTTTGACACCACACGCCAGGCCACCGACAAGGCGCTCGCCGCCTTCCGCGCCAGTCTCCAGCGCGTCCCGAGCGGCGGTTGGCCGCAGCGGGTCAACCAGGCTGCCACCGAGACCGACCAGCGGCTGGACACGCTCGGCGTCATGCGGGACCGCGTCACCAACAAGACCCAGCCGTCGAACATTCTTGGCACCTACAGCGAGCGCTACACCGAACCCGTCGAGTCCCTGTTGGCCCTGGTCACCACGGCCCTCGCGGCCGCCTCCAGCGATCCGGCCACCGTCGACGGAGCGGCGACCCTCGCCGCCCTGTCCAAGGGAGTCGATTCGGCGGCCCTGCAGCGGGACGAGCTGATCCTCGCCCTTCGCGAGGGCCGGCTCGCCGACCAGAATTACGTCGAGCTTCTGCAGCTGGGCGTCATCCAGGACGAGCAGTTCACCGTCGCCAGGCAGACCGCGACGGCCGACCAGCTCACGGCGCTGGACAACGACCTCTCCAGCGACACCCAGCTCAAGCAATGGGTGACTGACGCCCGCCCGCTGGCCGGACGCGAGACCGCAGCCGACGCGGGCACGGGCGGCGACCCGGGCCGCTTCAATCAGATGGCCACGGACCGGATCAGCTCGCTCGACGACCTGGTCCAGAACGTCGCACTCGGCGCGGCGGACGCCGCCCGGGGCAACGAGCGGGCCGAGTGGCTGCGGGCCGGCCTCATCCTGGCCCTGGTCATCGTCACCTACCTGGTCGTCGCGGCCACGCTGGCCGCCATTGCCCGCACCGTGACGCTTCCACTGCGCCGACTGCGGGCCGGTGCCGTCGAGGTGGCCAGCGTCCAGCTGCCGGCCGCCGTTCGGCGCATCGAGCAGGACGGCGTCGCCGGCGACACCTCGCTGCCGCCGGTCCTGCCGGCCGACGCCCCGGCCGGCCCGGAGACGCTCGAGGTGGCCCGCGCCGTCGACGACCTGGGCGCCGAGGCGCTGCGGCTGGCGACCTCGCAGGTGCGCCTGCGCCGGGCACTGGACGAGGCGTTCGTCAGCATGTCGCGGCGCAGCCAGTCGATGGTCGAGAAGCAGCTGGCCATCATCGACGAGCTGGAGAGCCAGGAGCAGGACCCCGACCAGCTGCGTAACCTGTTCCGGCTGGACCACCTGGCGGCGCGGATGCGCCGCTACAACGACAACCTTCTCGTGCTGGCCGGGTCCGCGGTCCGCACCCGGGCCACCGCCCCGGTGAAGATCGCCGAGCTGTTCCGGGCCGCCACCTCCGAGATGGAGCAGTACGAGCGGGTCCGGCTGCAGCCCGTCAGTGGCGCCTCGGTGGCCGGAACAGTGGCGGGTGAGCTCGTGCACCTGCTCGCCGAGCTGCTCGACAACGCCGCGATGTACTCACCGCCGACCAGCCCGATCGTGCTCTCCGCCGCGTTCACCGCGGATGGCGGCCTGCAGATCGAGGTGCAGGACTCGGGGGTCGGGATCAGCCCCGGTGAGCTGGAACGACTCAACGGGCGGCTCTCGCAGCCGGAGTCGATCGACACCCAGGTGCCGTCCCGCATGGGCCTGTTCGTGGTGGCCCGCCTCGCCCGCCGCGGCGGTTTCGGCGTCCTCCTGCAAGCACGGCCGGACGCCAGTGGCACCGTGGCGCTGGTCCGCGTGCCGCCGAACCTCGTCATCGGGGCGCCCGGCAGCACGGGCGAGCAGCCGCTGCTGCAGGGCCACGTCAGCCTCCGCTCGGCCACGCCGGCCGGCGGCCTGCCCCTGGCGGGCGTGCGGTCCGGCGCCCTGCCGCCCGCGGTGCCGGCCGCGCCGATGGAACGGCCCCCGGATCGGCCGATGCCGGAGATACCCGGGCAGATCCCCGGGCAGGTGGCACCCGCGGCGGCAGCCGCCGCGTCTGCTGCCGCCGCTGCGGCCGCGGCGGCCGGAGTCCGCTCCGTGGCCGACGAAGACGGCAACGGCGCGTTGCCACGGCGGCGTAGGCCCCCACGCACCTCCTCCCCGCCCGGGTTGCCACCCGCAGCCATCGCCGCCGCGACGACCATGACGCCGCCCGGTGGTCTGTTCACCCCGTCGAGCCCCGTCGAGCCGGGGGAGGCATCCGGGACACCCGACGACGAGGCGGACGCCGAGCGCGACGTCCAGGTGAGCGGGACCCCTCCGCCGCCGGTGACCTCGCCATCCGGCATACCCGCGACTCCGGCCACCCCCACCGGGGCTCCGCGGCGGAGCGCCGGGATCGGGGATCCGCTGGTCGACCCGCTGGAGGGCACCCCCGCCGGCACCTCCGCGCCGTCGCACTCGGGCCAATGGGGTCCCGGTGAGGCCACCCCGGCAGCCGGGCTGCCACGTCGTACTCCGGGTGCGCAGATCGGGTCGCAGGGCGGCACGCCGGGGGCGCAGGAGCCGCTGTCCGCCCCCACCAGGGAGTTCAAGTCGACCGCCGCGAACCCCTCGGTCCCCGAGCGGGGCAGCGGCGCCGCCCCGGACGCCTGGGACGGCGACCTGCCGACGGAACTCGCAGCGCGAGCGGCGGCAGCCAGCGCCTACCGCCCGGTCAACCCGGACGCGCCGATGATCGGTTCATACACCACGCCGAACGCGAGCGACCCGACTCCGATCTTCGACTCGGTCTCCGTGTGGTTCACAGCCTCGCCGGCCGCGGCGCCGACCATGACCGGTGGCGAGGACGGGCCCGTCATCGACCTCCGGGAACGCCGGCCGGACAGCGCTTCGAGGTGGGCCGCACTGGGCGACCAGCGGTGGCTGGCCACCAATGCCCAGGCGGCGTCGGCCCCGTCGGTGGCCGGCACGACGGAGACCGGCCTTCCGAGACGTCGTCCCGGGGCCAACCTGCTGCCGTCCGCCAGCGCCGCAGCGCCGCCGACCGGAACCGGCAGCCCGCCCGCGGCGCCACCGCGGGTCCCCGCCGTGGAAACGCCGCCCAGCGGCGGCGCCGGCGAACGGGGTCAGGACGCCGATTCCGTCCGCGGGCGGCTCGGCAGCTACCAGCGTGGCCTGGCCACCGCCCGCCGGGCGCGCGGCCAGGAAGGTGCTCCCGCACCGGCTCCCGCCTTCGACCCGGTGGGTGCGAGCCTCTTCACGGCGAACCGTGAGCCCGGCGATGAAGGCCAGTACTCCGCAGAGCAGGGAGGCGATCAGTGAGCACCGGGACGGGTGTCGACGTCGCGTGGCTCGTCGACGGTTTCGCGCAACGGGTTCCAGGGGTGGCACACGCCGCGGTCGTATCGGCCGACGGGTTGCTGGTGGCCAGTTCCTCTGGGCTCCCGCGGGACCGGGCGGACCAGTTATCGGCCGTTGCCTCGGGGCTCGGCAGCCTGACGAATGGCGCGGCGCTCTGCTTCTCCGCCGGCGCGGTCGTTCAGACGGTGGTCGAGATGCAGGGGGGATTCCTGCTGCTGATGGCCATCTCGGACGGCTCCTGGCTCGCTGTGCTGGCGGCGCCGTCGTCGGACATCGGTCTGGTGGGTTACGAGATGACCCTGCTCGTCGACCGCGTGGGCCAGCACCTTTCCCCGGAGCTGCGTCAGGCCGGGTCCGGCGGTCTTTCGCCGACGTGACCTGACCGATGGACGACTTCGCACCGCCGCACGACAACGGTGAACAGACGCCGTCTCTGGTGCGCCCTTATTCGCGTACCGGCGGGCGAACCCGTCCTGTGCACGACCTTGACCTGGAGGCCCTCGTGGTGACAACCGTCAACGGCCTGGATCCGGCCGTTAACGGGCTTCTGTCACCCGAACACACGACGGTGATCGAGCTCTGCGAGGGCACGGTCTCGGTGGCGGAGATCGCGGCGCGGCTGCAAACCCCTCTCGGTGTTGCCCGCGTGATCATCGCCGACATGGTGGAGCTAGGTCTGGTGGAGGTGCTGGGCACCTCCGCCAGTTCAGGGAACGAACGCGATCCCGCATTCCTGAGGAGGGTGCTCAGTGGCCTTCAACGGCTCTGAGAGCCGGCCCACCCGATCGACGAAGATCGTCGTATCGGGCGGGTTCGGTGCCGGAAAGACCACCTTCGTCGGCGCCGTGTCGGAGATCATGCCACTCCGCACGGAGGCGGTCATGACGTCGGCGAGCGTGGGCGTGGACGACCTGTCCGCCACGCCGCACAAGACGACGACCACCGTGGCCATGGACTTCGGCCGGATCAGTATCGACGACGAGCTGGTGCTGTACCTGTTCGGATCGCCTGGACAGAACCGCTTCTGGTTCATGTGGGACGACCTGGTGCGCGGCGCCATCGGTGCCGTGGTCCTCGTGGACACCCGACGCCTGGAGGACTGCTTCGGGCCCATCGATTTCTTCGAGGCACGCAGTCTGCCGTTCGTCGTTGCCATCAACGCGTTCGACGGTTTGCTGCGGCACCGCCCGGAGGACGTGCGAGAGGCCTTGCAGCTCGGCGATCACGTCCCTGTTCTGGTCTGTGACGCCCGTGAGCGGGAGTCCGCGAAGCAGACGTTGATCTCGGTCGTCGAGCACGCGCTGGCCACCTGGACCCGCGTCTGAATCCACCCACGGGCTGAAGCCCCACGTGTGCCGCGATGATGGTGGAAACTTCCGGTCACCTAGACCCAGAAGTTTCCATCATCATCCTGCAGGTGACGGCACCAGCACCCGGCAAGGGCGTGTCTCAGGCGCGCGTCGAGGATGCGGTCTCCTCCGAGTCGGTCTGGGATCCGGCCTCGCCGCCCGCGGCCGCCGACTCATCCGCCTTACCCGAGGGCTCGGCGGAGATCGGTGTGGCCGGCTCGGCCGACTCCGGCGGCTCATCGCCACCGATGGCGATCGGACGGCGCTTCGACACCGTCACGGCTGCCACGATGACGACGACGGCAAGCGCCGCGATCACCAGCCGCAGCGGCTTGGACGCGTTCGATCCGATCGTGAGCTGAACAATGGCGGGCGCGATCAGTACCGAGACCAGGTTCATCACCTTGATGAGCGGGTTGATCGCGGGGCCGGCGGTGTCCTTGAACGGGTCGCCCACCGTGTCGCCGATGACGGTCGCGGCATGCGCCTCGGAACCCTTACCCCCGTGCGTGCCGTCCTCGACGATCTTCTTCGCGTTGTCCCAGGCACCGCCCGAGTTCGCCAGGAAGATCGCCATCAGCGCGCCCGTGCCGATGGCGCCGGCCAGGTATCCGGCGAGCGGCCCGATACCCAACCCGAACCCGACGGCGATCGGCGCCATCGCCGCGAGCAGCCCGGGGGTGGCCAGCTCCCGCAGCGAATCCTTGGTGCAGATGTCGACAACGCGGCCGTATTCCGGCCGTTCGGTGCCGTCCATGATCCCGGGGTGGTCCCGGAACTGCTTGCGCACCTCGAACACCACGGCGCCCGCCGCGCGGCCCACGGCGTTGATCGCCAGACCGGAGAACAAGAACACCACCGCGGCGCCGAGGATCAGCCCGACGAGCACGTTCGGCGTGGTCACGGTCGTGATGAAGCCGGTGCCGATGTCCGCCTGCGTGGCGCCGACGTCGAGCAGCCCGGTCGTGACGGCGTCCGTGTAGGAACCGAACAGCGCCGTCGCCGCCAGCACAGCCGTGGCAATCGCGATGCCCTTGGTGATCGCCTTCGTCGTGTTACCGACGGCGTCCAGCTCGGTGAGAATCTGCGCGCCCTCGCCCTCCACCTCGCCCGACATCTCCGCGATGCCCTGAGCGTTGTCGCTCACCGGCCCGAAGGTGTCCATGGCCACGATCACGCCGACCGTGGTCAGCAGACCGCAGCCCGCGAGGGCAACCAGGAACAGTGAGAGCGTGATCGCGACGCCGCCGAGCAGGAATGCCAGGAAGACCGCGCCCGCGATGATGACGGCGGTGTAGACAGCGGACTCCAGACCCACGCCGACGCCAGAGAGAACGACGGTGGCAGGACCCGTCAGGGAGGTGCGGGCGACGTCCCGGGTCGGCCGCTTGTCCGTGCCGGTGAAGTACCCGGTGAGCCAGAGGATGACGCCCGCCAGCACGATGCCGATGATCACCGCGACCCAGGCGATGACCCGCGGGTCGCCGTCCAGCGCGGCCACCGACGCCTCGGCCCCCGCCAATTCGGTGAACGAGCTCGGCAGGTACACGAAGGCGGCGATGCCGCAGAGAACGGCTGCGACGACGGCGGAGATGTAGAAGCCGCGGTTGATGGCGACCAAGCCGTTCTCGCCGGGTCGCGGGCGCGTCACGAAGATGCCGAGGACGGCGGTCAGCGCGCCGATGGCGGGAACGATGAGCGGGAACACCAGTCCGTGGTCACCGAAGGCGACCTTGCCCAGGATCAGGGCGGCGACCAGGGTGACGGCGTAGGACTCGAAGAGGTCGGCCGCCATTCCGGCGCAGTCGCCGACGTTGTCGCCGACGTTGTCGGCGATCGTGGCGGCGTTGCGCGGGTCGTCCTCGGGAATCCCCTTCTCCACCTTGCCGACGAGGTCTGCGCCGACATCCGCGGCCTTCGTGAAGATGCCGCCGCCGACACGCATGAACATCGCGAGCAGGGCGGCGCCGAAACCGAAGCCCTCCAGCACCGACGGCGCGTCGCTGCGATACAGCATGACGACGATCGATGCGCCGAGGAGGCCGAGCCCGACCGTTGCCATGCCGACGACACCCCCGGTGCGGAAGGCCACGCGCATGCCCGCGTCACGACCGGTGTCGCGCGCTGCTGCCGCCACGCGGACGTTGGCCTTGACCGCCAACGACATTCCGAGGTACCCGATCGACGCCGAGAACACAGCACCGAGGACGAAGAAGAGGCTCCGCCCGACACGAATGTCGGCTGCGCCGGGCAACAGGAATAGCACCCCGAACACCAGGACGACGAACCCGCCGAGAGTGCGGAACTGCCGGTTGAGATAGGCCGACGCGCCCTCTTGCACCGCCTGGGCGATCTCTTTCATTTTCTCGGTGCCCTCGTCAGCCGCCAGCACCTGACGGCGGAACACCACCGCCATCGCCAGCGCGACGACAGCAACCACCGCGACAATGACGACGATGGTCAGGTTGCCACCGGTCAGTGTTACCTGGGACGTGGTCTCGGCAGCGAGGGCACTGGGGGTCCTCGGCATCCGTCCTCCTCGACGTGTGCGGCCTACGGCAGCGTGCCCGACCGCGACCTACCAGACGCAGCGGCGTATCGGCGCACGAAGCAAGTAACAACCGCCGGCTCATCCGGCGGGCACCGGATTTCGGCGGAGTCTACGGAACGTGATGTGGAGGACCAAACGGTACCCCCGCGTGTTCACGCCAACTCTGTCTTACCATTCCAGTCCAGGCGACCTGGCATCGTTGTCATGACGCTGAAGTGACAAATCGCTCAATCGCATGTGCTCCATATCACTTCTCCGTGTCAGTTCTGGGCTTTGCACTCCTCCTTTCCATGGCGGCCATACACGGTCACAGGGGCAGCCACTCCAGCCGGACGCACCCCCCGGGGCCGCGTGGCCCCGGGCCCACCTCGACGCCGTCGGCCAGGCCGCGCAATAGCGCCAGAACGACCGGCTCGTCCTCCCGTTCCGAACAGGCCTGATCAGTCACCTGGACGACGATTCCCGGCGCCGCCTCCTCGATCTCCACCAATACCGGATCAGTCACGCCTTCGGCCTCGCAGCGTCGGACGGCACGCGCGCACGCCTCTCCGACAGCCAGACGCAATTCGTCGACTCTTGCTTCATCCATGCCGGCACGCCGGGCAACGGCCGTCGCCACCAGCCGAACGGTCCGCACGAACCCGGGTGCGGGGGCGATGCGGAGCTCGATGGTGGCCATCGCGGCGGCGGCCGTCGGCTGACCGGCTAACCGGCGAGGCCGCCGGTCTCGCCCGATCCGCTGGCGAGGGCCTCCTCCAACGTGGCATGGATGGGAAAGACCTTCGTGAGTCCGGTGATCCGGAAGACCTTGAGAATCTTCTCCTGGGCGCAGACCAGCCGCAGTGCGCCGTCGTGCGACCGCACGCGCTTCAGCCCACCGACGAGCACGCCCAGTCCGGTGGAGTCCAAGAAGTCCACTCCGGTCATGTCGACCACGAGGTCGTAGTGCCCGGCCGCTACGACCTCGTTCAGCTGCTCGCGCAACGTGGGTGCGGTGTACACGTCGATCTCGCCCGTAACGCTGATCACCGTACGGGCGCCCTCCTGGCGGCTCAGTACGCTGAGGTCCACGTCGCCTCCCTGGTCTGCCGGCGCATCTCGCCGAGCTGGCGTCCTTGCCATACCTCGATGGTCGTCCCGGAATCTCCCGGGCGTGGGCTGCGACTCGACTGCCAGGCCACCGGTCCACACATCACTCGTCGACACACTCTGCTTTCGGGCATTCAATCACTTGTTGGTCACTGCAATGGCATGTCTGGGCCACGGCGCGTCACCAGGAGGGGGGACACGTCGGAGCCAGCTGGGCCGGCTCTGGCTTCCCCCCACGCCGTGGCTCTCAGTACCCGGGACACGACCGTCACCCGCACGGTGACATTGCCCCCAGGGTCTGTGCGGCAACTGCGCAGGACCGCCCCGTTGAGCGCTGCACTGCGAACGGCTGATCGGCACGCGACGTCACCCGTTGTCGATGTGGCCAGCGCCTGCGCCGCGGCGAGAGCGGCCAGGTCGGCGGCCGCCCCCGCTGCGTGCCGCGTGGCCACCGCGTTGCCGACAAGGGCCACCAGCACGCTGACCCCCGCGATCAGCGCGACGACGGCGAGGACCAGCACCGTTCCGGATCCGCGCTCCCGTTGCCGGATCCCACCCCCGGGCGAGGCGCAGGATCTCCGCAGTGGTCCGCGCCCCGGCCGCCGCACGTCCGGATTGACGCGCTGCATCGGTGGACTCTGTAGCGGTCCGCGCCCCGGCCACCACCCGCCTAGGTCAACCCACTGCATCGGCGGGCTCCCGATCGGCGACCGAACGGGATCCGACACCGACAGTCGGATGTCCCGGCAAGGGCAGCGCCACCGTCGCGCTGACCGTCACGGACACCTGAGCGGGCGATTGGGCCACGGTCACGCGTGCCCCAGACGGTCCGACCCGGCGCGCGGCAGCAACAACGATGCCCGCCGGCTCCCGGCGCGCGGCCAACCGCGCGCCCGACCGGGCGGCGTCGATGCATCGCAGTTGGGCCGACGCGACGGCTGCCACGGCGAGGAGCACCCCGAGCAACATGGCAATGACCGGCAGGCCCAGGGCGAGCTCGGCCGTGACCGATCCGCGGTCCAGGTCGCCGTGGCGGTTCCCCAGCCGGTCCAGAACCTGCCAATTCGAGCGCTCAGACACTGAGTGCCCGGCGGATGATCCCGAAGAGCAACGACCGGACCTGCCCGCTCTGCAGGAGCGTCAGCAGCAGCGCGGCGAACCCGCACGCGGCCAGCGTGGCAATGGCGTACTCGGCTGTTGCCATGCCGAGGTCCCGCGCAGCTGTTGCCATGCCGAGGTCCCGCGCAGCTGTTGCCATGCCGAGGTCCCGCGCAGCTGTTGCCATGCCGAGGTCCCGCGCAGCCGTCGGCACGCCGAGGTCTGCAGCGAGGCCCGGCCGCCCCGGACTCGGCTTCGGCAGGGCCAGCCGCACCCGTCGGACCAGTCGAAGGGTCATGTTTCCTCCTCTTCCGGCGTGCCGGCCGGTGCGGGCGGCGCGGAAGCGCCGCGCGACCACGGTGGCGGGAAGCAGTGGCGGACGGGCGCCCGCCGCGAAATCTGTGGACGGTGTGACGAAAACCGGTTCTGTGGAGAAGTCGACGCGATCATCGGCGGCCGATCAGGTCGATGACCATGGGGACGACGCCGATGGCGGCGAAGGCGGGCAGCAGGCAGAGCCCGACCGGCAGGACGAGGAGCACCTCGAGGCGGCGAACAGCCCGCGCCTGCGCCGTGGCGACACGGCGCCGCTGCTCCTCGGCAGCTCGGCGCACGAGCCCAGCGGGCGGAAGCCCGGAGACGGCAGACAGCCGCAACGCCTCGTTGAGGGCCGCCAGGTCCGTGGGTTGGTGCGGCCCCACCCGCACCGGTACGCCTTGTTCGAGGGCCGCCGACGCCGCGCACAAGAGTTCCGCGCGCGCGTCTGCGTCCGCCGCGAGCCCGAGGCCCGTGGCCCGCAATGCGGCAGCGGGCGCCGCCCCGGAATCGATCACTGCCGCCACGAGTTCGAGCAGCAGCGAGGCGGGCAGAGCGTGCGACGCCGGCCGGGGCGACGAAGCAGTCGGGTGACGCGGCGTCTGCGGCGGAGTCTCGGCATCGCGCGGAAGCACCAGCGCCCTGACTCGAGCGGCGGCGTCGCTGCGGCGCATCGAGCACCACAGCCCCACCATCGTCAGTACCGCCACGGCGATCGATGGCGAGCTCACGATCCGGCCCGAGCCGTCGCCGCCACCAGACGTGAGATCCACCAACGGCCGACTGCCCAGAAGGCGATCCCCACCAGCAGGCACAGCCGACCGACGCCGGTCCCGAGGAGTGCGGCGACGACGTTCACCCCGATCAGCGCACCGAGGGCGATCCCAGCCAGGGGCAGTAAGGAGAGGACGACGCCGGTGAGTTGCGGTCCGGCCAGCGCGACATCGCGTTCCTCGGCCCTTGCCAGCTCCGCCAGCACACCGTCCGCGACCCGGTCGAGCACGGCAGCGGATCCCGCGCCGGCTCGGTCGGCCACCTCGACCGCGATGGCCAGCCACCGTAGGGCGTCCGCGGCGGACGCCGTCGAGGCCGTCGCGGATACGCGCCACCTCCGTGGTCGCGCCACTTCGGCGGCCGCGAGGCGCAGCCCTTCCGCCACACTGCCACCGGCACCCAGCATCCCGGCCACGATCGCCGCGACGTGGGCGCCAGGCCCGTCGCCCGCGGCGAGCACCGACCACGCCTGGCTCGGCGCCACGCCCGCCCGGGCGAGCGCCGCCAAGCGCCCCGCCAGGTCGACCACGTCCTGGCGACCCAGCGCAGCACGAGGACGGGGCCGGTCGTCCGCCGCCATCGCCCTGCGCCCTCATCCGTAACTGGGGGCCGGCGCATCGTGCCTCGGCCAGTCCAGTGGATCGAGGCCGAGGCGATCCGCCAGGCGTGGCCACCCCGGACCGGTCTGACCGGCCGACACGGGATCGGCGGGAGCCGCGATGAGCGCCGGTAGCAGTCGCAATTGGCCTTCGGCGGAACGCTCGACCGCGGCGACTTCGACAACCCGGCGGACTCCCGCCAGCCGCTCGACGTGCACCACGGCGTCCAGGGCGGCGGCCGCTTGGACCCGAGTCGCCTCCGGCGACATCCCGGCCAGCGACGACAGCGCCTCCAACCGCGCCGGGACGTCTTCTGCCGCGTTGGCATGAACGGTGCCGCAACCACCCGCGTGGCCGGTGTTCAGCGCAGCCAGCAGATCCCGGACCTCCGGACCACGGCATTCCCCCACGACGAGCCGGTCCGGCCGCATCCTCAGCGCCTGACGGACGAGATCCGCCAGCGTCACCGCGCCGCGGCCCTCGACGTTCGCGTGGCGCGCCTCCAGGCGCACGACATGAGGATGGTGAAGCCACAACTCGCATACGTCCTCCACGAGAACGATGCGCTCGTCCCGCGGGACAAGGCTGAGCAGCGCGGCAAGCAACGTTGTCTTGCCGGCGCCGGTTCCCCCGCTGACCAGGAAGGCGGCGCGCCGGGCGATCAGCGCCTCGAGCACCGAGACCCAGGCCGGCGGGAGGCTGCCGGACCGTGCCATGGCCGCCAGATCCGGACGGTCGCGATGCAGCACGCGCAACGAGATCACCGTGCCGCCGGGCGAGACCGGCGGAAGCACCGCGTGGAGCCGTATCCCTCCCGGCAAGCGCGCATCGACCCACGGCACCGCCTCGTCCAGCCGGCGCCCCGCGCTGGCGGCGAGACGGACCGCGAGCGCCCGCACCTCCTCCTCCGAGCCGAGGGCGCACGGCACCCGCTCCAGGCCCGCTCCCCGATCGACCCAGGTTTCGCCCGGACCGTTGACCAACACATCGGTGACGTCCCGATCCGCCATGAGTGGCTCGAGCGGTCCAAGCCCCCACAGCTCCGCACCGACCCGTGCCGTGACGGCGAGAACGTCATCCATTCCGAGAACCAGCCCGAGCCCTGCCGCCACCGACCGCACCATGGCCACCAGCCCGCCGTCCCCGACGACCCCCGCGCGGGAAGCGACATCGCTGCGGACCCGCGCCACCAGGCCGGCCAGTACGTCATCCGCCAATCGTCGCGGCCCGACCGGGCCTGAATCGCGGTCGCCGCCCGGCACGACCGGCACGAAAGGCACGGGCGGCAAGGGCGGTACGGGCGGCAAGGCGCCGAACGCCGCCGAGTGGGCGCTCATGGCGACACACTTGGTGACAGCGGCACCGGGCCAAACGGACGGTCGTGTTCGTGCGTCACGGATCGGGACGCGGGGCTGGTTCGGTCGAACAGCTCGTCCAACACGTTGCGGCAGAACGTCGATAGCGGTCCACCTCTGCGCAGTCCCGGCGGTTCCCCACGGTCGAGGGCGGCGCCGATTCCCGGCTCCGGACGCAGAGCGGCCGCGAGTGGGAGGTCGAGGGCATCGGCGATCACCTCAGCGGCTAGGCCGGTGGGCGCCGGCCCGCGGACCACCAGCCGGACGTCTCCCACGCTGCCGCCCAACACGGAGGCGATCCGGCGAGCCGATGCGACCGCCCGCACCTCAGCCGGGACGACAAGCAGCACGACCTCGCACCCGACCACCCCCGCCAGTGCCGGATTCCGCGGAAGGTCGACCACCACGAGATCGGTGGCGCGGATCAAGCCGTCGATGACGGCGTGCACCGCGTCGTCCGGGATCACCACGGGGTCGCCGCGATCCCACGAAAGTACCGGCATCCCGTCGATGGACGGGAATCCCTCCAGCAGCGCGGCACCCTTCAACCGTCCACGCGCTGTCGCCAGGTCGGGCCAGCGCAGCCCGGGTTCGTCCTCCGCGCCGAGCAGCAGGTCGGCGCCACCCCCGAACGGATCGAGGTCCACCAGAAGACTCCGACGACGATCCCTGATCGCGGTCCGGGCAAGCGCTGCGGCGAGCACGCTCGCTCCAGCGCCGCCGCGGGCCCCGATCACGCCCACCACCGTCGCCGGCCGGAACCCGGGCTCGTCCAATTCCGCGAACCGTTCCAGCAGCCACGGCTCGGCCTCGGGCAGCACCGCGACGAACTCCGCGCCGATCTCCACGGCCGTTCGCCACAGTGAATCGGGCGCGGGGGACTCGGCGACGACGATCGGACGCTCGCGGCGGTGACCGGGTGGCCGACCCGCGGCCGCACGCCCGTCCATCGCGGCATCCGCTCCGACCAGAACCAGGCGTGGCACGGGTCGACGGGCCCGTGGCGGGAACGCATCCGAGATGTCGAGGAACGCGCTGGCTGCGGCCGCCAGACGACTCACCCGGCGCGCCAATCCGGGATCGGAGGTGACCAGGAGGGCGCCGCCCTCCGGGGGTTGCGGATCGGCGCCCATCGTGCCTCCTCTCGGCGCCCCTGGTGGGTCGCTCGCTTGACGAGCCTGACCGGACAGCGGCGAACGGACGAGGGGACGACCGGAATCTGTGGATGGTGTGACGATCAAGGCGCCTGTGGAGAACACGCGTGACTGCCTTACATGGCGTCCGAGTGCTTTGGCGTGTGGACAAGCGGGCTGCCATGATCAAAGGGACGTTTGCGCTGCTGCGCGGCCATGATCACAGCATCTTTGTCCCTGTGATCAAGGGAACGTCCCTGTGATCAAGGGCTTGTCCCCGTGAGCACGGCAGGGTTCCTCTGAGCACGGCAACGTTCCTCTGAGCACGGCAACCCCCGTGAGCACGGCAGGGGTTCCTCTGACCTGACCTTGATCAGTTTCGGGGCGCCGGAATCGGCGTAGGTCGCTGACCAGCGGATTTGCCTTCTGGGCGGCGCGAAAGTGCGCACTAATCGGGCTTGGTTGCGGGACCGGAAGATCGGTAATTGAGCAGGCGCATCACTGCGCATGAACGAATCGAAGCTGCGGCGCCGAGGGCCGTGCGACGGTTCGTGCGCGTTGCTATTTGGGGTTCCTGAGGGGATCGAGGGCGGCGAGGATGAGGTCGAGGCCGAAGGTGAACTCTTCGGCTGGGATGTAGCCGGCGGCGGCGAGGGCCGCGGCGGACTCGTGGAGGTAGGGGAACTCCTCGGGGGGGAGTTGGGGCAGGTAGACGTCCTCGACCGTGTCCGTGAGCTGATCGGCGGTGTCGAAGGGCAGGGCGGCTTCCTGGAGGGCGAAGCCGTAGACGTAGCTGTCGAGCAGCCAGTTGGCGTGGGTTGCCATGAGGACGGTGAAGCCGGCTCTGCGCAGGCAGGCGGTGAATGCTTCCCGGTGGCGCAGGTGCGCGAGCCCGGGCGTGGTCCGCGAGTCCATCAGGGCGATCGCCCATGGGTGTGCGGCGAGGACCTGCCGGGCGGAGAGCGCCCATCGGCGCATCGCGGGCTGCCAGTCGCCCTCCTCGGGTGGGGGTTCGATCTCGGCGAACACGATGTCGATCATGGCGTCGAGCAGTTCGTCCCGGCTGGCGACGTAGTGGTAGAGCGACATCGCGCCGACGTCGAGCGCGCGGGCCAGTCGGCGCATGCCCAGCCCGTGGAGGCCTTCGTGGTCGGCGAGGCGGATTGCCTCGGCCACCACCAGTTGCTTGCTCAGCCCCGCGCCCGGGGCGACCTGGCGGTGGTGTTCCTTCGCGGGTTGCCTCGGTGGCACGGGTCTCCTCGCTCGCTCGAACGACTTGACAACCGTACATCGTACGGTCACAGTACAACGTACGGCGTACGGTGTACGGATCAGTGAACATCACCGACCAATGACCGCACCGACGAGCGCCACCCGACCTGTGCCTCTGCACACCCAGCCGCGCCGCCACTCCGGGTGGGCGGACCGCTGCTCTCCAAGGAAGAACAGATGACCCATCGCGACCAACACCCCCACCGGTTCGACAACCGCCATCCGACTGAACGAAGGAGTCACGACGTGAGAACCCAGACAGCAGCACGCACCGCGCGAGAGGGCCGGCGGATCGGTCCGGGCGAAGCGCACAGCAGCAACGACCAGCCGAGGAACCACGAGAAGCCCCGATGAGCGCGGCAGCGGCAATGACGAGGACCACCCCGACCCGAGCGCTTCGAGCACGGATCGTCGGCGCGTCGGCGATCGCGCTGGCAGCGTCGATGGCGATCCAGAACGCGGTGGTGGTCGGAGCGCCCGCCTACGGGGACCCGATCGAGGACGTGCTCGCCTTCCATGCCGAGCACCGGGTCCTGGTCGAGATCGCGGTCGGCCTGGAGGCGCTGAACCTGCCGCTGCTGCTCGGGTTCGTGACCGGTTTGCACGGGCTCGTCGGGCGTCGCGGGGGTGCGGGCGCGGACTGGTCGCGCCTCGCGGTGGCCGCGGGCGCGACGGCCTCGGCGGTCTTAGCCCTCTACGCCGTCCTCTGGGACGGCGTCGTCCTGTCCGCCGGCGAGCTCGCCGAGCCGAGCCCGGCGTTCGAGCTCGCCTGGCAGTTGCATGCAGCAGCGTTCGCGCTGGCGCTGCCGGCGCTCGGCACCACCTTCGTCGGCGCTGCACTGGCGACGCACACGAGCCGGCTGACGCCGCCGTGGCAGCGTCTGCTCGGCGTGGCCGCTGGAGGCCTGCTGCTCACGGCGGGGGCGGCCAACCTTCGGATCGCGGACGGCTCGGCCCTGCTGTTCGTGGGGGTGCCCGGCTACTTCGCCTGGCTCGTGTGGCTGCTTGCGACCGGTGTACGCCTGGTGCGCGCTCGTACAGCCGACCGTCCCGACAACGCATCGACCCATGCTGACGTTGCCGCGGGGAGACCCTCCACCGCTGGGCGACGGCTCTGAGCGGCATCTGTCGAGTCGAGGCGGCTGGAGGGGTGGCCGGCGGATCCTGGGACCATGCGCACTCCCATCCAGCGACAGCAGACCTGCGCGCGGTGTGGTCTCGAATCGGATCCAGAACAGTGTCGCGGCTCCACCCTGGGTATCCGCAACCTCACCAACTAATCCGAAGATCCCGGTGACCGGGCAGGGGTCTGTCCCCGCGAGCACGGCAACGTTCCTCTGATGGCAGGGGCCAAAGCGAGCCGCAATGACTCGATTGCGCAAAATGCGACGGCCCCCGCTGGGGGGGAGCGGGGGCCGCCTGGCCGGTCCGGCTCGGGGGGGAGGAGTCGGACCGGGCGGGCACGGCGTGAAGCCGGCAACGTCAGTGTGTACCCGTCGTGGCATCCGTCGCAACATCTACTGCCCCGGGTAGACCCGGTAACAGCCACTTCCGACCAAATTCGACGATATCTATCGTCAATTGACACATCAATTGCTGATCTTCACGCCTGATAACGTTGTCAAAGGCGTCTGATTAGACCGGATTGGTCCGGAAAAGTGCTCGCGCATGTTATGAGTACGTGACATCCGACACAACGGGCGATGGCGAACCACTCCGGGCGCATACAGCCCGGTGTTCCCCGGTGCGAATGCGGGTCCTGCACAGGTTGCGGCTCGGGCGCTGGCCCTATCCTGATCGCGTGACCACGGCAGCGCGACGAGGCGCGGCGTTCTTCGACCTGGACAAGACGGTCATCGCCCGGTCCAGCACCCTCGCGTTCTCGCGACCCTTCTACGACAGCGGCCTGATCACGCGGCGCGCGATGCTCCGCAGCGCCTACGCACACTTCTTCTACCAGGCCAGCGGTGCCGACCACGACCAGATGGAACGCATGCGGCGCTACCTTTCCCAGCTGTGCGCCGGATGGGACGTCCGCCAGGTCCGTGACATCGTTGCCGAGACCCTGGCGCAACTCATTGCACCCGTCGTCTACCGGGAGGCGACAGCTCTGATCAGCGAGCATCACGCCGCCGGACGTGACGTCGTGATCGTCTCGGCGTCCGGCACGGAGGTCGTCGAGCCCATCGGTGAGATGCTTGACGCCGATCACGTGGTAGCGACCAGGATGGTCGTCGAGGACGGCAGGTACACCGGAGACATCGCGTTCTATGCCTACGGCGAGAACAAGGCGGTGGCGATGCGCGAGATGGCCGCGGCACACGGGTACGACCTGGAGGAGTGCTTCGCCTACACGGACTCCGCGACAGACCTCCCGATGCTGCGCGCCGTCGGGCATCCGGTCGCCGTGAACCCGGACAAGGTGCTGCGGCGGGAGGCCGCTCGGCAGGGATGGCCGGTGCTCGACTTCACCCACCCAGTCAGTCTGCGTTCGCGTTTTCCCGCGGCTCCGTCGCGCCAGTCGGTGGCCGCTGGATCCGCGTTCGCCGTGGCGCTCGGCGCCGGCGCGGCGGCCACCGCCGGCCTGCGCTGGTACGCCAACCGCCGCCGCGAGCAGTCCACCTCCTGATGGGGCACGGGCGTGAGCCGCGAGGTGATCGGCGACGCGCAGGCCGCGTTCGAGCAGGCCACCGCGTCCCACGCCATTCCTGATCAAGACCGTCCCGGTCGCACGGTCAGCCTCTACCCACCCCCGCCACCAGGAGCTGGACGGCGCGCACTGACGGTCGCTCTGGCTGTCGCCGTCCTGGCGGTCTCCGCGCTGGGTGGATGGATGTTCGGAGCGGGACGACGCGTCGTCGTGCCCGACGTCGCCCCCCCGGTCGCTGCGATCGTCACCACGGCGATAGCCATCGGCGGCCAGACCGAGCCCGCGGAGGTGCGGGTGACGCTGCGCATCATCAACGACGGACCACAAGAGCTCTGGCTGGTGGGCTCCGCGCCCGGCCAGGCCGGCGTATCTGTGGTCGCGCTCGACCCGCGCGCGGCGCAGATCCCGCCCCGTGGATCCACCGACGTGGAGGCCAACACCGAAGTCGACTGCGCCAAGGCGCTCCCCCTGATCATGCCGGCACTGATCATCCAGACCCCGGAGGGCCAGCGATACCGGGTGCAAGTCCCGGCTGCCGACGCCTTGATCCAAGCCTGCGCGGGCGGCGTGCGCTCGACACTGCCCCTGACCGCCACCGCGCAGGCCACCAGCGGCAAGCAACTGCGCGTCACGGTGAGGTCACCCACCGGACGGCCTACCCGGGTGGTTCGGCTCCGGGCCGGCGGCGTGGTGCTGGCCGCGCACCCGCTCCCCTTCTTGGTGGCCGACGCCGCTCAGCAGATCCTGATCGAGCCACCCGCGGCATGCCCTGCGGCGTGGCGAAACGGTGGCATCCCGCTGGACCTTGATCTCGACGTCGAGGTGGGGGTGAACCTGAGCGGCGACCTTTTGGCGAGTGGACCGGAACCGGCAACGGTCCGCACACCGCTCGGGGTACCGCTGGTGAACTGGATTCTCGACACGGCATGTGCCGGCGACGGGACGACGACATGAGCGAGACCCGTCCCCCTGCCATGCGGTACGGCGAAGCCACAGAGCTCGATCTCGACGCCGGTCACCCGCCCAGCAAGCCGTGGCGCCCCCACGCGCTGGTCATCCTCCTGGCGATCGCACTGCTGGGCGCCGGAGCCGGCGCCGGGCTGCGGGCGCGCGCCCAGCCCGTGCCGGACGCCGCCGACCCGATCCCTGCCGCTCGGCTGACGCTGCGGGACGCCAGGCTGGATGCGTCGCCGACCGGAGCGGTCGCGACATTGCGGCTCGTCGTGCGCGGCAACGGCCAGCAGGTGCATCTCGGCACCCTGGTCATCCACGGTGGCGGGCTGGCGACAACGATCACGCTCGACCGCACCGTTCCCGCCGGAGACGTCATCGCCCTCGACCTGGAGACCAAGCCGGACTGCACGCAGCGGAGCGGGCCGCTGATCATGTCCGCGCGGCTGACCATCGACCCCGGGGACTCCACCACGGGGCTGCGCCGGGTTCGCATGGTCACCGTGGTGCCGGGCAACGGCCTCGATCGTGCGGGGGGGCTGTGCCAGGCGATGGACCTGCAGCTCCCCGGCGGATGGCGCCGACCCGTGACCGCGTCCAACATCCAGCACGTGGGACCGGATCTGCGGGTGACGCTGACCGGCCTGGGTGACGACAGCCGGCTGGCCGGCGTATGGGCGGGGGACGCGCTGCTGGCTGATCGTGAGCACACTGGACCCGCTGCCCCGGGCGATGCGCGAACACTGCTTCTGGTACACCCCGGCGAGTGTGGAACGGGACCGGTCGCGCGCCAGCCGACAGGGCTGCGGGTACTCACCATCGGCAAGACGGGGCTACGGGTCGGATACGCGGCGATCGGTCCAGCATTAGCCCGGTGGCTCGGCCCGCCATGCCGACCTGGTTACTCTTAGTAACGGATAGTCCACACAGCGCACACTGTGACCGTTCGTCGCACGGCGGCCATGTACCTCTTCCACGCCCGCGTGGGGGAGGTAACAATGACATCACGGTGAGGTGGCCGGTAGGCCCCGAACCGGCAAAGCTGCACGAAGGCAGGTACCCACGCGCGGGCAGTCCACGAACGGACCCGTCGCGATTCGGGCTTGACCCGGTCCGACAACAACGCCGATGCGCGCCCTGGTAGCCCGTCGTCGTGCCGGGTGACGGCGCCTCACTGAGGCGCCGTCACCGCTGTGTGGGCCGCCGCCCGCTCTGTACGGCGACCGGATCCGGGGGCGAGGTCTCGTTGACCCGAATCAGCGTCTCCAGCCGGACATTGCCGAAAGCGTGCGACCACAACTCGTTCATCAGTGACAGGACGGCGTCCCGGTCCCAGCCGGACGACTCGGACATGAGTCGCAGAACGTGATCGGTCGCTCCCACCGTCATCGCTGCCATCACGTCATTCACCCGGCCGTCCGGGCGGCCGCGGAGTGCGCCGCGGCGGCGGAAGGTGAGCGAGATCCGGTCAGTGATCAGCCGCCGGGTCGCCTCGATCCGGGCCGCTGCCGCCGGAGGGGTCGCCTTCAGTCCGAACAGCAGCTCCCGATGCACCGGATTCGCCGCGGCGTACTCGAAGAACGCCTCCAAGGCGACCCGCCGTCCGTCGGGAGAGGGCAGGGCCTCGGCACGGTCGTACTCGGCGAACAAGTAAGCGACGACGCGGTCGCAGACGTAACCGATCGTGGCGTCGAAGAGCTCGGCCTTCGAACCGAAATGGTGGTACAGGGTTCGTTTGGCGACGCCGGCCCGATCGGCGACGTCCTCCATCGACGCGCCCTCGTATCCCTGTTCCACGAAGACCGTCGCGATGGCCTCGAAGTCGAACGGTTGGCGCGGCCGCATCGTGCGAACACCCGGCTGCTTGTCCATACGGGCGCCGAGTATGTCACTCCGTCCCGGGACGACCGGTCAAAACGGCGTTACACAACATCCGTCCCTCTGTCACCCCCTGCACCATGGCCTCGGCGCAGTGCCGGATCCAGGCGGCCACGCCGTCCGGCGTTCCGGAGGCGTAACCGGCCAGCGTGGTGGCGTATCGAGGTCCGGCGGACAGGTGCCCGGCCTCCCACACGGCGACCCCCGTCGGATCCAGTCCCCGCCCGACGACGACGGCGCGGGCGAGCGCCCGCGCCACCACGCCGTTACCGGCCAGGAACGGCCGCGCCGTCACCACCTCGGCATGCGCAACCGCCGCGACGACGAGGGCGGGCGCGGATGACGGGGCCCGCAGCACGGCGGTCAGCACGCCGAGCCGAGCGGAAAGCTCGTCACCGTGTGGTGCCGGCCCGACCGCTGCTCCGTCACCCGGCGTCTCGTCCTCGCGCCGAGGGCGACCCAGCGCCTCCTCGGGAACCAGGCCGGCAGCCGCTGCAACGTGCAGCCGCGCCAAGGCCTGAAGCGGCGCACGGCCCAGCGCTGCCTCCACGTGGTGCGCCTCGGCCAGTGCCCGCCACGCCCCGTGCACCAAGCGACCCGATGGGTCGTCCGGGAACGTGATCGCTCCCCGCGCGGCGTCCCGGACGGCGTCCACCGGCAGTCGCGCCCCGTCCAGCGCGGCCGAGCACCGTGCCGCCCGGATGGTTGCCTCGGCCCGCGCCTCCGCCGCCCGTCGGCGTAAGGCCGGATGCCATCGCAGCTCGGTGCAGGCCTCGCGGGCCGCGGCCACGGCATCCGCGACGCCGCGCAGGGCCAGCACCCGATCCAGGGCGGCCGCCACGTCACCGCCGGAAGGCGCCGCGGACTGGGTCATGCCTCGTGACTCTAGGGTCCTTCCGGTAGCGGCCGCCGGACGGCCCGGGGGCCTATCGTGCGCGGTGTGAGCACCATCGGGACTGCGGCGGCCGTGCTGGTGGGGCTGGCCGCAGCGGCGGTGCTGGCCGTCGTGGCCCGCAACCGGCTGGGCCGCGAGCTCGGTACGCCGGCAGAGCGAGCGACATTCACCACTCTGCATACGGCCTCGCTGGCCGCGCCGCCGCTGCGGGAAGGGCTCACCCCGACCGGCGCCCGCCGAGCAGCCCGTCATCTGCGCGCCTTGCTCGGCACTCCCGCGGTGGCAGTGACCGACGCCATGACCGTCCTGGCCTGGGACGGAGCGGGGGCCCATCACCGCCTCGCCGCGATGGAACACGCCGGTCCGGTCCTGCACTCCGGCCGGACCGCCGTGCTGGAAGGTCGCGAGGTGGCGTGCGACAACCTGGACTGCCCGATCCGCACCGCCGTGGTCTCACCGATCACCAGCGAAGACAAGGTCATCGGCGCGTTGCTCGCCTACGGGCCCGGCACCAGCGCCGGGTTGGTGCGCGCCACCGATGAGGTGGCCCAATGGGTGTCCACCCAGGTGATGCTGGCCGAGCTGAACCGCTCCCGGACCCGCGCGATGGAGGCCGAGCTGCGGGCACTGCGCGCGCAGATCAGCCCGCACTTCGTCTACAACTCCCTCGCCGCGATCGCCAGCTTCGTGCGCACCGACCCCGAGCGGGCCCGCGGGTTGCTGTTGGAGTTCGCCGACTTCACCCGCTATGCGTTTCGCCGCGGTGGCGATTTCACCACGCTCGCCGACGAGCTGCGCAACATCGAGCGCTACCTGGTGCTGGAGCAGGCCCGCTTCGGCGAGCGGCTCCAGGTCCAGCTGCTGGTCGCGCCCGAGGTACTCCAGGTGGCCGTGCCGTTCCTGTCGGTGCAGCCTCTGGTGGAGAACGCCGTCCGGCACGGGTTGGCCGGCAAGGATTCGCCGGGGCACGTGACGCTGGCCGCCGAAGACGCTGGGTCGGATGCCCTGATCTGGGTAGAGGACGACGGCGTCGGCACGGACCCGGAGCTGGTCCGGCGGGTGCTCGCCGGTGAGTCGGAGGCCGACGCCATCGGGCTCGGCAATGTCGACGCACGGCTGCGGCAGGTCTACGGCGATGGCCACGGACTCGTCGTCGAGACGGCGCCAGGAGCGGGGACCAAGGTCAGCTTCCGCGTGCCGAAGTTCGCGCCTGGGGTGCACGCCGACTAGGCGGTTCCCACCTCACCACGGAGGATGGCACCTTGATCAGGGAGACGTTTCCTTGATCAGGTGGACGAAGATGCTGCCAGCCGGCCACTGAACAGCATCTTCGTCCCTGTGATCATGACGGCGTCCCGCTGACGACCGGCGCCCGATCGGCCAGCGGACGGTCAGTAACCGGCGCTCCAGTATTTGTGACGACGTGCCCGCGCCTGTGTCGTTTCGCGGCCATATCCGGCATCCTGCGGCACGTGAGTTCGCAGTCCAGCGTCCCGAACGCCAGCTCGGAGGAGCGGGACACTGCGGACCAGCCGACTGTGCCCCACCCGATGGCGGAACCCGGGCCGTCGACGGCCCGGGCGGCCGACCGCGCGGTCGCGACCCGGCGGACCCGGCGCGGCGGGACCGGCGGCCGTAGGCCGCCACCGATCCGTCACCCGACCCACCCGATCCAGATCCGTGCAGCCATCGCGCTGGCCGGCCTGGTCGCCGTTCCGCTGCTCCTGATTCTGCTGGCCGCGCTGGTCCTGTGGGCGATCGGTCTGGTCCTCGGCGGATGGGTGCTTGCCGTCCTGGCGGTGGCGCTCCTGGCGTTCCTCGGCTGGGTGGTCCGGACCGCCGTGCAGGATGTCCGGGCGGCGCGCCCCGGCCCCCTGGTCGGCGCCGAGCTGCACCGGACGCACCATCCCGAACTCTGGGCGGCCGTCGATGCCGTGGCGATCCGGGTCGGCGTCACCGCACCGCACCGCATCGTCGTGGACGGCTCGGCCAGGATTGCCCTCGTCAGCGGGACGGGAGTCGGTGAGCTGGTACTCGGCTTCCCGCTCCTGATCGGGCTGGACCGCGACGAGCTGCGCAGCCTCCTCACCCATGAGTTCGCGCACGCCGTCGACGGCGGCGTCCGGCCGCTGGCCGCGACCTATCGCGTGACCCAGCGGCTTGCCGCCGTCCGGGGTGCGCTGCGCCCGGGACCGGCGCGATGGGCCGTACAGCGCTACGTCTGGGCGTTCCTGCTCCTCGCCGCGGAGCCGAATCGGCGCCACGAATTGCGCTGCGACGACGTGGCGGCGCGGTTGTGCGGTCGCGAGGCGACCGCCTCGGCGCTCTACCGGACCGCGGGTGTGCGGACCGCCTGGACGGCGCTGGTGGACGAGTACCTTCCTCTCGCCGCGTCCGCGCAACGCCGGCCCGACCTGGCCGACGCGGTCCGCAACTTGGTCGCCGCCAGAGCACCGGTGTTCGAGCCGGCCGGCGACGCGGACCCGGCAGCGGACTGGGAGCACGACGCACACCCACCGACGCTGGAGCGGATCGGCCGGCTGACCGCCCTGCCGCCAGAGGGCATCCGCCACCGGCGGGGTCCGGAGGCCGTCACGCTCCTCGGCGAGAGCGAGGCGGTGGTGCCGGACCTGGAGCGCGCGGTACTGGTCGACGACGATCCCGCCGCCGGATGGGCTGAGATCATCGAACGGGCGGCGCTGGCGGATCGGCACCGCACCGCCGCGCTGCTCGCCCGGGGTGCGGTGGACTGCGGTGTGCCGGAGCCGGTCACGCTCGCCGCCGTGCTCGATGCCGTCGCCGCGGGGCGCGCCGAACGGCTCGTCAGCGCGGCCCTGCCCACGGGGCTGACGCCGGCGGAGCGCGGCGAGGCCGTCGTGGCGACCCTGCACGAATGGCTCAGCGCATTCGTCGTCCTGGCGGTGCTTGCCCGGGGCCTGGCGCGGGTCCGGCTGCACTGGGATCGAGCGCCGGTGGTGGAACGCCGGGACGTCGCCGGCGCCTGGGCTCCGTGGGACGGCGACGCCCAGGTGGCCGCGGCGGCCGCCTCGACAACGGGAATCCCGCCCCTGCGCGCCTGGCTGACGTACCTCGGAGCTGACGTCGACGTCGCGGTCGAGCCTGCGCCCCCGCCGCCACCCCGGCCGCTCGCGGGCATCGCCGACGCGGAACTGGCGGGGCCGTTCGAAGCGCGCCCGGTGGACGTCGCGGTCTACAGCCATGGACTCCTGGTGAGCCCGGTCGAGGCGTCCGGGGCGACGGCGGTCCCCCCGTTCCTCGCCGGAATCGCCGCGCGCGTGCGGGACGCCGTCCCGGGTGCTCCCGCCTCCCCACGAGGCGGCGCCAGCCCGGCAGCGACGCGGATCGCCCGGCTGATGGATCGCGCCGGGTCGGACCCGGCGGCGCTGCCCGGTGGCTGGTGGATCGCGAAGGAATCAGTGGCGCAGGCACAATTGCGCGACCGGCGCGACGGCATCGAACTGACCCTTCGGCTGACCGAAGGCGGGAGCACGACGGTCCGCGGCACCCAGGCCACGAGCATGCACGGGACTCCGCTGGACGACCTGGCCCGCCTGTTCGGCCCCCGGCTGGAATTGTCCGACTGACAACCGGGCCGGAGCCCTCCGATCAGAACGCGCGCAGGAGCCTCAGCCGCAGGGCCGTGAACCGCAGCAGCGTCGCGAGCGCGCTGGCCACCAGCAACACCACCAGCTCGAGCGCCCGGCCGGCGGACGGCGCGACCAGGTGTTGGACGGCGAGTGCCCCGCTGGTCAGCGCCAGCCCGGCGCCGAACGCGATCAGGCCGACCATGTGATCACCGGTGGCCCCGGTAGCGCCCTTCACCCCGAACGTCAGCCGCCGGTTGACCGCCGTATTGCCGATGGCGGTCAGCAGAAGGGCCAGCGCGTTCGCCATGAACGGACCGAGCGCGGGCCGCAGCGCGAGGTACAGGACGGCATACGCGGCGGTGCTGGCAAGGCCGACGCCCGCGAATCGCAGCAGCTGGCCGACCAAACGGTGCCGCCGTGGCAAGAGAAGCGGCGGCGTCTCGGCGCTCGCAGTGGAAGTCACGGCGACGAGCATGGCGGCCGAAGTTTGGCCTCAGCTGTATGACAGGTGTGAATCGCAGCCCGTGTGACGAGGCTCATGCCCACACAGCCGGATCGCGGCCCAAGAACGCCACGAACCGATCCAGAGCAGGCGCATCGGCCTTGACCGGGATGGGGTCCCCCATCATCCCGGGCGCACGCAGAACCTTCTCCTCCACACGCTCCGCGGCGGCGAGCCCGGCCCTGGCGAGTTGGTCGTCCGGCCGGTTGGGCAGGCCAGCGCCCACTGCCAGATCCCAACCGTGACCAAGGAGCTCGAGGACCGTGAGGTCGACCAGCTCTTCGCCGCTCACCATGCCGCGCGGCAGGTCGTAGCTCAGCGCGACGCGCCGCGGCGACCAGATCGACCGCACGATGCCGGCGGCGCGGCGGAACGGCACGCCGAGGGACTCGCCGTCCAGGGTGGGGTCGGTCACCCCGCGCGGATCTCGGGGCCCGCCGAGCGGCAGGACAGCGAACCAGTCGAGGCCGCCGATCACATGCGCCGCGAGCGCCTCCACGGTGTAACCCGGGCACGGCGTCGCTGCGGACAATCGGTCCGAGGGTATGCCACGCAGGACACCGTGGGCGAAGGTCAAGGATCGGTCGAGGAGGTCCAATCCGGACGTCTGCACGCGGGCGATCCTCCCATGCCGGAGGGAGTGGTGTGACCGGCGTGTCGGGCACTTTCATGTTACGGCGAGGTACCGTACGGACAGGTGGACGCACACACGCACGCAACGGTCGGTTCGCAGCATCGCAGCCGGCTGCTCGCCGTTCTCGCGATGACGGTTGCCGTGCTCCTCATCGAGGTCGCCGGCGCCTGGTGGTCCTCCAGCCTCGCGTTGCTGGCCGACGCCGGACACCTCGGCACGGATGCGGCCGGAATCGCCATTGCGCTGCTGGCCACCCAGCTCGCCCGGCGTGCGCCAACCTCCCAGCGCACCTTCGGCCTGCAGCGGGCGGAGATCCTCGCCGCCCTGGCGAACGCCGTCCTGCTGGTCGGCGTCGCCGGTTACGTCCTGGTCGAGGGCGTCCGGCGGTTCTTCGATCCGCAGGACGTCGACGCCGTACCCATGCTCCTCATCGCGCTCCTCGGCCTGGTGACCAACGCCGTCGCACTGCGACTGCTGCACGAGGGACGCGAGGAGTCCCTCAACGTCCGGGGCGCCTACCTGGAGGTGCTGGGCGACCTGGTGGGCTCCGCCGCCGTGGTCAGCGCCGCCGTAGTGATCGCGATCAGCGACTGGACCCGGGCCGATGCACTGGCGTCCGCGCTGGTCGGAACGCTGATCCTGCCGCGCGCCTGGGGACTGCTGCGGGAGGCGGCCGACGTGCTGATGGAGGCGACCCCGAAGCACGTCGACCTCGACCATGTCCGCGCGCACATTCTCAGCCTTTCCGGCGTCATCGACGTGCATGACCTGCACGCGTGGACCATCACATCCGGGTTGCCCGTGTTGTCCGCGCACGTCGTCGTCGACGACGACACCATGTCCGGCGGCCACACCGGGCGCGTGCTGGACGCCCTCGGCCACTGCCTGGCCCACCATTTCGACGTCGAGCACTCGACATTCCAGATCGAACCGCTGCGCCACCGTGATCACGAAGGCACGCATCACCCGTGAGCGACGCCGTTCCTCAACCGTGACTGACGCTGTTCCTAAACACCGGCAAAAGCCGGTCGACGGAAGAGCCATGCGCCGAATCGCTCTCATCCTGGCCACCGCGGCTGCCTCGTCGCTGAGCATGGCAACCCTGGCCCAGCCCGCGTCCGCCACCGTACCGACCTGCCGCGACTACCCCGCCACCATCGTGGTCACCAGCACGTCCCCCCGGGTCGTGCACGGTACGGCCAAGCGTGACGTCGTCGTGGTCCTGGCCGGCGGTCACGTGATCGACACCCGGGGCGGCGACGACATCGTCTGCGGGTCCGCCGGCAGCGATCTGATCCTCGGCGGATACGGCGGGGACCTGATCTACGGCGGCGGCGGCAACGACCGGATCTTCGGCGGCGGCGGTGACGACAAGCTCGTCGGCGGCGCCGGCAACGACCTGCTCGTCGGCGGCCCGGGCAACGACAAGCTGTACGGCGAGGCCGGGAGGGACCGCCTCTACGGCGATCCCGGCAACGACGAGCTCGACGGCGGTCCGGGCGCCGACCTGGTGAACGGCGGCGCGGGTGCGGACCAGCTGCTGATCGGCGTCGGCGACCGGGTCTTCAACGACGGGCGGGACACCCTCAGCTACGCCTGACGCGCGGCCCGTGACCACGTGCGGTCGCGGGCTGTCGCCCAACGGAGGCGCGCAGCGTACCCTGCTGGATCATGGCGATGTCGCCGATGCAGCCACTGCGGGTTCTCGTCGTGGACGACGAAGCACCTGCATTGGGAGAGCTCGCCTGGCTGCTGGAGCGCGATCCTCGGGTGGGAACGGTCCGAACCGCGACGGGAGGCGCCGAGGCACTGAAGGCGCTTCAAGCGGAGCCGGTCGACGTGCTGTTCTGCGACGTCCAGATGCCCGGACTGGACGGGCTGGACCTGGCGCGGGTGCTGGCCAACTTCAGCCAGCGACCGCACGTCGTATTCGTCACGGCCTACGAGCGGCACGCCATCGACGCCTTCGACCTGCACGCCACCGACTACCTGCTCAAGCCGGTGCGGCCGGACCGGCTGGCTGAGGCCGTCCGACGGGTCGTCGAGGCAGGGCGGCCTCCGGAACAGACCGCGGAGCCGGAGGACGAGACGATCGCCGTTGAGCTCGGTGGTGTGACCAGATTCGTCCAGCGCTCCCAGGTCCGCTACGTGGAAGCGCACGGCGACTACGCCCGGCTGCACACGGCCACCAGCAGCCACCTCGTCCGCATCCCGCTGACGACATTGGAGGAGCGGTGGGCCACCGCCGGCTTCGTCCGGATCCACCGCAGCACTCTGGTGGCGCTGGCCCATGTCGATGAGATTCGGATGGACAGCGGGCGCTGCTCCGTCCGGCTCGGCGACCGAATGCTCCAAGTCAGCCGCCGCCACACCCGCCAGTTGCGCGATCGCCTCGTCCGCGCGGCAAGCCTCAGCCGTGGCCCGGGACGGGCCGAGTAGTCGGGGCCGGCCCTTCCGTGTCCTCCAGCGAACGTCAGCCGGCGAGTGAACGCCGCTCCGGTGCGGGCCGCGGGCAGCGGCCGCCGCAGCGGGTGCGGGTCACCAGCCCGCACATGGCAGCTCGGCCGCGGCCGCCGTATCGGCCCGCTACCCAGGAGATCGACGAAGAGACCGACGTCGGCGCGGTCTACATGAGCGGGCTGCTGCGCTCACAACTGCGCCCCGGACTGGTCGTGCTGGGCCTTCTCGTGCTGGTCCTCGGCGGCCTGCCCGCTCTGTTCGTGGCGGCGCCTGCACTGACCACTGTGCGGGTCGGTGTCGTGCCGCTGCCGTGGCTGCTGCTCGGGATCGGCGTCTACCCGCTCATGTTGGCCCTGGCGTGGTGGCACGTGCGGTCCGCGGAACGCACCGAGCGCGCGTTCACCGACATTCTCCATCCGCCGCCGAGTCGGCGGTGAGCCAGCCGTGAGCCGGCGTTGAGCGCACAGTGAGCGGGCACGACGTCTGGGCACCGGCCTTGGCGGTGGTCCTGGTCAGCGCGGCCACGCTCGGCGTGGGCGCGATCGGGCTGCGACTGTCCCGGACGACTAGCGACTTCTATGTCGCCAGCCGAGCGGTCAGCCCCCGGTGGAACGCCTCCGCCATCGGCGGGGAGTACCTGTCGGCCGCCAGTTTCCTCGGTGTCGCCGGGCTGGTGCTGACGTTCGGAACCGGGATGCTCTGGTATCCCATCGGATACACCGCTGGGTACCTCGTCCTGCTGGTCCTGGTCGCCGCGCCGCTTCGCCGATCCGGGGCCTACACCCTGCCGGACTTCGCCGAGATCCGCTTGCGCTCGTTACGCGTCCGGTGGACGGCGTCGCTGCTGGTGCTGCTGATCGGATGGCTGTACCTGCTGCCGCAGTTCCAGGGCGCGGGCCTCGCCCTGCACACCGTCACCGGCGCGCCTCGCTGGGCCGGGACGGCAGTGGTCGCGGCAGTCGTCGTCCTCAACGTCGTCTCCGGCGGCATGCGGTCGATCACCTTCGTCCAGGCGTTCCAGTACTGGCTGAAGCTGACCGCCATCGCGATCCCCGCCATAGTCCTGCTGGCCGTGTGGTATCGCGACGGCGCACCGGACCCGATCGTGAGCGCCGGCGAGATCTGGGGAACGCCGCTGACCGGCGGGGGTGCTCATCCGGTGTACCGCACGTACTCACTGCTCCTGGCCCTGCTGTTCGGCACGATGGGACTGCCCCACGTCCTGGTCCGCTTCTACACCAACCCGGACGGGCGGGCCGCCCGCCGCACGACGCTGGTCGTGGTTGCACTGCTCGGTGCGTTCTATCTGTTCCCGCCGGTGTTCGGCGCGCTGGGCCGGCTGTATGCGCCGGATCTGCTGGCCGGAGGGCGGACGGACGCCGTCGTGCTGCTGCTGCCGGCGCGGATGCTCGATGCCCCGTGGGCCGACCTGGCCGAGGCGTTGCTCACGGCCGGCGCCTTCGCCGCCTTCCTGTCCACCTCCAGCGGGCTCACCGTGTCCGTGGCGGGCGTGCTGAGCCAGGACCTGCTCCGGGGACGGCTGCGCTCCAGCGTGGCCGGGTTCCGGATCGGTGCGCTGCTGGCGGTCGCGCTGCCCGCGCTGGTATCACTCGCGGCCCGGCGTACCAGCATCGCCGACACGGTAGGCCTCGCCTTTGCCGTGGCGGCCTCGACGTTCTGCCCGCTGCTCGTGCTCGGCATCTGGTGGCGCCGGCTCACCCGGACCGGGGCGTTGGCCGGATTGATCACCGGCGGGACACTGGCCGGGGGTGCCGTGCTGCTCACCATGACCCGAGCGGTCCGCCTGGACCTGGCCGCCACACTCCTGGCTCAGCCGGCAGCGTGGACTGTTCCGGTGGCGTTCGCCGTCATGATCGTGGCGTCGCTGCTGACACCGCGGTCAGGTCCCGTCGGGGCCAGCCGGATCATGGTGCGGCTGCACGCTCCGGAGACCGTGGAGCTCGATCGGGGAGAGTCGCAACCGGCGTTTCGCTGACGGCCTGGGCGGGCTCCGGTGCCCGCCAGGAACCACGCGCCACGAGCACCTCGCGGAGCAGGTCGGGACGGTCGGTGAAGATGCCGTCCACCCCGGCGTCGAGCAGACGGTGCATCACGGTCGGCTGATCCACGGTCCACACCAGGACCCGCAGGTCATGGTCATGCGCCATGCCGACGAGACGGTCGACGAACACTCCGAGGCCGCCGAGACGAAAGGGCACGTGCAGAAATCGGGCAGCAGTGGGTGGCCGCAGCCGGTTCCCGGTGCGCGCGGCCATGATGAAGCGAGCCGTCGCGTCCCAGCCGACGGCCGCCGTCACACCGCCTCCGATCAGGTCACGGGCGAAGGCCAGGGTGCGCTCGGTGGTGCCGGCCAGGCAGACGCGATCGACCGCGCGCATCTCCCGCAGCACGCGTACCAACGGATGGACTACCTGTGGGTCCTTCAGGTCGATCACGAAACGGGCGTCCGGGAAGGCCTCGAGAAGCTCCTCCAGCCGGGCCACATGATGGTCCCCCACGCCCACGCCCTTGACGCGTAGCGTGCGCAGCGCTGGCCACGGCCAGTCCACGACCCGGCCGCGGATACCGGTGACACGCTGCAGCCGGGCGTCGTGGAACGCGACGCACACTCCGTCCGCGGTCATCCGCAGATCGGTCTCGAAGTAGCGCAAACCCAGGGCGTAGGCGCGCTCGAAGGCGGCCAGCGTGTTCTCCGGGGCCAAAGCGGCACCGCCGCGATGCGCGATCGCATACGGGGCCCCCGCCCCCAGGTAGCCGGTCACGAGGCGAGCGTGACAGGCCTGCTCGGCTCACCACCAGGGGTGGCACGCGGACTGCAGACAGTGTTCATGAGCCGCATCACCTGCGGAAAGACGGCCGTTTCCCGCCGGTTCTCAATCGGCAGTGACAGCCGGGCGGGTTATCCGGAGCAGTCATGACGCTGAACTGACGCGACCCGTCCCGTGCCGCCACCTGGGGCCGGATGCGGCCTTCGGCGGACATCCCGCGCCGTGGGGGCTGTTGCGAAGTGGCCTGGATGATCGTGTCCAGCAGCGCGCGGTCAGCCGTCAGCTTCCATGATCACGGGGACGGTGGCTTGATCAGAGAGACATTACCTTGATCAACGGGACGAAGATGCTGCACCGCGGCTCGCTGAACAGCAGCTTCGTCCACCTGATCATGACAACGTCCCAGATCCGGCACATTCCCGCCCGACCCTTCCACCACCCCACCCCGGCGCGGACCACGCGCGTCGTCGTCATGGTGAGGACGCATTTCGCAAAGCTCGCGTGACCGCTTGTCGCGCCTCGCCCACCGTTGAGCGTCCCTTTCCGACCCATACGTCGCAGCGTCGGACCGGTCGGCGCAGGCGAATGCGGCTCGGGTTGGAGCGGCCGGTGTCTGGGCACAGAGTGACTGTCGTCACGTTCCGCCGTGTCCCGGCGGGCGTTCTGGCGCGACAGGGAGGTCAACGTGTCCACCATCCACCCCGGCCGCACTGGCGGCACCCCCTACGAGGAGGTGCAAGCCAGTCACGAGTTCGCGGCACTGCGGCGGCGGTTCCGCAACTTCGTCTTCCCACTCACCGCGGCGTTCCTGATCTGGTACTTCCTCTACGTCGTCCTCGCGGCGTTCGCCGAGGACTTCATGAGCAAGAAGCTGGTCGGCAACATCAACGTGGGCCTGGTCTTCGGCCTGCTGCAGTTCGTGTCGACCTTCGTCATCACCGGGCTCTACGCGCGCTGGATGGACCGCGAGTTCGACCCGGTCGCCGAGCAGATGCGGGAACACATCGAGCGGGGTGAGGTCCAGTGAGCGCACATCTCGCGGCCCTTCACGCGCAGGAGGCCACCGAGACCGTGGGAAAGCCCGCGGTCAACATCACGATCTTTGCCATCTTCGTCGCGGTGACCCTGGCCATCGTCCTGCGGGCCTCGCGGAGCAACCGCACGGCGACCGATTACTACGCGGCGGGCCGCGCCTTCTCGGGACGGCAGAACGGCATCGCCATTTCCGGCGATTACCTGTCCGCGGCCAGCTTCCTCGGCATCGCCGGGGCCATCGCCACGACCGGGTACGACGGCTTCATGTACTCCATCGGCTTCCTCGTGGCGTGGCTGGTGGCCCTGTTGCTGGTGGCAGAACTGATGCGGAACACCGGCCGCTTCACGATGGCGGATGTCCTCAGCTACCGACTGCGCCCCGGACCGGTGCGGACGGCGGCTGCCATTTCGACCCTCGCCGTTTCCTTCTTCTACCTGTTGGCCCAGATGACCGGCGCCGGCGGCCTGGTGAACCTGTTGCTCGGCGTCAAGGGCACCGCCGGGCAGAACCTGACCATCGCCGTCGTCGGCATCCTGATGATCATTTACGTTCTGGTAGGCGGCATGCGCGGCACCACCTGGGTGCAGATCATCAAGGCCGTGCTTCTGGTGCTGGGGGCCGCCCTCATGACGGTCTGGGTGCTCAGCAAGTCCGGGTTCAACCTCTCGACCATGCTGGGCGACGCGGCGGCCGCACACCCCAAGGGTGACGCCATCCTCGATCCAGGTCTGAAGTACGGATTGACCACCACGTCGAAGATCGACTTCATCTCGCTGGGGATGGCGCTGGTTTTCGGCACGGCGGGCTTGCCGCACGTACTGATGCGCTTCTACACGGTGCCGTCGTCGAAGGCGGCACGGCACAGCGTCGTATGGGCGATCTGGATCATCGGCGTGTTCTACCTGTTCACCCTGGTACTGGGCTACGGCGCGGCCTGGCTGGTGGGCCCGGAGAAGATCCTGGCCGCGCCGGGCAAGGTCAACTCCGCCGCACCGCTGCTGGCGTACGAACTGGGCGGGACCCTGCTGCTGGGGTTGATCGCGGCGGTGGCCTTCGCCACGATCCTGGCCGTCGTCGCCGGACTGACGATCACGGCCAGCGCCTCGTTCGCCCATGACGTCTACGCGCACGTCATGCGCAAGGGCGAGGCGACGGCGGACGAGGAGGTCCGGGTCGCGCGGATCACCGCAGTGGTGATCGGCGTCCTGGCGATCATCGGCGGAATCGCTGCGAAGAACCAGAACATCGCGTTCCTCGTGGCGCTGGCCTTCGCCGTGGCGGCCTCGGCCAACCTACCGACCATCATCTACTCGCTGTTCTGGCGGGGATTCACCACCCGCGGCGCGGTGTGGAGCATCTACGGCGGTCTGATCTCCTCGATCGGCCTCATCGTGTTCTCGCCCGTCATGTCCGGCAAGATCGATCCAACGACAAAGGCAAGCGCCTCGGTGATCACCAACACCTCGGTGGACTTCAGCTGGTTCCCGCTGGAGAACCCCGGGATCATCTCGATCCCGCTCGCGTTCTTCCTCGGCTGGCTGGGATCGGTGACCAGCCGGGAGCCGCTGGACGAACAGCGGTACGCCGAGATGGAGGTCCGGTCGCTGACCGGTGCCGGGGCGGAGAAGGCGGTCGTGCACTAAGAGGGTCCGCTTCTGGCGGAGTCCTGCCCGCCGACCCGGCCTGCCGCTGGGTCGGGTCGGCGGGCAGGACCGTTAGAGAAACACCTTGCCCTCGCCGCGGTACGTCGCCGCCATACCCACCTGGGTCAGTCGCCCGTCGTCGACGTCATCCAGCAGGTGGAGGGCGTCGACGTGCTCGCACAGCTCACCGGCCTTGGCATGCCTGAACCACACCCGGTCGCCGATCGCGAGGTGCTCGGCCGCCGCGCCGCCCAGCGGAGTCTGCACCTCGCCCGCGCCCTCCGCGGGCAGCAGCCGGAGTTCCGGCGGCCATACCGGCACTGGCAACCGATCGCGCCCGGGCGGCCCCGAGGCGATCCAGCCGCCGCCGAGCACGGTGACCAGTCCGGGTCCTGGCCTGCGCACGACCGGCAGGGCGAAGAATGCCGCGGGTCGGGAACGGAAGGCGCGGTAGCCGTCGAACAGGGTCGGGCTGTAGAGCCCGGAGCCCGCCGCCACCTCCGTGACACCGCGCTCGGCCGCCGTGCGGTCCACGCTGCCGGTGCCCCCGCCGTTCACGAACTCCAGATCGGCCTCACGGCGCACGGCGGCCACCGCCGCGGTCCGCCGTCGCCTGAGGTCCGCCATCGAAGCGGCCTGGACCAGCCGGACCACCCCCTGCCGGGCGCGGCCCGTCGGCGTCGTGGCGGCGTCGTCCTGCAATCCCGCGACCTGCGCCTCATACGACAGGAGGCCGACCAGCCGAACGCCCGGCCGCGCGATCACCTGCCGGGCCAGGGCCTGCGCCTGTCGCACCGAGTGCACCGGCGAGCGGCGCACCCCCAGGTGGACCCTGCCGCCGAGCAGCCGCAACGAGGCGTCGAGGTCGATGCAGACCCGTACTTCGGGCCCCAGCCGTCCGATCCCGGCCAGCTCCTCGCGCCGGACGTCGTCGAGCAGGTCGAGCTGCGCGATGTCGTCGATCATGAGAGTGACCCGCAGGGCGAGGTGGTGCTGGCTCAGCAGGCGGTGCAGGGCAGATCGGTCGGCCGTCGGATAGGCGACGACGACGTCGTCGCTGATCGGGTCGCCGTCCTCACCCGCGAGCCACAGCGCCTCGGACAGCGTGAACGCCAGGACGCCGCGGAAGCCGGGCCGGCCGAGCGCGTACTTGAGCATGGGCCGGGAGCGCACCGACTTGGACGCGACTCGGATCGGCGTCCCGGCGGCGCGCCCGACGAGGTCGTTCGCATTGGCTCGCCACGCGCCGACGTCGACGACGGCGAACGGCGCGTCCAGGCCCGCGGTGGCGTCGTCGAACTGGGAAAGCCGACGCCACAGATCGGCCCCGTGGCCCTCTCCTTCGGCGACCATGGGTCACGCCCCCAGCACGCGGTTCAGGTAATCGTTGGCGAAGAGGCGGCCGGGGTCGACCTTGTCGCGGACGGCGAGGGCATCGCCGAAGCGCGGGTAGAGCTCGCGCAGCCGGGGTGCCGACTGGTAGTGCAGCTTTCCCCAGTGCGGCCGCCCGGCCGCCTCGTCCGCGAGTCGGCCGACGTGGCGAAAGAACGCCTCATGTGGCTGGCGATGGTACGTGTGCGCCGCCAGCCACGCCGTCTGCCGGCCATACGCCGGTCCCAGCCATGACTCCTCCGGCGCGCCGAACCGCACCTCCATGGGGAACCCGATCCCGTGACCCGGCCGCTCCAGCCACTCCCGGATGCCGGCCAGCACCTGCGGCAAGGCCGCACGCGGCAGGCCGAACTCGGTCTCCCGGAACCGGACCCGACGCGGCGAGGCGAACACCCGGTAGGAGCGGTCGGAGTACTCGCGGTTGCTGAGCATCCGGCCGGCCAGTCGGTTCAGCCGCGGAATCGACCGCGGCATCGCCGCCCCGGCCCGGCAGATCAGGCTGAGTGCGCCGTTGGCGACCACCTCGTCGTCCAGCAGTGCCCGCCACTGCGGCACCGGGTCCAGCGGGTCGCCGGCGGTCAAGCGGTGGCTCTGTTTGAGCAGGACGACGTCCGTGTGCGGGAACCAGAAGAACTCGACGTGGTCGGCGCTGCCGGCCAGCTCGTCCAGCCGCTCCAGCACATCGTGGAGGGGGCGCGGCTGCTCCAGGCAGTGGAGTCCGAACGCCGGCGCGCACTGCAGGGTGACGGCGGTGATGACGCCGAACGCGCCCAGGCCCACCATTGCCGCGTGAAACAGGTCCGGCCGCTCGTCGGGCGAGCAGGTCACCACCGAGCCGTCGGCGAGCACCAGCTCCAGCGCCCGCACCTGGGAGGAGATGCTGCCGAACCGCAGCCCGGTCCCGTGGGTAGCGGTCGAGATGGCGCCGCCGAGACTCTGCTGGTCGATGTCGCCGAGACTGGACAGCGACAGACCGGCGCTCCACAGCAACGGCGAGAGCCGGTGCAGCGAAATCCCGGCTTCGACGGTCACCAGGCCGGTCGCCGAGTCCAGCCGGCGAATCCGGTCCAGCGCCGAGACGTCCACCTGAACGCCGTCCGCCACGGCGATGTCGGTGAAGGAGTGCCCCGCCCCGACCGCCTTGACCCGGTACCCGTCGCGCTCGGCATCCCGCAGGGCAGCCACCACGTCGTCGACGTCACGAGGCCGGACGACGGCCAGCGGCGCGGCGCTGTACGTCCGCGACCAGTTGTGCCACCGGTGCGCCGACCGCGAGCTGCCCATGGTCACCTCCTGAACGGATGGTATGCGTCGCGTGTGACGTAGCCCGACGGCGCCGGAGCGCCGGTCAACGGTCGCGGCGTCGGCCGCCGGCCGCGCGGCGCGACCGCTCGCCCACCGTCACGGGGCCCGCTATCGCGATGACCTGGATCGATGGTTAAGGTCACGGAGGGACATTGGAGTCGGTGTCGGAGGGCCTGATGAGCAACGAGACCCTGTCGAATCTGTTGCACGAGGAGCGGCGCTTTCCGCCGAGCCCGGAGTTCGCCGCGGCAGCGGTGGCCCAGGCCGACCTCTACGAAAGGGCCGCGACGGATCGGCTTGAGTTCTGGGCCGAGCAGGCCCGCGCGCTGAGCTGGGAGACCGAGTGGTCCCAGGTGCTGGACTGGAGTGACGCGCCGTTCGCGAAGTGGTTCATCGGTGGCCGGCTCAACGTCGCCTACAACTGCGTGGACCGGCACGTCGAGGCCGGCAACGGCGATCGCGTCGCGCTGCATTTCGAGGGCGAGCCGGGCGACACCCGGACGTTAACCTACGCGGACCTGAAGCGTGAGGTCTCGCGCGCGGCGAACGCGCTGACCTCGCTGGGCGTGCAGACCGGGGACCGGGTGGCGATCTACCTCCCGATGGTCCCCGAGGCAATCGTTT
>Ga0081539_10000834_pt1 | contig 59270 bp, 61 predicted proteins | sample TabmetS4T2R2_FD_71023 | JGI IMG/M metagenome (GOLD analysis project Ga0081539, IMG submission 71023) | Tabebuia heterophylla rhizosphere microbial communities from the University of Puerto Rico - S4T2R2 | ecosystem: Host-associated > Plants > Roots > Rhizosphere ...
CGAGGGCTGCGACCCGGCCGCCGAGCCGGAGCTCGGGCGCGCCGCGGCCCGGGCCGCACGGCGTGGCGAGCTGCCGGCGGCGATCGGCGAGGGGGCGTGCGCGTTCGGCGCGGCCCCGGTGCTGGCGGCGCGCACGGCCGTGCTCGTCGGCGCGCCGCTCGGCGACATCGGCGACGACGCGCGGCTCGTCATCGAGCAGGTCACCGCCTACGTCGTGCTCGAGGACGCGCGGGCGCGCGCACAGGAGGAGGGGCGCCGCACGCTGGCCGCCGAGCTCGTCGACCTGGCCTGGACCGGCGATCTCTCGCCGGCGACGCTGGCCGCGCGGCTGCGCGCGCTCGGCCTCGCGCCGGACGGCCCGCTCACCGTCGTCGCGTCCGCCAACGACCCGCGCGACATCGCCTATGCGGGCCTCGGCTGCGGCGACCCGAGCGTGTCGGCCGACCACCGCGACGCGGTGGTCCTGCTCGTGGCCTCGGACGCCGCCGACCTCACCGAGCGTCTCGCGGGCCTCGTCGGCGACGCCGGCGACGACCCGGTGCTCGGCGCCGGGCGGCCGGTCGCCGGCCCGGCGGATCCCGCCGCGCTGCGGCAGTCGCTGGCCGAGGCGACCACGGCGCTCGCGCTCGCCCGCACCCGGCCGCCTGGGCAGCGCGTGGTGCGCCACCTCGACATCGGCTCGCACGCGCTGCTGCTCGACTTCGTCGACCGCCAGGTGCTGCTCTCGTTCCGCGAGTCCGTGCTCGGCCCGCTCGAGCGCTGGGACCGCGACCACGGCGCCCAGCTCGTGCGCACGCTCCAGGCCTTCCTCGCCAACGACGGCCAGTGGCGCGTCACCGCCGCCCAGCTCCACATCCACCACAACACGCTGCGCTACCGGATCGGCCGCGTGGCCGCGCTCACGGGCCGCGACGCCGAGACGACCGGCGGGCGGGTCGACTTCGCGCTCGCCTTGGCGGTCCCTGGCTAGCGCTCGTCGTGCTCCGGGATCTCGACCCGCACGCCGGCGTCGCGCTGCTCGGGCCCCGAGCCCTCCGGGCCGCGCGCCGCGGCGGCGGCCGGGCGGACGTCGTGCTCGAGCATCGCGTCGAGCTCGTCGGCGCTCGGCGCGTAGGGGCCGGGCTTCGGGCGCGGCGCGCCGCCGGGGAAGGCGAGGCGCAGGATCGTGCGCTGGACGCTGCCCCACTGCTTGAAGAACGGGCCGGAGTTGTAGGGGAGCCCGTACTCGGCGCAGATGGCCTTCACGCGCGGCGCGATCTCCGCGTAGCGGGTGCTCGGCATGTCCGGGAACAGGTGGTGCTCGACCTGGTAGCCGAGGTTGCCCGAGGCGACGTGGAAGAGCGGGCTGCCCTCGATGTTGGCGGCGCCGACGAGCTGGCGGACGTACCACGCGCCGCGGCTCTCGTCCTCGACCTCGCGCTGCGAGAAGACGTACGTCTGGTCGGGGAAGTGGCCGCAGAAGATGATCGCGTGCGACCAGACGTTGCGGATCACGTTCGCGGTGACGTTCGCCCACAGCGTGGCCCGGAAGGTCCGCGCGCCGTTGCGCAGGGCGTCGGCGTGGAACGGCTCGCGCCGCCGCCTCCGCAGCCGCCCGCGCAGGCCGCTCGAGCGGCGGTCCTCGAGCGCGCGCTCGGCCGCGGTGTGGACGGCGCCGGCGATGACGGCGCTGACCAGCGGCCACGAGACGTAGTCCTTGACGATCTGCGTCCGGGCCTTCCCCGCGATGCCCTTGAGCTCCTTGAGCACGTCCTCGCGCGACTTCTCGCCCTTGCGGAGCGCCTCGAGGTCGAGGTCGTGGAACGCGACGCCCCACTCGAAGAGGAGCATCAGCAGCACGTTGTAGACCGGCTGGAGGAGGTAGACCGGGTGCCACTTCTGATGCGGGTCGATCCGCATGATCTCGTAGCCGAGGTCCTTGTCCTTGCCGAGGATGTTCGTGTACGTGTGGTGGATGTAGTTGTGCGAGTGCTTCCACGCCTCGGCGGTCGACGCCGTGTCCCAGTCCCACGTGGACGAGTGGATCTGCGGGTCGTTCATCCAGTCCCACTGGCCGTGCAGGACGTTGTGGCCGATCTCCATGTTCTCGAGGATCTTGGCCAGCGAGAGCGCGGTCGTCCCGCCCAGCCAGCCGAGCTTGAAGCGCGACGCGATGAGCAGCGCGCGGCCGAGCACGGCGAGCCGCCGGTGCAGCTCGATCATCGCGACGATGTAGCGGCGGTCGCGATCGCCGAGCGACTCGTAGACCTCGTCGTGCATCCGGTCGAAGACGCGGCCGAGCGCGTCGATCTGCTCCTCGCTCAGCCGGGCCAGGGGGCTCTCGATCATCGTCGGCACGTCGTGTCCTTCCTCTAGAGGTCGATCTCGATCGCGCCTTCCGGCGCGCTGATGCAGGTACGGACCATCTCGCCCTCGCTGCCGTAGACCTTCCCGTTGCGCAGGTCCCGCACGCGGCCCGAGCACAGCTTCCCGATGCACGTGTGGCAGATGCCCTCGCGGCAGCCGAAGGGCAGCTCGAGGCCGGCCTCCTCGCCGGCCACGAGGATCGGCGTCGCGCCGTCGCACTCGGTCTCGGTGCCCGAGGCGGCGAAGGCGATCGTGCCGCCCTCGCCCTCCTCGCCGCCGCCGATCTTGGGCTGGAAGCGCTCCATGAACAGCGTCTCCGGGTCGCCGTGCGCGGCCCAGTGCTCGATCAGCGCGTCGAGCATGTCCCCGGGGCCGGACGCGAAGGTCGTGCGCTCGCGCCAGTCGGGGCACAGCTCGTCGAGGTCCGCCGGCGTCATGCGGCCGTGCTCGCCGGTGAGCTGGACATGGACGCGCAGGCCGGGCTCGTTCTCCTCGAGCGCGCGGAGCTGGCGGCCGAAGATCACCTCGTCGGGGCGGCGCGCCGAGTGCAGGTGGACCACGTCGCCGAGCTCGTCGCGCCGGTGCAGCGACCGCAGCATGCTCATGATCGGCGTGATCCCGCTGCCGGCGGAGATGAACAGGATCCGGTCCGGGAGCGGGTCCGGGAGCACGAAGTCGCCCTCGACGCCGCCGAGCCGCAGGATCGCGCCCGGCTGGGCCTGGCGAACCAGGTAGGGCGAGACCTTGCCCGCGTCGACGAGCTTCGGCGTGATCGAGATCCAGCCGTCCGGCCGCTCCGGCTCGGAGGTGAGCGAGTACGCGCGCCAGTGGAAGACGCCGTCGACGACGACGCCCACGCGCAGGTACTGGCCCGGCTCGTGGCCCTCCCACTCGTGGCCGGGGCGGATGTAGATCGTCACCGCGTCGCCGGTCTCGGGGTGGATCTCCTCCACGCGCCCGCGCAGCTCGCGCGTCGACCAGAGCGGGTTGATGAGCTCGATGTAGTCGTCGGGCAGCAGCGGCGTGAACAGCGATCCCATCGCCGAGAGCACCCGCCTGCGGGTGCGCGAAACGCGCGGGACAGCTCCCCTCTCAGCCATCGGCGCGGACCCTATGCAGCGGCGGCGGGAAATGCGCCGCTAGAACTCACGGGTCGACCAGCGGGCGACTCCCGACCGCCCCGGTTCCGACACACGGGCGATGGGAGCGCGGCCGGCCGGCTGGCACCGTCTGGGCTGCGAGCGGGAACGGCGGCGCGCACATCGCGTCTCTCCTCCTGCGACCCGGCGCCGTCACCCGCTCGCGAAGCCCTGTGCCCGCGGCCGCCAGGCCGGGTAGCCCGATGGCATGGCCACTGAGAAGCAGCGTGCGGCGGCCAAGCGCAACGTCAAGAAGGCGCAGGCCGGCGCTAAGAGCAAGCAGACCCTGAAGAACCTCCCGAGCTCCACGCGGACGGCGCTCGGCGTCGAGGCCAACAAGGTACGCCGTGGCGAGGAGCCGACGCGCCGCGAGCTCGAGGCCGAAGCGCGCCGGCTGGACATCTCCGGGCGGTCGAAGATGGGCAAGGCGGAGCTCAAGCGCGCCGTCGCCCGCGCTAAGAGTTGATCGTCACCGCCCCGTAGGGCGCGAGCGCGGCGGCGACCAGTGCGAGCTGCGCCTCGATCGCCGCCGCGGCGGCGGCGTCGGCGGGCGCGCCGGCGGCGTGCGTGAAGAAGCCGCGCCGGAGCGTCTCGAGCGCCCCGCTGGCGTGGCGCAGCTCGACGGTCGCCAGCGGCGACTGCGAGGCTGGGCCGGCGACCGCGAGCAGGTCGTCGATCGCCGCCGCCGGCAGCTCGCCGACGAGGCCGTCGTCGGCCAGCCGCGCCTCGGGATGCTCGGGCTCCATGTGCAGGTGGCCGAGCGCCGACGGCGGCACGAGCGAGAACGTGTCGAGCTCCGGCCGCAGGTCGCGCAGCGGCGCGAGCAGCTCCTCGGCCTCCTCGTGCGTGCCGAGGTGAGCCGCCTCGACGATCGCGAACGCGCGGCCGCGGACGAGCGCGGGCACGTCGTCGCCCGCGCCGAAGCGCATCATCCGCGCGATCGACGTGATCTCGGCGGGCGCCGTCGCGGTCCACTCGTTCCACGCGTGCATGACCTCGCCCGCGCGGTGCAGCGAGAAGAACAGCGCGCCGGCGTAGAGGTCCTCGGCCGGGTGCAGGGCCAGCTCGACCGCGGTCACGACGCTGCCGGCGGGCAGCTCCATGTCGCCCTCGACGCGGGCGGGCTCACCGTCGGCGGTCACGAGGTCGACGGCCAGCACGCCGTGCGAGACGACGCCGTGGCGGCGGGACAGCCAGCCCATCGCGCCGCTCAGCGCGTCGCCGACGACGCCCGCCGTGCGGGTGAAGCCGGCGGCCGGGGCGAGGCCGAGGAAGGAGGCGCGGTCGATGACGTCGGCCCAGCGCGCGCCGGCCTTGACGCGCGCGCGGTACGCGCGGGCGTCGATCTCGACGCCCGCGAGCGCGATCGTGCGCAGCAGCATCGCGTCGCCGAGGGGGTGGGCCTTGGCGGCGCCGTGGCCTTCGGCCTGCGCGACGACGCGCAGGCCGCGGTCGCGGGCCACGCGCACGGCCGCGGCGATGTCGTGCTCGTCGAGCGGCAGCGCGATCAGCGCGGGGCGCTGGTCGACGGCGAGGTCGAACGCGCGGCGAGCGGCATCCCAGCCCAGGTCGCCCGGCTCGAGGATGGTGCCCGCGCGCAGCGACCGCGCGGTGGCCTCCATGCATGTCATGGCCGCAGCATTTCGCTGCGCGGGGCCGCGGCCATCGAGGGCAACCCCAAACCGCCACCCCCAACTTCGCTCCCCTGGGGCCTTGGGGTGCGGCCAGCCGTACCCCAAGCCGCAGCTAGCGCGTCGTGACCCAGCCCGCGCGGGGGTCGGGCAGGGGCGTGAGGCGGCCCTCGATCTGCGCTCGCCGGCGCTCGAGCTGCGGCGGCAGGATCACCGTCGAGCCGAGCTGCTCGAGCGGGACGTCGACCGTGAAGCCCGGCGCGTCGTCGGCGATCTCGAACAGCACGCCGCTCGGCTCGCGGAAGTAGATCGAGTGGAAGTAGTGGCGGTCGATGATCCCGGTGTTCCGCACGCCGGTGAGGTCGAGGATCTTCAGCCAGCGCGGGTGGTCGGAGGCGCTCGTCCCCCAGGCGACGTGATGGACGGTGCCGGCCCCCTGGCGGCCCGGCACGCTCGGCGCGGCTTCGTACTCGATCCGCGCGCCGCGACGGCTGCCGCGCAGCTCCCAGACACCCTCGCCGACCGCGGTCGCCGACAGCACCTTCTCGAGCAGCGGGCGGCTGCGCTCGGGGTCGGTCGTGTAGGCGCGCACGGCGTCGAAGCCCTGGAGCGCGTGCTCGGTGCGGATCTCCGGGTGCTCGGCCGAGAGCGGCTCGTCGACGCCCGGCCGGACGGCCAGCTCGTGCGTGAGGCCCTCGAAGTCGGAGAAGCGCAGCGTGCCGGCGGCGTGCTCGGTCTCGACCTCCTCGGCCCGCAGCCGCGCCTCCCAGAAGTCCAGCGCCGCGGGCGAGCCGACCCGCGAGACGATGGTGTGCACCATGCCGGCGCCCGTACGGCCCGGGACGGCGCCCGGGTACTCGAAGAACGTCAGCTCCGAGCCGGGGCGGCCGAGCTCGTCGGCGTAGAACAGGTGGTAGACGCCCGGGTCGTCCTGATTGACGGTCTTGGCGACCAGCCGGAGGCCCATGACGCGCGTGTAGAAGTCCAGGTTGCGCTGCGCGTCACCGGTGATCGCCGTGATGTGGTGGATGCCCTCGAGTCTCATCGGATCGCAAGTTTCGCCCGCCGCCTGCGTTCCGGACACTATGACGCTCCTACGTCGACTGAAGCTTGCGCCGGCCACCGCGTGCGCGGTGCTGGCGTTCACCGCCGCTCCATCGATGGCCGTCGTCGGCGGGCACGACGCCGCTCCGGGAGCGTATCCGTCGATCGCCGAGATCACCTTTGGCCAGTCGTTCCTGTGCACCGGCACGCTGATCGCCCCGACCTGGGTGCTGACCGCGGGCCACTGCGGGTCGATCACCGGCGCCGCCGTCGGCACGCCGGCCGCCTGGCCGCCGCAGCTCATCGACGTGCGCATCGGCTCCAACAAGCCCGGCCAGGGCGAGAAGGTCCCGGTCAAGCGCGCGATCGTCGAGCCGAACTACCTGGTCAACTCGGGCTACGACATCACGCTGCTCGAGCTCGCCACACCGTCGACCAAGGCCCCGACCCACGTCGTGGGATCGACCGGGGGCTCGCTGTGGTCGGCCGGCACGATGGAGACGATCGTCGGGTGGGGCACGACGTCCGAGGGCGGCGACCTCCCGGACACGCTTCAGGAGGCGCAGGTCCCGGTAACCACCGACGCCTATTGCGCGGGCGCGTACAGCGACTTCGACGCCACGACGATGCTCTGCGCGGGCTTCCCGCAGGGCGGCGTGGACACCTGCCAGGGCGACTCGGGCGGACCGCTGTTCGGCCGTGACGCGGCCGGCGCGCTGAAGGTCGTCGGCGCCACGAGCTTCGGCGAGGGCTGCGCCCGCCCGAAGAAGCCCGGCGTCTACGCCCGCGTCGGCGACACCACGCTGCGCGAGTGGATCCGCTCGCAGGCGCCCACCGGCGTGGACTGACGCGCTCGCGCCGCATGAGCGGCGCGGCGAAGCATGGACGAACGGTCCATTGAGCGGGCGGCGCCCCGTGCCGAAACCTCCTGCAAATCAGGCGGACTTGAATCGAGGACGATTGACCCGAGCGGAGCTCATCGCGGCTGCCTCGCCCCCCTGCCACGAATGTGGCGAACCCGTGCAACGAGTCGAGGCCGAGTGGCATCTCGACGAGGACGGGAGGTGGCGTCCTGGTCCGTACTTCATGGTCTGCCGAGACGAGCATCGCGTCTTGGTAGAGCCCGTGGTGTGACGATATACGGACGTGAGCTCGGTCCTGATCGTCGCGGCGTGCATCGTGGCCGTGTACGCCGCCTTCATCCTGGCGCTCATCATCGCCGGGCGCGGGCGCGACGCGCGCGATGTGGCGCGTTTCATCCCCGACTGCGTCGTGCTCGTGCGGCGCCTGATGGGGGACTCCCGCGTACCCCGACACCACAAGCTGCTCCTCGGAGGGCTCGTCGGATACCTCGCGCTTCCGATCGACCTCGTGCCGGACTTCATCCCCGTCGCCGGGCACATCGACGATGTGCTCGTCGTCGTCTTCGCCCTGCGCGTGGTGCTCCGGGACGGCGGCGCTGAGCTGCTGCGCGAGCACTGGCCGGGACCGGAGAGCTCGCTCGCGTTCGTGCTGCGGTTCGTCGGTCGGTCTGAGGCTTAGGCGCCGTACCCCTCGAACGGCTCCGTCAGCAGGCGAGCCTTGTTGGGTCCGTACTCGAAGACGTGAACGAGACGGACGGTGGAATCGGTGCGCTGGACGCGGGTCTCGACCAGCATGAGCTCCCCGGTGTCGAGCCCGAGCTCGTTGAGGCGCTCGGCCTCGGCCCGGCACACATCGCCCGGGGTGGGCCGGCTCTCGGGATAGGCCTCCTCGTGGTGACGGATCAGGGCCTGCCAGTGCTCGTCTCCGGCCTGCTCGACGGCTTCCCGGATCTGCGACCTGGTCAACGGCACGCCAGGGAAGTGTATAGACGTCGGCGCTAGGATCGGCCAAGACTCTTAGCTAAATGGCTGTAACTATCACTCAGCTGCGCAGCTTCCTCGCGGTCGTACGCACCGGCTCCGTGACCGCGGCGGCGGACGAGCTCGTCGTGTCCCAACCGTCGGTGTCGGCCGCGGTGTCCGCGCTCACTCGCGAGCTCGGGGTCGATCTGACAGAACGCATAGGCCGCAACGTGCGTCCGAGCCCCGCAGGCACGGTGTTCGCCGAATACGCGGCCGACATCGTCGGCCTGCTCGATCAGGGCGCGCGAGCCGCCCGCGAGACGGCGGGTAGGGTGGCCGCCGAGCTGCGGATCGGCGCCGTGACGACCGCCGGCGAGTACATCGTCCCCCAGCTCATGCAAGCGTTCGCCGCGCACCATCCAGACGCCACGCTGAGCGTGGACGTCGGGAACCGCGAGCGCGTCTTCGAGCGGCTGCGCACGCATCGGTCGGACCTTGCGATCGGGGGGCGGCCGCCCGACGACGGCATCGTGGGCCACCCCTTCCTCGACAACCCGATCGTCGTCGTCACGGCCCCTGACGACCCGCTCGCGAGCGGTCGCCGGGTGCGGATCGAGCAGCTGGGATCGCGCCCGTGGTTGCTGCGCGAGGAGGGCTCGGGGACGCGCTCGATGACCGAGGAGTTTCTCGCCGGCCACGATCTCCACCCGCCGATCCGCACCCTGGGTTCCAACGGCGCGATCAAGCAGGCCGCCCGCGCGGGTCTCGGAGTCTCGCTGCAGTCACGGTTGGCGACGCATCTCGAGGGCGACCTGGGTCTCCTCGGGACGATCGACGTCGACGTGCCGCTGCCACGTCGGCACTGGTACTTGATCCGCCCGGCGCACGGCCCGGTGCGGCCGGCGGTCGAGCAGTTCCTCAGCTTCGTACACAGCGGCGAGGCGAAGGCCGCCGTCGAGCGCGGCCTCACGACGCCACGCGCTCGAGCTCCCGGCGGCCCAGCGCCACCGCGGCCCGGCCCGTGACGAGGTGGTAGAGGATGAGCAGCTGCACGAGCGCCAGCGACTCCGAGCGATGAAGGTCCACGCCGATCGTGTACTCGCCCAGGCGCTGGCTGCGCAGGTGGGTGGCGAAGTGCAGCCGGTCCCAGATCGCCTCCTCGATCTCGGCCGCGCGCCCGCCGTCGATGTCGCCGGGGATACGCACGACGCGCTGACCACCCCGCTCGCTCATCTCGATGCCGCGCGCTCCGTTGCCGATGAAGGGGGAGAGGTCCGGATGCGGGAGGCCGTCACGGAGCAGCAACTCGGCATCGAGGCGGTCCGGGTCGCTGCTCTCGCCGGGCGTGAACGACACGACTATGTCCGCGTAGCGCTCCTGCGGGCGGATGAAGGCGGCGGAGTCGGCATCGCGGCGATCGAGCTCGGCGAGCACCTCGTCGGTGGTGTAGCCGCGCCGGGAGCAGTCGCGCTGCACCTTCCACCTGCGTCGTAGCTCCTCGGGGGGCGCAAGGAAGACGCGCACGTCGTAGCAGTCGCGCATTGCCGGCGTGTGGTAGCCGAGCAGGCCCTCGACGATCGCGAAGCCGTGGGGTTCTACGTAGACAGGCGGCGCGAACGTGCCGTCCGCGTGCCGATAGACCGGCTTCAGGATCGCCTCGCCGTTGCGCAGATGGCGCAGGTCCTGCGCCATGACGTCGATGTAGTTGCAGTCGGGATGCAGCGGTGTGATGCCCAGCTCGGCTCGCTGCTTGCGGTCATAGCGGTGGTAGTCGTCCGTGCAGGCATGGGTCACCGCATGCTCGCCGAGAGCGCGCACGAGACCCCTGGTCATCGTGGTCTTGCCGGCCGCCGAGTCGCCGACGACGCCGAGGATGATCGGTCGCGGCACCGTCAGCTCCGGAAGATGCTGCTGGCGTAGATGTCGTCCGCCTCGATCGTCATCAGCTCGTCGTGCCCCGGCGGCGTGTCGCTGTTGAAGAGGCGGCTTGCGTGCCGCAGCCGGGCACGGTCGATCGCGTTCCGGGTGCTTCGCCCGTGGGCGAATCGCGGCCGCTCCATGCGCAGCTCGAGGTACTCGCGGAACGCCTGCTCCGCGGCCCGGGACAGGCGGTAGTCCTGCCGTTCGAGGATGCGGTGCGCGATTGCCATCAGCTCCTCCGATGTGTAGTCGGGGAAGTCGATGTGGTGGACGACGCGCGATGCCATGCCGGGATTGGACGCGAAGAACTGGTCCATGCGGTCCTTGTAACCGGCGAGGATCACGACGAGCCGGTGGCGGTCGTTCTCCATGACCTGGAGCAGGATCTCGATCGCCTCCTGCCCATAGTCGCGCTCGTTCTCGGGCCGGTGCAGGTAGTAGGCCTCGTCGATGAACAGCACGCCGCCGTACGCACGCTTGAGAACGTCCTTGGTCTTCGGCGCCGTGTGACCGACGTACTGCCCCACGAGGTCCTCGCGGGTCACCGGCACCAGGTGCCCCTTCTCGACGTAGCCGAGCCGGTGCAGGATCTCCGCCATCCGCAGCGCGACGGTGGTCTTGCCCGTCCCCGGGTTGCCCGTGAACGACATGTGCAGCGACGGCGGCTGCGACGTCAGATCCGCCTCGCGCCGCAGCCGCTCGATCGCGAGCAGCGCTGCGATCTCGCGAATGCGCGTCTTGACCGGCCGGAGCGCAACGAGCTCGGCGTCGAGCTCGTCGAGCACTGCGTCGATCTCCGTCACCACGGCGCTCACGCGTACCGCCGTCCTGAAGGACGCTCGGCCGCGTATCCGTGGAGCGAATACCGCATAGAACGGTCGGCCTTGTCGGTCCGCTCGAGCCTGAAGCCGGGCTCCTCGGACGGTCGGGCGACGATGAACGCCAGTGCGGCGGTCTGGCGCATATATGTCGCGTCGTAGGCGATGACCTTGACGTAGTGATGCGGGAAGCGCTCGCGGCAGGCCTTCACCTCGTGCATCGCGACCTCGGCCTGCTCGGGCGTGAGGTCGAACAGCGGCTGGCTCCACATCTCCCAGTAGGCGTTGCGTGGATGAGGATCGTCGGTGTACTCGACCCCGATCGCCCAGCCGTTGCCCAGCGCAAAGCGGATCTGTGCCTGGATCTCATCATCCGTGAGGTCGGGCAGGAACGAGAACGTGCCCTGGGTGACGCGCATGCGGTCTCCTCTCTCAGGCGGCGGTCGGCGTGACGATGACGTCGGGCGTATCCGTGGACTGGAAGTCGAACGTGACGTCCTTCCAGACCTGAAGCGCGGCGTCGAGCTCCGGGCAGCCGCGCGCCGCGCGGGCGAGGACGTCCGGCCCCTCGTGCACGTAGTCGCGGCCCTCGTTGCGGGCCTGGATGATGGCCTCGACCGCGACGCGGTTCGCCCTCGCCCCGGCACCGATCCCCATAGGGTGGCCGATCGTGCCGCCACCGAACTGGAGGATGCAGTCCTCGCCGAGGTGGTGGAGCAGCTGGTGCATCTGGCCGGCGTGGATCCCTCCCGAGGCGACAGGCATCACGCCGGGCAGCGACGCCCAGTCCTGGTCGAAGTAGATGCCGGTCGCGGGGTCCACGTCGAGGTGGTTCCTGCGGCAGACGTCGTAGTAGCCCTTCACGCTGCCCGGGTCGCCCTCGAGCTTGCCGACGACAGTGCCCGCGTGGATGTGGTCGACGCCGATGAGCCGGCACCACTTGGCGAGCACACGGAAGTTGACGCCGTGGCTCTTCTGACGTGTGTAGGTCGAGTGACCAGCGCGGTGCAGGTGCAGGATGACCCCGTTGCGGCGCGCCCACCGGGACATGGACTGCATCGCGGTGAAGCCGACGGTGAGGTCGATCATGATGATCACGCTGCCGAGCTCGGAGGCGAACTCGGCGCGCTCGTACATCTCCTCCATCGTGCCGGCGGTCACGTTGAGGTAGTGGCCCTTGATCTCGGCGGTCTCAGCGATCGCGCGGTTCACCGCCTCCATGGCGTAGAGGTAGCGGTCGCGCCAGCGCATGAAGGGCTGCGAGTTGATGTTCTCGTCGTCCTTGGTGAAGTCCAGCCCGCCACGGAGCGCCTCGAAGACGACGCGGCCGTAGTTCTTGGCTGACAGGCCGAGCTTCGGCTTGACCGTGGCGCCGAGCAGCGGTCGCCCGAACTTGTCCAGGTACTCCCGCTCCATGACGATGCCGTGCGGGGGCCCCTGGAACGTCTTGACGTAGTGCGGCGGGATGCGCAGGTCCTCGAGCCGCAGCGCCAAGAGGGCCTTGAAGCCGAAGACGTTGCCGATGATCGACGAGGCGATGTTGGCGATCGAGCCTTCCTCGAACAGGTCGAGGTCGTAGGCGATCTTCGCGATGTACTCGTGCTCGCGGCCGGGCACCGGCTCAACGGCGTACGCCTTGGCCTGGTAGTTCCGGTAGTCCGTCAGACGGTCGGTCCAGACGACGGTCCATGTTGCCGTCGAGGATTCGCCGGCCACTGCCGCCGCGGCCTCGACCGGGTCGACGCCGGGCTGGGGCGTGACCCGGAATGCCGCCAGGATGTCGGAGTCCTTGGGCTCGTAGTCCGGGTCGTAGTAGCCCATCTCCGCGTACGGGGTCACGCCTGCCGCCCAGCGATCCTTCTTCTCGATCATGCTGCCGAACCTAAGACACGAGAGTTCGACAAACAAGAAAAGATCAGGGCGGTTCCATAGAACATCAGCTAATCGTCGCCGGCTCTGTACGCTCGGTAGATGAAGCCGGCGCTTCACTCGCGCGACGTGCAGGCGTCGCACCCGGCGATCCCGATGGCGCTGTCGCGCGTCGGCGTGACGAACGTCGAGAAGGTCACCCGCATCGGCGCGCAGCTCTACTACGCCAAGCTCGACTGCTTCGTCGACCTCGGGCCGAACCAGAAAGGCGCTCACATGTCGCGCTTGGGCGAGGTCGTCAACGAGGTCATCGGCGAGGTGGTGCTCGGCGAAGGCGCGTTCAAGGCCGAGCAGCTGGCCGAGCGCATCGCGCTCGAGGTGCGCGAACGCCAGCAGGCGGTGCGGGCGGAGGTGACGCTCGCCGCCCGCTATCCCGAGTACAAGCCGGCGCCGGTGTCCGGGATCGCCACGCAGGAGATCTACACGCTGTTGGGCTCGGCGGTCGCCTCTGAGCGCGGCACGCGCCGGCTGATCGGGGTCGCCGCGCAGGGGATGACCGCGTGCCCGTGCGCGCAGCAGCTGGTCGCCAGGCGGTCGGCCGAGCGCCTGGCCGCAGATGGATTCACCGGTGACGAGATCGCCCGCATCCTCGAGGCCGTGCCGCTCGCGACACACAACCAGCGCGGCCTGGGCACGCTCCACCTCGGGCTGCCCGAGCGCTGTGACACCGACATCGACGCGGCGGAGCTGCTCGCAATCGTCGAGGATTCGATGTCGAGCGAGATCTACGAGCTGATGAAGCGCTCCGACGAGGGCGCGGTAGTCGAGAAGGCCGCGCGTCGTCCGAGATTCGTGGAGGACTGCGTGCGCGAGGCGATTCGCCGCGTGATCGAGCACTTCGGCGGTCTGCGCGACGACATCTTCGTGTCGGCACGCCAGGAGAACCTCGAGACGATCCATCAGCACCACGTCGTCGCCGAGCGGTTCGGGCTGCTCGGCGAGCTGCGTCGTGAACTCAGCGACGGTGATCACATCGCGCATCACACGACGATGCGCGAGTGGCTCGACGCCTGAGGCTGCGCCTGGATCAGCGGAGCCGGATCCCGTCGGCGCCCTCGACCCTGAGGTGGTCGAGCACGGAGCCGCTTGCCTCGCGGACCCTCAGGCGGTCGACAAGTGGCGCGTAGCGCCCGCCCGCCAGACCGTCGGCGAGCATCGCCGCGCCCCGAGCGGCGGCGAGGCCCGTCGCGATCCGCACCGGCGCAACATGCGCGAGCCGCGCGCCGAGCGCGTCGATCATGCCCGGCGCCTGGCGCCCCGCGACGAGGATCTCGCGCGGAGCGGGGACGCTGGCCGTCAGCGCGAGCGCAGCCTTGGCCGCACCCTCCTCCAGAGCGAGCCGTCCCTCGTGATCACGCGGGGCGTCCGAAAGGTCGACGTCGCCGAGCGCGCCACCGCTGAACACCGTCCGCTTCGACAGTGCGGGGCCGAGCAGGTAGGCGACCTCCGCGTCCAGCGCGCCGCACGCGCGCGCTCCGATCGGCCCAGACGATCCGCCGAGCCCGTCGACGATGCGCCCCCCGTCCACGGCAAGCGCGGCACTGAACGCACCGCCGAGCTCGAGCATCACGAACGAGGTCTCGGCGAAGCCGATGTCGAGCCGGCCCGCCTGTTCGGCGATGCACAGGACGGCGCTGGCAACCTTGTCCGCCGTCCCCAGGTCGACGCGGTTCCACTTGCGGTAGGCCGGGACGGTCGGCAGATGGATCGCGCCAGGACCGAACACGAGCGGCAGTCCCGTCGCGAGGAGCGCACGCACGATCGAGCGCATGCCGACGACCCCCATGGGGCCGTGCGGCTCGTCCTCGCGCAGCAGCAGCATGAGCGCGAGCTCGCGCTCGCCGACCTGCGCTGCGGGCACCAGCGGGAGCCCGTAGCCTGCTGGCCCGAGTACCAGCTCGAACGGGCCGTGCTCCACGAGCGCGTCGACGAGCGAGCCCGGATCGGCGCCCACGTCGACGGTCCGGAAGGTGTGCTCCAGCACGAGTTCGCCGGCGTCGAGCACGCAGACATCGAACGAGACCGTCCCGGGGTCGACGCCCGCGACTCGTGTCAAACGAGGTCCTTGGCGATCGCGTAGACGGCATCGACGTCGAGCACCTGGTCGTTGCTCTCGAACAACCGCCGCACGCACGCCTTGTGCACCTTCATCTTCGGGCCGCCGATCGCCAGCGCGCCGAGCACGAGCTTGCCGTCGTAGTCGGCGAGGTCGTCGGTCGCCTTCGTGTCCTCGATGCCCAGCGGCTCCGCCGCGTTGTAGTCGGCCAGCAGCTCGACCGACTCGGCCGCCGCCCACGCGTCGCGCCGCAGCACCTCCACGCCGGCCGGCCCGGCGGCCAGGACGAGCTGGGCCCCGTCGAGCGTGGCCTCGAGCTCGCCCCGATCGCTCGGCTCGCGGACGTCGAGGCCACGCTGCTGCGCGACCTCGAGACCGTGCGGCCGGTGATACGGGCGGTCGTCGCCGAACAGGTCCGGCGGGAGCGCGGAGACGGTGACCTCGCAGCCCTCCTCCTTCAGCAGCACGGCCGACCGCAGGCCGACCGCTCCCAGACCCAGCACGACCGCGCGGTTGCCGGCCAGGCTGCGCGCTTTCGCGATCCGCGCGATCGTCGTCGCCGCGGTCGTGTTGCAGCCGTTGGAATCGAGCATGACCGAGACCCGGAACGGACCGAAGAACGCCTTCTGCACCTCGGCGAACACCTCCTCGCCGGCGGTCACCTGCTTGCCGCCGACCCACACGGCCGTGTTCTTGAGGTCGTCCACGCCGCGGGTGAAGAACGCGTCCTGCACGAGGCCGCGCACGGCCTCGGATTTCACGCCGGCATGGGACAGCAGGACATCGACGTCGGCGTCGTACGCGACGATCGCGTCGAACGGGCTTGGGTGCTCGCCCGTATCGAGCTGGAGCAGGATCTTCTTCACGACTCCTCCTCGTTCGATGGCCTTCGAGAGCGAGCCGTGAGGCGGACGCGTTCGCGGCGCGGCTCGTCGAAGGTCAGGTAGCCCCAGTCCAGCGGGGACTCCTGCCGGTAGTTCTTGCCCAGCCCGCGGGCGATGGACGCCTTCATGAGCTCCTTGCCGAGATAGAAGGCGTGCGTGTGCTCGTCGACGCCGAGCTCGTCGAAGATCTGGTTGATGTCGGTGCCCTTGACGAAGAGCTCGGCGTTGAACGCGTAGATCCAATCGGCATCCGTGAAGATCCGGATGTTGGGGTCGGTGATGCTCGACTGAAGCTCGCGCAGCTCGGCCTCCGTGTAGGGGCGGACCTCCTCGTCCTTGATCGTCAGCAGCCGGCCGTCGACGTGCTTGGGCGGCGTCCCCTCCTGCTGGGCGAAGTGCATGAGCTGGGCCGCCAGGACCGCCTCCCGGACCGCGCCGCGCGCCCAGTCGATCACCTCGGTGGTCAGCACGTTGCGGATCTCCAGCTCCTGGCAGAAGCCGAGCAGCAGCGCGGTGACCCCGGTGGTGTCGGCCTCGGTCAGCTCGGTCATGTTGCCGATGCCCATCAGCATCTCGACGTCGGGGTGGCGGCGCCGCGTCTCGAGGTAGCGGCCGAGGCTCGCGGCGAAGCCCGAGCCGATCGGCTCGATGATCGGGTCGACGAGGAACGGCTTGCCGAGCGCACGCAGGTGCGCGACGGTCGCGTCGAGGCTGTCGAGGTCGTCGGGCGTGTCGGGGATCAGCACCGGGATCGCGCGCAGCTGCTGCGCGACGTGCCGGTTGTGTCCGGTGAGGCTGAGGACGAAGTCGATGCCCGCGACGTCGGCCATGAGGATCTCGTCGGGGTCGAGCGTGTCGATGCTGAGCGTGAATCCGCGAGCCTTGAGCTCGGCGATCACCTCCGGTCCCTCGTCGAGCCAGTTGCGGTCCAGCGACAGGCCGAGATCGATGACGTCGGCCCCCGCGGCTCTGTAGTAGTCGGCCGCCTCGAGGATCCGCGCTCGGTCGAGGTGCGGGACGTTGTTGATCTCGGCGAAGATGCGGATGTCGCGAGCGCCGTAGCGCGAACGGGCATCGGCCTGGCCGAAGAACGCGGGTAGGCGCTTGAGGTCGGCTGGGCCCTTCTCGGCCGGCACCTCGAAGCGCTCGCTGAGCACCCCGGGGTCGCCCTGACACAGGCCCGGGATCATGATCCGCGTGATGTCAGGCGGGACCTCCAGCCGGCGGGCGATCCAGTCCGGGGTCATGAGCGCGGCGACCGTGATCTTCATCACGGCGACGTCGTAGTCGAACGGCAGCTCGGCGCGCTCCAGCGTGGCGTGCAGCGCCGGTGCCGCGAGCTTGCCGGTTACGAAGAGATATCGATCGGCCACCGCCTAGCGGCTGCCCTTGCTGTACACGAACTTGTTCGGCGTCCCCTCCAGCGGGCTGTCGTCGCCGGGCCGCCACAGCACCGTGTCCTCGATCTGCCTCGCCACGGCAAAGTCCTTGTCGGTGATCCCGCCGGCGGCGTGATTCATCAGCTTGACCCACAGCTTGCCCCACGTGACCGTGAGGTCCGCGTGGTGGTAGGCCGCCTCGCACACGTAGCCGATGGCGTTGACGGCCATGAGGGTCGACGGCCAGCCGTCGGTGTTGTACTTGCGGCGGATCCAGTCGCCCTCGAGGTACCAGTCGTCGAGGCCGTGTTCCTTGAGCTTGGCTTCGACCTCTTCGGGGCTGTAGGTCTTGGGCTTGGCGCTTGCCTCCATGGGAAGCCTCCTTGAGTTTCTCCGCTGACTACTACATCACCACGCCACCGTTGACGTTGAGCGCCTGCCCGGTGACGAACGCGGCCTCGGGCGACGCGAGGTAGAGCGCGGCGTGCGCCACGTCCTGCGCGCGGCCCCACCGCCCCAGCGGCGTGTCCCCCGCGACCGCGCGGCGGAAGTCGGGGTCGGCGTGCTCGGCGAACGCGGTCTCGATCCAGCCCGGGCACACGACGTTCACGCGCACGGCGGGCGCCAGGCTGCGCGCCAGGCTCCTGCTGAACGCCAGCACGCCGCCCTTGACCGCGGCGAACAGCTGCGGGTTCGCGCCGGCCATGCCGGCCGTCACGTGGTCCCAGCTCATGTTGACGATCGCGCCGCCGCGCTCCTGGTTGCGCATGACCTCGCCGATCGCGTACGAGCACGCGATCGTGCCTTTGAGGTCGATGGCGAGCAGGAGGTCGAGCTTGCGCTCCCACTCCCAGCCGGCCGCCTCGCCGGTGAGGACGTCGGCGCCGGCGTTGTTGACCCAGACGTCGATCCGGCCGAGCTCGCCGCACGCCGCGGCGACCAGGCCCTCGCAGGCGTCGCGCGTCGCGAGGTCCGCCTGACGGACGAGCGCGCGCCCACCACGCGCCGCGATCCCGTCGGCGACCTCGCGCGCGCGGTCGGGTGAGTCGCGGTGCGTGAGCAGTACCGCGGCTCCCTCGGCGGCATATGTCTCGGCCATGGCGCGTCCGATCCCGCTGCTCGCGCCGGTGACGACCGCGTGCAGACCGTCCAGCCGGCCCGGCCGGACCGCTTCAGCCGGTGGATCCGACGTGACCGGCTAGCCCTCGACGCCCGCGGCGAACGGATGCCGCGCCGCCTCGGACGAGTCGAGGACGGCGCTCACCGCCGGCTCGTTGGCCAGCGCGCGGGCGATCGACTCCTTCGTGGCCTGGTAGTTGTAGTCGAAGATCTTCTTGTCGTCGGTCGCTTCCCAGTGGATGAACACGCCGGCGATGATGCAGAGGTCGTCGACGTCGCCCTCGCTGATGACGCCCTCGCGGACGGAGTCGACGACGGCGCGGGCCACGGCCGCCTGGGCGGGCCCGAACATCTGAACGGCCTGGCCGGCGCCCTTGATCGTGACCTTGTTGGACATGATCGTGTCGGGCTTCGCGGGGAGGTTCGGCGCCACCACCGCGAGCAGGTTGGTGTGACCCTCCTTCTGATTGATGAGGGCCTGCGCGAACGCCGCGCCGACCGGCCCGCTCTTGGAGCCGATCAGGAGATCGACGTGCGCGACCTCGTTGCCCTCGCCGACGAGCGACTCTCCGACCAGCAACGTCGCGGCCATGACCCGACCTCCCTATGTTGTCGTTGTGCGTGAGAAATCAGCGAACGGGTCGGCGACTCTAACTTCTGCCGCTACGGAGGGTCAAGCCGGGTGGGCACCGTCGCCCGCACATGCGGCGGGCGGCACCGTTCGTACCGCCGACGGCGTCGCCGGTGCCGCACAGCTCGCATGCGTGCTCGAGGTCAGCGCGGAGAAGCCGGGCAACATCACGCCGACCCACGACTTCCACGACACGTCGTACGAGGACATGCTGCGCAGCGCGGTCGCGGTCGGCCCCGAGCTGGCGCGAGCGGGGGAGCGCAGAGTGGGTGAGACGGTCCTCGCGGTCGTGCAGGCGTCGCGCCGCGCCGCTCCGGCGAACACGAACCTCGGGATCGCGCTGCTGCTCGCGCCGCTGACCAAGGCCGCGCTCGCGGGCGGCCCGTTGCGGGAGCGCCTCGCCGCCACGCTGCGCGCGCTCGACATAGCCGACGCGCGCGCCGCGTTTGCGGCGATCCGCCTATCTGCCGCGGGCGGGCTGCACGAGCGCGTCGAGCAGGACGTGCGCTCGGAGCCGACCGTGGACCTGCGCGAGGCGATGGCGAGCGCTGCGGAGCGCGACTCGGTGGCCTCGGAGTACGTGACCGACTACGCCCTGACGTTCGACACCGGGCTGCCCGCGCTGGGGGCTGCCCTCAGCAGAGGGTTGGCGGTCCGCGACGCGATCGTCGAACTGCACCTCCGGCTGCTGGCCGCGACGCCCGACACGCTGATCGCGCGCAAGGTCGGAACCGACACGGCAGCACAGGTGTCGGAGGGGGCGCGGGAGGTGCTCGCCGGTCGTCGGGCACTTCAGGACTTCGACGCGTCGCTGCGCGCGCAGGGCAACGCGCTGAACCCGGGAACGACCGCCGATCTCGTGACCGCGACCCTGTTTGTGGCTCTGGCCGAGGGTATGCTCTGACGCCGTCGTATCCCGTCGGCCTCTCCTCCTGATTGCGCTCAGCGCGCGCATGCTCGCGGACCTGGCGATCCGCGACGGTCAGCGAGTGGTTGCGTTCGATCTGTTCGGCGACCTCGACCTGCGTCGGAGCGCGGCTCGCGTCGTGACGCGCCGCCGCCTGTCCGCGCTCGTCGATGCCGCGGTGGCGGAGCCGCCGGGCGCTGTCGTCTACGGCGCCAGCTTCGAGAATCACCCCGCGCTCGTCGAGCGGCTGGGCGAGCGGCACGAGGTGCTGGGCAACCCGCCCAGCACGCTGCGTGCGGTGCGCGATCCCGCAAAGCTCGGCGCAGTCTTGGGCGAGCTCGCGTACCCCCGCACGACCCTCGCGGCTCCGTCCGGCGGCCGCTGGCTGCGCAAGCCGCTGCGCGGCGGCGGCGGCATCCGCGTGCGGGAATGGCGCGCGGGCGCGCCGCCAGCCGGGACCTTTCTACAGGAGCGCATCGACGGGGTCGCGTGCTCGGCGGCGGCCGTCGGCGACGGGAAGGATGCCGTCGTGCTCGGGCTCACCGAGCAGCTCATGGGTAAGCGCGCGTTCGGCGCCCGCGGCTACCGCTGGTGCGGGAACCTCGTCCCGCCGCGAATACAGGCGGACGAGCTGCTGGGCCAGGCGCGTGCGATCTGTTCCCGCCTGGCGAGCGCGTTCAGGTTGCGGGGGCTGTTCGGCGTCGACCTCATCTGGGACGGAGCGCGAGCGTGGGCGGTCGAGGTCAATCCGCGTCCGCCCGCCTCGCTCGAGGCGATCGAGCTGGCGTACGGCGTGGATGTGTTTGACGCGCATCTGCGTGCCTGCGCCGGTGAGCTGCCTCGCCTCGGGGCGCAGTGGCGCCGCGCCGCCGGCAAGGCGGTCGTCTTCGCCACCGAGGACGTGAGCATCGGCGACAGCCAACGCTGGCTCGAGCGTGGCGTGCGCGACGTCCCGCACCCGGGCGAGCGGATCGCGGCGGGCCGTCCGATCTGCACGGTCGTGGCAACCGTTGCGACGCCGCACGACGCGATGGTGCGGCTCGAGGAGCAGGCCGCGCGGCTGCGCGCGGACCTGCGATCGCGCGTGGAGATGGCCGCCGGTGGCTGACGCGACGTGCATGGGGTGTGGCTGCGCCTGCGACGACATCGACGTGACCGACGCGGGGCCGACGCGGACATGCCCGCTCGGCGACGCGTGGTTCGCCGCGCGCAGCGGCGACCGGCCCCCGGTCGCCCGCCTCGACGGCCGGACCGTCAGCGTCGACGAGGCCGTGGACGCCGCCGCGGCGATGCTGAGCCAGGCGCGCGCCCCGCTCGTCTACGGCCTCGGCCAGACGAGCTGCGAGGCGCAGCGACGGGCGGTGGCGCTCGCCGAGGCGATCGGGGCCGTGATCGACGTCGGTGCGGCCGTCGACGCCTACACGTCGATCGGCTCGAGCACCGCCACGTTCGGCGAGATCCGCGACCGGCCCGGGCTCGTGGTCGTCTGGCGCGCGGACCCGGCCGTCACCCACCCGCGGCTGCTCGAGCGGCTGCGCCTGGATCCCGCCGACGTGGTCGTCGTCGACGCGCAGCGCACCGCCACCGCCGAGGCGGCGGCCGGGTTCGTCGAGCTCGAGGCCTCCGGCGACTTCGAGGCGCTGTGGGCGTTGCGCGCGTCGATCCGCGGCGACGAGGCGGGACGGCTCGACGACCTTGCCGAGCGCATCCTCGCCGCGCGCCACGTCGCCATCATCTACGGCGCCGTCGACGAGCTCACCGCGTTGGCGCTGCTCTCGGTCGTGCGCGACCTCAGCCGCGACCGCCACGCGGTCACGCTCGCGCTGCGCGCCGACGGCAACGCGCGCGGCGCAGAGGACGTGCTCACGTGGAAGACCGGCTTTGCCTCGGCGGTGAGCTTCGCCCGCGGCTTTCCGCGAGAGGCGCCGCGCGTCGCCGCGCTGCTCGAGCGCGGCGAGGTCGACGCCGCGCTCGTCGTCGCCGCAGACCCGCTCGAGGAGCTGCCGCGCCTGCGCGGACTGCCGATGGTGGCGGTCGACGCGCTCGAGACCGCGACGTCTAGGGCGGCGCGCATAGCATTCGCGACCGCGGCCGACGGCATCGAGGTGCCGGGCACCGTCCACCGGATGGACGGCGTGCCGGTCCCGGTGCGCGCGCCGCGGGCGGCGGACCGTCCGGGTGTCGAGGACGTCCTCGCTGCGATCGGAGGGCGCCTGTGATGCTGCGGATCGCCGGCGGGCGCGTGTACGACCCGGCACACGGCGTCGCCGGCGAGGTGCGCGACGTCTGCGTGCAGGACGGCAAGATCGTCGCGGACGTGCCCGCGGATGCCCGCAAGATCGACGCGCGAGGCATGGTCGTCATGCCGGGCGGCGTCGACATCCACGCTCACATCGCTGGCCCGAAGGTCAACGCGGCGCGCAAGCTCGCGCCCGAGGGCAGCATCGTCCCCTCGACGTTCGACACCGGTCACCGCTATGCGCTGCTCGGCTACACGACGGTCGTCGAGGCCGCCACGCCCCCGCTGGCCGCCCGCCACACGCTCTCGGAGATCCGGGACACGCCGATCATCGACGCCGCCTGCCTCGTGCTCATGGGCAACAACCTGCCGCTCTTCGAGCTCATCCGCACCGAGCCCGCGCGTGTGCGCGAGGCGATCGCCTGGTGGCTCCGGGCCACCGGCGGCTACGGCGTCAAGCTCGTCAATCCCGGCGGCATTGAGATGTGGAAGCGCGACAACGGCAACGTGACGTCGCTCGACGACGAGGGGCCCGGGGTCACGCCCCGCCAGGTCCTCGAGACGATCGCGGGCGCGGTGCACGACCTGGGCCTGCCGCACCCCGTGCACGTCCACTGCAACAACCTCGGCGTGTCTGGCAACTGGCGTACGACGCTGGACACGCTGGACACGCTCGAGGGCCGCCGGGCCCACCTCGCCCACCTCCAGTTCCACGCCTACGGCGGGCGGCCGGGCGGGCGCCCGCGCTCGCGGGCGCCCGAGCTCGCCGAGCACATCAACGCGCACCCGGAGCTGAGCGCGGACGTCGGGCAGGTGATGTTCGGCCCCGCGATGACGATGACCGCCGACGCGCCGGTGTCCGCGGTCCTGCGCGAGATCACCCACGGCAAGTGGGTCAACGCCGACACCGAGGCGGAGACCGGCTGCGGGATCGTCCCGTTCACGTACCGCGAGCGCAACTACGTGCATGCCCTTCAGTGGGGGATCGGCCTCGAGCTGTTCCTGCTCAGCCGCGACCCGTGGCGGATCGTGCTCTCCACCGACCATCCGAACGGCGGCTCGTTCCTCAGCTATCCACGGCTCATCCGGCTGCTCATGGACCGCGAGTTCCGCAACGAGGAGATCCGGCGGGTGAACGGGCAGGCCATGAAGCGCACCGTCCTGCTCGACGACCTCGATCGCGAGTACACACTCGAGGAGATCGCGATCATCACGCGCGCCGGGCCGGCGCGGCTGCTCGGGCTGTGCGACAAGGGCCACCTCGGCGTCGGCGCCGACGCCGACATCACGGTCTACGACGATCGAGCGGACCGCGAGGCGATGTTCGCCGCGCCGCGCTACGTCATCAAGGACGGGCGGACGGTCGTCGAGGACGGCGAGCTGCGCGCGACCGGGCGGGCGGGAAATCTGCTGCGGGTCGCCGCCGAGTACGACCCGGGCATCGAGCCCACGCTGGAGGAGCTGTTCGCGGATCGCTACAGCGTGCAGTTCACCAGCTACCCGGTGCAGGAGCCGTGGCTGCTCGAGCCCGCCCGCACCGTCGCCGCGGAGCCGCGATGAAGCTCCACGGGGCCGAGATCGCCGACACGTTCGCGGAGGCGTTCCCGATGTGGGGCTCGCGCGTGCTGATCACCGCGGCGACGCCGGCGTGGGCGCTCGAGGCGGGGCGCTCCATGACCGGGTTCGCAACATCGGTGATCGGCTGCAAGTGCGAGGCGAGCATCGAGCGCGAGCTCGCCGGCGACGAGACGCCCGACGGGCGGCCGGGCGTCAGCGCGCTGTTGTTCGCGATGGACCGGGAAGGCGTCGGCAAACGGCTCGTTGAGCGCGTCGGGCAGTGCGTGCTGACGTCTCCGACCGCGGCCTGCTTCAACGGCGTGGATGCCGAGGACACGGTCGATGTCGGTGGCCAGCTGCGCTTCTTCGGCGACGGCTATCAGGCCAGCAAAGTGCTCGACGGGCAGCGGTTCTGGCGCGTGCCCGTGATGGAGGGCGAGTTCCTCGTGCAGGAACGCTTCGGCGTCGTCAAGGGCGTGGCCGGCGGCAACATCATCATGCTGGGGCGCGACGCGGAGTCGGCGCTCCAGGCGGCGGAGGCGGCCGCGAGCGCGATGCGCTCCGTCGAGGGCGTGATCATGCCGTTCCCCGGCGGGATCGCACGCAGCGGCAGCAAGGTCGGGTCTCGCTACAGCGCACTTCCGGCGTCGACGAACGACGTGCTGTGCCCGACGCTGCGCGGCCAGATCGAGCACACCGACGTGCCGTCCGACGTGGAGGCCGTCTTCGAGATCGTCATCGACGGGCTCGCGCTCGAGCCTGTGCGCGAGGCGATGCGCCGCGGGCTCGTGGCGGCCGCGAAGGCCGGGGCCAGCCACGTGACCGCCGGCAACTACGGCGGCAAGCTCGGCCCGCACCACATCTACCTCCGCGAGCTGATGCCATGACGCTCACGCTGACGCTGCGCGAGCAGCCCGAGGCGCCGCTGGAAGCCGACGTCCTCACGCCCGATCGGCTCGCCGCCGCCGAGGACGTCGCGGCGCTGCCCGTCTGGCACGGAAACGAGCGCGCTCGGGTGGGGGACTTCTTCGCCGTCTCGGGCGCCGGCGACGACGTCCGCCTGGAGGGCGACCTGAGCCGCGTGGGGTTCGTCGGCGCGGGCATGACCGCGGGGCGGCTCACGGTCGCCGGCGACGTCGGGCTGCACGCCGGGGCCGGGATGCGTGGCGGAGAGCTGCACGTCGAGGGCGATGCCGGAGACTGGGCCGGAGCGGGCATGCGCGGCGGCACGCTCGTGGTGCGCGGCTCCGCCGGGTCGCAGCTCGGCGGGGTCTATCCCGGCGAACGGGCGGGCATGCGCGGCGGCGAGATCGTCGTCCACGGTGACGCGGGTCCGCGGGCCGGCGCCGGCGTGCGGCGCGGTCTGATCGCCGTGGCCGGGCGCCTCGGCGAGGCCGCGGGCCTGCGCATGCTGGCGGGGACGATCGTCGCGCTCGGTGGGCTCGGGCCGCGGGCGGGGGCCGGCATGCGCCGCGGCTCGATCGTCACGATGGCGCCGGTGACGCCGCTCGCGACGTTCGTGTTCTCCTGCATCTACCGCCCGCCGTTCCTGCGCCTCTACCTGCGGCGCCTGCGCGCCCTCGGGCTCGCCGTCTCCCACGACCTGCTCGATGCGCGCTACGAGCGCTGGTGCGGGGACGGCCTCGAGCTGCGCCGTGGCGAGATCCTGATCCTGGAGGCATGATGCTTTCGCTCAACGACCGCGCGCTGGAGCTCGCCGACCGGCTGGCCGCCGATGCCGAGACGGCGCGGGTGGACGTCCGCACGCTGGCCAACGGCACGCGCGTCATCGACTGCGGCGCGCAGGCCGCGGGCGGCTTCGAGGCGGGGCGCGGCTTCGCCGAGATCTGCATGGCGGGGCTGGGGAAGATCGCCTACGCGCCGGTGGTCATCGAAGGCCGCTGGTTCCCCGCGCTCACGGTGACCACGGATCGGCCCGCGGTCGCGTGCCTGGCGGCGCAGTACGCCGGCTGGCGGATCGATCGCGACGGCTACTTCGCGATGGGCAGCGGGCCCGGGCGCGCGCTGATCCGCGCCGAGGAGCTCTACGACGACCTCGACTGGGACGAGCACGCGGGCGCCGCCGTCCTGTGCCTGGAGACGCGCGAGCCGCCGCCGGCCGCGGTCGCCGACTTCGTGGCCGAGCGCGCCGGCGTGCCGCCGACGGCCTTGACGCTGCTCATGGCGCCGACGGCGAGCGTGGCCGGCGGCGTGCAGATCGCGGCGCGGGTCGTCGAGACCGCGCTGCACAAGCTCCACGAGCTCGACTTCGACGTGCGACGGGTCGTCGCGGGTTTCGGCAGCTGTCCGTTGCCGCCGGTCGCGGGCGACGACATGGCCGCGATCGGGCGCACCAACGATGCCGTGCTCTATGGCGGCCAGGTCCACCTCACGGTCGAGTCCGACGACGACGAGGCGCTCGGCGAGCTCGTCGAGCGACTTCCTGCCTCGGCGTCCTCCGATTACGGCGAGCCATTCGGCAAGGTCCTCCAAGCCGCGAACTTCGACTTCTACGAGATCGACCCCCTGCTCTTCAGCCCGGCGCAGATCCGGCTCACGAGCGTCGGCAGCGGCCGCAGCTTCGAGGCGGGTCGCGTCAACCTCGAGGTGCTGGAGGGCTCGTTCTGGGGTTAGGGTCCGTCGGCCAATATCTCCACGATTCTGGATGACCGATCCGCGGCGCCTGACACGACCCGATTCCTCGCCGATGCACGCATCGACTCCGGAATCGGCCCGCGCCAGGCATCCACGGCTCGGCCCCCAGAATCGGGGCTCTATTGGCCGACGGACCCTGACCGTCGCGATCCTGGGATCGAGCGGCGGCTGGCATGCGCGACAGCTGACCGACGCCCTCGCGGCGCGGGGTCACGAGCACCGGCTCGTGGCCGTGACGCGGCTGGTCGGGCGAATCGACGGCGACGTCTCGGTGCCCAGCCTCGACGGATGCGATGCGGCGATCGTGCGCGGCATCCCGCGGGGGTCGCTCGAGCAGGTCATCTTCCGCGTCGACGTGCTCCACGCGCTCGCCGAGCGCGGCGTGAGGTGCGTCAACGGCCCGCGGGCGATCGAGCGGACCGTCGACAAGTTCCTGGCCTCGGCGCTGCTGGCCCGGGCCGGGGTGCCCACGCCGCGGACGATCGCGTGCGAACGCGCCGAGGATGCGCTCGAGGCCTTCGAGGCCCTCGGCGGCGACGTGATCGTCAAGCCGCTGTTCGGCTCGATGGGCGCCGGGATGACGCGCGTGGACGACGCCGACGTCGCGTATCGCGTCTTTCGCGCGCTGGCGCTCGAACGCGCCGTGTACTACCTCCAGGAGGCGCTGCCGCACGTTGGGCGGGACGTGCGTGCATTCGTCGTCGGCGGGCGGGTGCTGGCGGCGATCGAGCGGGTCGGGGCCGGGTGGCGGGCGAACCTCGCGCGCGGCGCCCGCGCGCAGGCGGCCGAGCTGAGCGCCGAGCAGGAGCGCCTGTGCCTCGAGGCCGCCGACGTCGTCGGTGCCGACTACGCCGGCGTCGACCTGCTGGGCGACTACGTGCTGGAGCTGAACACCATCCCCGGCTGGCACGGACTTCAGGAAGCGACCGGCGCGGACGTGGCGGCGGCCCTGGTCGCGCACGTGGAGTCGGCCGTCAGTGAAGCCTGATGCCACGGTGCAGCGCGGTCCCCACCAGCGCGCCGGATGCGCCGGCGTCGGCCAGCGCGCGCAGGTCCCCGGCGTCGCGCACGCCGCCGCCGGCCAGCAGCGCGAGGTCGGGGAAGGCGGCGTGGATCTCGGCGATCAGCGCGACGTCGGGGCCCGCGCCCGTGCCCACCCGCGACAGGTCCAGGACGATGAACTCGCGCAGCCCCACGGGGTGCACGCGCGCGACGGCGTCGAGCGCGGGGAGGCCGTCGAGCCGCGCATCGCGCGAGAGCACGCGACCGTCGCGCAGGTCCACGCTGAGGATGGCCTCCGGTAGGCGATCGAGCACATCGGCATCGGTCAGCGTCTCGGTCCCGACGACGACGCGATCCACGCCGAGTTCGAGCAGCGCCCGCGCTCGCTCGGGCTCGCTGACGCCGGCGTCGACCATCACCCGCGCCTCGCGCGCCAGCGCTGCGATGATCGAGTCGTTCCCGCCTATACCGGCGATCGCGTCGAGGTCCGCCACATACAGCTCGTCGAGGCGGAACCGGCGCGCGAGCGAAAGCGGGTCGCCGACCGGGCGATAGCGTTCGCGCTCGCCGCGCACGGCGTGCACCGCCGCGCCGGACTTGAGATCGATGACTCCGACCACGCGCATGCCGACGACGCTAGCGCTCGATATCGGCGGTGCGAACACGAAGGCGGCGCGGCTGAACGGCTCGTCTCTGCGGACGGTCTCGCGCCCGTTCGAGGTCTGGCGCGATCGCGAGGCGCTCGCCGTCGTGCTACGCGAGGTCGCCGCCGAGGCCGGTGAGGCGGATGCGGTGGCGATCACGATGACTGCGGAGCTGTCCGATGCGTTCCGGACCAAGCGGGACGGGGTGGCCTTCGTGCTCGCCGCGGCTGAGGATGCGCTTGGCCACCGACCGCTGAGCGTGCTGACGACCGACGGCGAGCTGGTGCCGATCGGCGAGGCGCGGGCGCGGCCGTGGGACGTCGCGGCCGCCAACTGGGTGGCGACGGCACTCGCGGTCGCCGGCGAGCACCCCGACGCGCTGCTCATCGACATTGGCAGCACGACCGCCGACGTCGTCCCGGTCGTCGGTGGGCGCATCGCCGCGACCGGGCGCAACGACCTCGAGCGACTGCTGGCCGGCGAGCTCGTCTACACCGGTGTGGTGCGGACGAACCTCGCGGCGATCGCACCGCGCGTGCCGGTCCGCGGCGAGTGGTGCCCCGTGTCGTCGGAGTACTTCGCGATCAGCGCCGACGTCCATCTTGTCCTTGGCCATCTGACGGAGGAGGGATACGACTGCCCCACGCCCGACGGCCGTGCGGCCACGGTGCCGTTCGCGCGCGAGCGCATCGCCAGGCTGGTGTGCTCTGACGTCGACCAGCTCGGCGCGGGCGAGATCGACGCGATCGCGGCGTTCCTGTACGGCGAGCAGCTACGGCAGATCGAGGAAGCGGCGCGCCGGGTGGAGCGCCGGCTGCCGCCCGCGGCACCGGTCGTCGCGGTCGGCGCCGGCGCCTTCCTGGGCCGCGCGGTCGCCGCGCGTCTGGGACGAGGCGTCGCGGACGCGCCGTGGGGCGGGACCGCCGCGGCGCTGGCCGCGCTGCTGGCGGCGCGCCTGTGCTGACCGTCGTCAAGGTCGGCGGCGGTCTCTGCGACAGCTCGCTGCCGGCGTTGTGCATCACGTTGGGCGAGCTCGGTGCGCGCCATCCACTGCTCGTCGTGCCCGGCGGCGCACGGTTCGCCGACGCCGTGCGCGAGGCCGACCGCCGCTTCGGACTTTCCGCGGCGGCTTCGCACCGGATGGCGATCCTCGGCATGGAGCAGTTCGGCTGGTTGCTGAGCGAACTGATCCCGGGCGCTGAGCGCCGCGCCGACCTTGCGGCCGTCAGTGCCGGACGAACGACCGTGCTCTTGCCTCGGGCGCTGCCCCTCCACGCGTTGCCCGCGTCGTGGCACGTGACCTCCGACTCGATCGCCGCATGGGTCGCCGATCAGGTCGGCGCGGAGCGGCTCGTGCTGGTGAAGGGGGTCGACGGCATCTACGCGGACTGGCCCCCGCGCGGTGAGCCGCTCGCGCACCTGAGCGTCGCCGAGCTGGCCGCGCTGCGAACCGAGGGCGTGGACGAGTACCTGCCCACGGTGCTCGCCGGCGTGCGCTTCGACACGTGGGTGGTCGGCGGGCGCGACCCTGCGCGCCTGGCGGAGCTGCTCGAACACGGCACGACCGCAGGCACACGGATCGCCGCTGGGCGCTTGCTACGGTGCGGCGATGGCTGACGAGCGCGCCCGGGACGCCCGGGTCTCCATCCTGGCCGATCCCAAGCTCCGGGAACACAAGGTCATGGGCGGGATGGATTCGTTCGCGGACCGCAGCTTCTGGCCGAACTTCTTCTCGAAGCTCGTGGCCCGCCTCCAGTGGGATCACGCGGCCATCGACCTCACACCCGACGCCCGCGAATGGCCGCGGCTCCCGGCCGAGCGCCGCCGCCGCCTGACGACGCTTCTCGCCGGCTTCCGCGTCGGTGACGATCTCGTCTCCGAGCACATCGCGCCTTTCGCCGATGCCGCCCGGCAGGGAACGATGACGTCCCAGGAGAGCTTGATGGCCTGGGTCTTCTTTCTCCAGCGCCGGGACGAGCAGCGCCATGCAAAGTTCTTCGACCGCGTCGCCGCGGAGGTGCTGGGACTGCCGGGCGTTACCCCAGAGGAACGGCGTGCGGCGGCCCGCGCGAAGGCCCCGCCCGCGATGGTCGAGCTCTTCGAGGAGAAGCTGCCCGCGATGGCCGCCGAGATCGCCGCGGGCCGCAAGGAACTGAGCGAAGGCGTCAGCCTCTACCACATGCTGCTCGAGGGGGTCGTCTTCGACGCCGGCCAGCGAACCCTCATCGACGACCTGGCCGACGGCGCGCTGCCGGGCGTGTACGAGGGCGTGCAGCGCGTCCAGCTCGACGAGCGCTGGCACATCGGCTTCGGCCTGCGCTGCCTGATCGAGACGCAGCCGTCGCGAGAGATCCTCGGGGATCTGCTGGAGCGGGCCGAGGAGGCCGCCGAAGTCTGGGGGGACGCCGTCTCGGCGGCCATGCGGCGGGCATGCGCGCAGCGGGTCGCCCACCGGCTCCACGTCTCGGGGCTCATCCACGCGCCCGCAGCAGCCTAGGCGCAGGCCGCGATCAGGGCGCGGACACGCGCAGCGTCGAGGCGTCCCGAGCGGCGGCCGTCGCGGCAGGCGGCCGAGCGCACGCCGGCGATGTCGGCGTTGGTGTCACGGACCACGGGCAGGTCCTCGGCGCGCAGCGCGCCGGCAAGCGCCATCTCCAGGTCCGCGGCGTGGGCGTCGGCCACCAGCGCCGCGAGCGCGTCGGGTCCGAGCCACCCCAGCAGCCCGCGCCCGTCTTTGACGGCGGTGTCGAGCAGGCAGGCCCCGACGCCGGCCGCGCGGGCGACGCGCGGCAGCAGCTCGGGCGCGAGCGGGGCCGGCGCGACGCGCTGCGCATCCGCGTAGGCCGCGGCCACCACGATCGCGCTCGGCACGTCGGCGACGGCATCGGCGACCGCGCGCAGCAGACGGACCGCGGCGTCCTCGGTCGCGACGCCCCACAAGCCGACCTTGACGAATGTCGCGCCGCTGCGCGCCGCACCGAGGGCGGCGAGCGCTGCCGTGCCGGGCAGATTGGGCATGTCGCCGATCGCGGCGCTGACCGGCAGCTCGGCGGGCACGGCCGCGCGCACGCTCGCGATCACCGCGGGCGTCGGCGCACCCAGCGAGCCCTCGGCAGGGTTCTTGACGTCCACCATGTCCGCGCCCGCCTCGGCGGCTGCGCGCGCCTCGCCGGCGTCCACGACGCTCACGAGTAGCTTCATGTTCGCTCGATGCGAGCGCCGCGGTTGTCGAACGCCACGAGGTCCACACTCCCCTCGCCGCCGACGAGATCCTCCATGCGACGCGCGAGCTCGCGCCCGGCCGACTCGCTGCCCACGATCGCGTAGACCGTCGGTCCCCACGAGCTCTGGCCCGCGCCCGCCGCCCCGAAGCGCAGCAGCGCCTCGACGAGCGCGCCCGCGCGCGGATGGAAGCGACCCCCCTGCGCTGCCGCGAACGAGTCGCCGACGAGCTGCTGGACGCGGGTGAGCGCGGCCCCGAACTCGTCGAGCTCGCATTCGACGAGCGCCGGCAACATCGAGGTCAAGACCAGCTGGGCGATCACGGCGGACCGCTCGGGCGCCGGCACCAGCCGCCGAAAGGCCTCGTCCTCGGCGCGGCCCGACAGCCCGGGCGCGCCGGCGGGCACGACCAGCACGACCCGCCACTGCCCGGGCATCGGGTGGTGCGCCAGAAGCGGCGCGGGGCGCTCGACGCCCGGCCGATGCCCGCCCTCCACCACGAGGCCGCCGAGCGCGAACGTCCACATGCCGACCGCCGAGCGTGCGGCCCGCCCCGCCGCCTCGGCGAGGCCAGGCGCGCCGACGTCGCGTCCTTCGAGCGCCGCCAGCGCCGAGGCGACGGCAAGCGCCAGCTTGGTGCCCGAGCCGAGGCCCACGTGCCGCGGGATCGCCTCAACCACGCGCAGGTGCGCTCCACCCGCGAGCCCCAACACCTCGCGGCAGCGGTGCGCGAATGTCAGCGCGCGCTCTGCGTCGGCACCCTCGGCGGACAGCTCGTCGGCGGGCTCGGCTTCGAGCACGACCGCCGGGCGGCTGACCGATACTCCGAGCCCGCCGAAGCGCCGTGCCCCGTCGCCGGCGACCGCGAGCATGCCCAAGTGCAGGCGTGCGGGCGCCTCGACGCGGACCCCGCTCATCCGACCGCCGCGCGCACGTAGTCCATCGCCTCGCGCTCGCGCGGCCCGCCCGTCTTGTCCACGAGCACCTGTAGCCGGTCCAGCTCGGCGTGGATTTCCTCGACCGGCATCATGTGCGCACGCGAGGCGAGGATCGACGCCTCGAGGACTGCGTGGCGCGCCCGGTTCAGGCCGAGGAACTCGCGGCCGATGCCGCTGCCGACTACCAGCGTGACGATCCGCGCCCGCTGCGCATTCTCGTCGATCGACTCCACGCGCACCTCGCGCCACGAGCAGGCGTCGTCCAGCACTGCGCCCTTGACGCTGGCCGCCGGACGGCTCGGCGGGTGCGGGTCGCCGAGCGCCGCCTGGCTGAACAGCAGCATGTCGTCGGTCAGGTTCACGACGGCCGCCCGGGTCGTGCGCAGGTTGCGCAGCGTCCGCGTTCCCCGGAAGGGCTTGATCACGATCTGCTCCGCGCCCCACTCGACGCCCATCGCGCCGCAGTTGACGCTGCCATCCGGGTTGATCGTCGTCACGACGGTCTCGATGATGGGCGCGACCCCGCGCTCCTGTGCCAAGGTCGGCAGAGTGTAGATGCGGCCATGCGCACGCTCCTGATCGACAACTACGACTCGTTCACCTTCAACCTGTTCCACCTGCTGGGCGAGGTCAACGGCGACGAGCCGATCGTCGTGCGCAACGACGAGCTGTCGTGGGAGGAAGTCGCGGCGCTGGAGGTGGACAACGTCGTGATCTCGCCCGGCCCCGGGCGCCCGGAGCACCCGCGCGACGTCGGGGTCTCGCTGCATGTGCTCCAGCGGGCCGAGCTGCCGGTGCTCGGCGTCTGCCTCGGCCATCAGGCGCTGGCCCACGTGACCGGCGGCGTGATCGACCACGCGCCCGCGGTCATGCACGGGCGTCTCAGCGAGATCCATCACGACGGCCGCGGCCTGTTCGCCGCCATCCCGCAGGGCTTCGCGGCCGTTCGCTACCACTCACTCGCCGTCGGCGCGGTACCTGCGACCCTGCGGGTGACGGCGTGGACGCCCGAAGAGGTCGTCATGGGGCTCGAGCACCGGTCGCGACCGCTGTGGGGCGTCCAGTTCCACCCCGAGTCGATCTCCACCGAGCACGGCGGCGCGCTGCTGCGCAACTTCCGCGACCTCACGCACGCGCGGCGACGCCGGTCGTCGCGCGCGGCGCGGCCCGCTGGCCGAGCGGCAGCCGGCCCGCGCGTGCACCACCGGACGCTCACGACCTGGTGCGACCCCGAGGCCGTCTTCGCCGCATACTACGGCGACCGCGACCACGCGGTCTGGCTCGACAGCGCGCGCGCCGAGCCGGGGCTCGCGCGCTTCTCATTCATGGGCGCTCCCGACGGCCCGCTGGGTCAGGTCGTGCGCTACGACGTCGCGACGCGGGTGCTCACCGTCGATCGTGCCGGCAAGCGCGAAGACCTCCGCGAGAACGTGCTCGACTACTGCGAGCGCGAGCTGGCCCGTCTGCGCGCCGACGCCCCGGAGCTGCCGTTCGACTTCGCCTGCGGCTTTGCCGGCTATCTCGGCTACGAGCTCAAGGCCGAGTGCGGCGGCACGCTCGTACACCGCTCCCGGCTGCCCGACGCCGCGCTCGTGTTCTGCGACCGGCTGATCGCATTCGACCACGACGAGCACCGCGTCCACCTGCTCGCGCTGGCCGACGCGACGGGCGGCGGCGCCGCCGAGGAGTGGCTGGTGACCACCGGGCGCCGGCTCAAAGACCTGGCGCCGCCCGCGCCGAGTGCGCCGCTCTTGGCCGGCGCACTGTCCTTCGCCGCGCGCGAGGGCCGCGACGCCTACCTGGCCAACATCGGCGCCTGCCTGCACGAGATCGTCGAAGGCGAGAGCTACGAGGTCTGCTTGACCACGGAGCTGCACAGCGAGGGTACGGTCGATCCGCTCGCCGCCTATCGTGCGCTGCGCGCGCGCAACCCCGCGCCGCATGCAGCGCTGCTGCTCCTGGGCGACGTCTCGGTGCTCAGCTCCTCGCCCGAGCGATTCCTGCGCGTCGACCGCGAGCGGATGGTCGAGTCGAAGCCGATCAAGGGCACCGCTCCGCGCGCCGCCCACCCCGTCGAGGACGCGTACCGCGCCGCCGCGCTGCGCGACGACGAAAAGTCGCGCGCCGAGAACCTCATGATCGTCGACCTCGTGCGCAACGACCTCGGCCGTGTGTGCGCGCTGGGCAGCGTCGAGGTGCCGAAGCTCATGGCCGTCGAGTCCTACGCCACCGTCCATCAGCTCGTCACGACGGTCCGGGGCCGCCTGCGCGACGACGCGTCGGCGATCGACTGCATCCGCGCGGCGTTCCCAGGCGGCTCGATGACCGGCGCGCCGAAGCTGCGCACAATGGAGATCATCGATCGGCTCGAGGCCGGCCCGCGTGGCGTGTACTCGGGCGCTCTGGGGTTCCTGTCGGTCAACGGTACGGCCGATCTCAGCATCGTGATCCGCACGCTCGTCGCGTCGCGTCACGGGCTTCAGATCGGGTCGGGCGGGGCGATCGTCGCCGCCTCCGACCCGGACGCCGAGCACGACGAGATGCTCCTGAAGGCGCGTGCGGTGCTCGAGGCCGTGGGAGGCACGCTCGCAGCCGAGCCCCGGCTCACCGCCGCACCTCGATGACGGCGCTGCGGGCGGCCGATTCGTGGCTTGTCGTCGACGGCCGCGTGCGCGCCGTCGAACGCCACTGGATGCGCTTCTCCGCCGCGTGCAGCGACGACGGCGTCACGCCGGAGGCGCTCGCGACGTTCCGTGCCCGTGTCGAGCGCGATGTGCCCGCTCGCGGCCGCTGGTTCCCCCGTATCGAGCTCCGTGAGGACGGCGAGCTCGCCCTCCTGGTACGGCCGGCGCCAGCGCGCGAGCCGAGGGTCGTCGCCTGGATCGCCGACGTGCCCGATCCCCGCCGTTGGCCGCGCCGAAAGGGTCCCGACCTCGACCGGCTCGCCGCCCTGCGCGAGCGCGCGGCGGCCCACGGCGCCGGCGAGGCGGTGCTCGCCGACGCCGACGGCCGCCTGCTCGAAGGCGCGTTTACGAGCCTGCTGTGGTGGGAGCACGAGACGCTGTGCGTGGTGCCCGACGAGGCGCCGATCCTCCCCGGGATCACGCGGGCGCTCCTGATCGAGCTCGCGATCGAGCGGGGCACGCCCGTCGCGCAGCGCCGCCCCGCGTCGGAAGAGCTGGTCGGCCGCGAGACCTGGCTCGTCAGCGCCCTGCACGGCATTCGGGCCGTCACGCGCTGGGCGGGCGGCACGACGGCGGGCGCGGCGCCGCGCGCGGCCACCTGGCAGCGCCTGCTCGACGACTTCGCGGTCCCGCAGCACCTCTGAGCCGAACACCAACGGCGTGCGATTGCACACGAGTGGTGCGGCTCTCGACGTGAGCGGCACCTCCGTGTGAATTCGCTGCGGGCTCCTGTGGACGGGTCTACGATTTTCGACGGGTCGGAGGGGGATCGGTCCTCCTTCGGTGACCGATGACAATCGACGCGAGGGAGCTTCAGTGAGCGCTGCCGTCGACGTATCCAGTCTGGACAAGCAGAACGGGGTGACGCTGGGTCGAATCCTCGGGCGCGGCACCGTCGGGCAAGCGGAGGAAGGACCCGACGGCAAGATGCACGCCACGATCCGCATCCCGGAGGACGAGCTGGTCTATGAACCTGGGATCCTGGTCATGCCCCACGGAGGCGTCCTCGAGCTCGAGCTCATCAACGATGACAAGAACACGCACTGCGCGGTCCTGCCGAGCAACGGCGACTACAAGTTCATCTGGCTCGTGAACCATTCCAAAGGCACGGCGACGCTCGAGCTCGACGGTCCGGGCTACTACTGGTACGGCTCCCGTTCGGGCAACGACGAGGGCCGCGGCCTGACCGCCGCGATCGTCGTGGGTGGCGACGCCCCCCCGGAGGCCCGCATCGACCGCCCGCCGCAGCCGCGCCCGTAGTCCGACCGCCCGGCTAATCACGACGTCTTAGGAGCACCCTGATGGCAACTGACTACGTAGACGCAGGGCAGGCGATCGACAACTCGTCCCTCAGCGGCATCGTCGGCAGCGCGCCGCCGGTGACCGACGGGGTCACCTACGAGCGCATCCTCAACGCCCGCTCGGAGCCGCAGAACTGGCTCACCTACTACGGCGCCTACGACGGGCAGCGCTACAGCCCCCTGGACCAGATCACCAAGGAGAACGTCAAGCAGCTCGCTCCCGCGTGGGTGTTCCAGTGTGGCTCGGTGGGCCTGCATTCGGGCAAGTCGACTTACTCGTTCGAGGCCTCCCCGCTCGTCGTCGACGGCGTCATGTACGTGTCGGGCTGGGACGGCTGGGTCTGGGCGCTCGACGCCCGGACCGGAAACATCCTGTGGCAGTACAGGACCGCGTCGGCGTTCGACGTGTCGCTGTGCTGCGGCAACGTGAACCGGGGCGTCGCCGTCGCCGAGGGCAAGGTCTTCGTGACCACCCTGGCCGCCCACGTGATCGCGCTCGACGCCGAGACCGGCAAGAAGGTCTGGGACCAGACCTACGGCGACGTGCGCGCCGGCGAGAGCGCGACGGTAGCTCCGCTGGTCGTGAAGGACATGGTCATCGTCGGGAGCTCCGGCGGGGAGTTCGGGAACCGCGGGCACCTCGAGGCATTCAATCGCGAGACCGGCGAGCGCGTGTGGCGGACGTACATGGTGCCCAAGCCCGGGGAGCCCGGGTCCGAGACCTGGCCCGATGACGGTGAGGCATGGCAGCGCGGCGGCGGCAACTGCTGGGTCACGAGCACCTTCGACCCGGAGCTGAACCTCCTGTACGTGGGGACCGGCAATCCGTGTCCCGACTTCGACGGAGACGTCCGCCTCGGCGACAACCTCCACACCGATTCCGGTGTCGCCGTGGACGTCGACACGGGCGAGATCAAGTCGCATTTCCAGTACACGCCTCACGACGTGTGGGACTACGACTCCACGATGGAGCACATCCTGTTCGACCTCGACGGGCAGAAGCTGGCGGCCCATTTCGACAAGAACGGGTTCCTCTACATCCTCGACCGCACCACCATGGACCCGGTACGAGTGGCTCCCTTCGTCGACCGCATCGACTGGGGCGAGGTCGACGAGAAGGGCAACGTGACGCCGAAGGTCTTCCCCGACAAGGAAGGCGACCCCGTTCACTTCTGGCCCGGACCGGCGGGCGCCAAGGAATGGACGCATGCGGCGTACAACCCGAATACCGAGTTGCTGTACGCGCCGGTGCAGGACGTCGGCGCGACGGCCACCCGGCGCCGCCGGGAGTTCAAGGAGAGCATCCCGTACTGGGGAGCGGGTGTCGGCGTCGACCTCGATGACATGGCGGGGTCCGTGAGCGCCTTCGACCCGCGCACCGGCGAGGAGCGCTGGCGCTGGCGCAACGACATCCCGATGTGCGCGTCGGTCCTCACGACGGGCGGCGGCCTCGTGTTCGCAGGCGAGCCGACGGGCGAGTTCAACGCGCTCGACGCGAGCACCGGAGACCAGCTGTGGCAGTTCCAGTGCGGTAGCGGCCACCACAGCAGCCCGTGCAGCTACAGCATCGACGGACGGCAGTACATCGCCGTGCCGACCGGCTGGGGCGCGTGGACGGAGGGGTTCCTACCCGGGATGCTCGGGGCCGGCCAAGGGAGCGCGCTGTTCGCCTTCGCGCTGCCGGAGTAGGAGCTGAGGAGCGGTTAGCGGTGATCTGCCATGCCCTGGAGGACGTGGCAGATCACACGCTTCGTAGTCAGTCCCTGACAAGGGGTTACAAGAACGGCCGTGATCGGCAGCCTTCTCATACTCGGATTTACTCTCAGCCTGGATAACTTCCGGACGGCGATCGCGCTCGGAGGGCTGCGGTTCCGCTGGGGCCGCTCCGTGCAAATCGCCCTCGTGTTCGGCATGTGCGATGCCGTGGCACCACTCGTGGGCATCCTCGTGGGGCGTTATTGGAGCGAGACAATCGGCTCGACAGCCGAGTATGTAGGGGCGGGCGCGCTGGCCGCCTACGGTGTGTACCTGATCATTCGGGCCTGGCGAACCGCGGCGTCGGAGCAGTTCGATCGACCGTGGGCGGTGTGCGGCCTGCTCGTGCCGTTGAGCGCGGACAATGTCGTTGCTGGCACAAGTTTGGGCCTGCTTGGGTTCTCCCCGTGGCTCGCGCCGCCGGTCTTCGGCGTCATCACGGCTGTGATGGCGTTGGGTGGGTTGCAGATCGGTCGAGCCGTCGCCCACGTCATTCCGATGCGCCCTGATCTCGTGACTGGGATAGCGCTCGTAGTCATGGCCACCGTCATGGGGCCGCAGATATGACGCCCGACCGTCTACGAGCGCTCTGGCCGGACCGCCACGCCGGCCGTGCGCGCGGCGAGCTCGATGAGCATGCGGACGCCGTACCCGGTCGCCCCGCGGCCGAAGGCGTCGCCGCGGTCCTCGTCCAGGAACGCGGTGCCGAGCATGTCGACATGCGCCCAGGGGCCGTCGCCCGCGAACTGCTGGAGGAACATCGCCGCGACGATCGGGAAGCCGAACGTCTTGCCCGCGGTGTTGCGCAGGTCGGCCACGCTCGAATCGATCAGGCGCCGGTAGCGCGGGTGAAGCGGCCACGGCCAGGCGAGATCGCCGCTTGCGTTCCCGGCGTCGACGATGGCGTCACGCCACGCGTCGTCGTTCGCGAACACGCCGGCGTACATGTCACCCATCCCCGCGCGCATGGCCCCGGTCAGCGTCGCGAGGTCGACGAGGTGCGTCGCGCCGTCGCGGCGCGCCCACCACAGCGCATCCGCGAGGATCAATCGCCCCTCGGCGTCGGGGTTCGTCACCTCCACGGTCAACCCGGAGGCGGTCGTGATGACGTCCGTCGGCCGGATCGCGCGGCCGCTCAGCATGTTCTCGCACGCCGGCAGGACCCCGGTCACCGAGAGTGGGAGCCCGAGCTCGGCGATCGCGCCGAGCGCGCCGAGCACGGCTGCGCCGCCGCCCATGTCGGCCTTCTGCCGGACGATGTCCGACTGCGTCTTGAGGAAGTACCCGCCCGTGTCGAACGTGACGGACTTCCCGACGAGCGCGAGCCGGGGTGCGTCGGGCGCGCCGGGCGGCTCGTGGCGGAGCACGATCAGCACCGGGTCGATCGGGCTGCTGCCACCGACGGCGGCCAGCGCACCGAGCCCGGCCTGCTTGGCGTCAATGACCTCGGTGCGAAGGCCTGGGAGCGCCGCGGCGCGCTCGGCCAGTCCGGTGGGGGACACGACGTTCGGAGGAGCGTCGACCAGCTCCCGGGCGGCGTTGGTCCAGCGGCCGATGAGCGCCGCGCGATCCACTGCGGCCTCCAGGTGGTCGCCGGCCCCGCAGATCACGAAGCGCTCGACGCTGCGCGGAACGCCACCGCTCGTCCACCGGCGCCCGTCGTAGCCGCCGATCACCGCGCCTTCGGCGAGCGCGCGCACCTGCTCCTCGACGGGGACGGGCAGCGACGCATCGAGCGCCCACGCGACCGTCCCGCCGTCGCGGCACGCTCGTACGGCCAGCGCGGCCGCCGTTCGCAGCCCGTCGGCATCGGGCTCGAGCGCGACGACGGCCAGCGGAGCGCCGGACGCGTACACCATCGCGACCGGGTCGGCCGCTGCCATGGCGCGCTCCGGGGCACCCAGCTCCGCTGCCCGCGCGCCCGCGGCGGCCAGCAGATCGGCCCCGACCGCATGCGGATCGGCGGCGCCTACCTCGACATTCATCGAACACCTCGCACCCTGATAGGAGGCACTATGACGTGGGTCAAGCCCAAGTTTGAGATCGTCGAGCTGTGTTCCGAGGTGACGTCCTACCTCTATCGCCGCTAGGCGTCTGACGGCCGGGCCCGTGCGCGTTCGTGTGCTGGGCTCGGCCGCCGGCGGAGGTTTCCCGCAATGGAACTGCCATTGTGCGACGTGCGAGGCCGCGCGCGCGGGTGAACGTGCGCGGCCACGGACCCAGTCGTCGCTCGCGATCCGCGGGGACGACGGGCCATGGTTTCTGGTCAACGCCTCGCCCGACCTCCGTGAGCAGCTCGCGGCGCTCGACGCACCGGTCGACGGCGTCCGCGGGACGCCGGTCGCGGGCGTGGTGCTGACCGACGCCGAGATCGACCATACGGCGGGCCTGCTGCTGATGCGCGAGTCGGCCACGCCGCTGCGCATCTACGGCGAAGCCGGCGTCGAGCGCGCGCTGACGCACGGATATCCCGTGCTCGCGGTGCTGGAGCGCTATTGCGGCACCGAATGGCGGACGCTCGCCCCGGGTCGGCCGCAACCGCTCGACGGGTCGAGCCTCGTGGTCGAGTCGTTCTCGGCCGGCGGCGACGCGCCGCGCTATCTCGACGAGGAGCTCGAGGCGAGCGGCCTCGTCTTCAGCGACGCCGGCGGCAGCATCACCTACGTCCCAGGGCTCGCCCGGCTGGACGAGGACGTGGTCGCGCGCCTCGCCACAAGCGATGTCGTGCTCGTCGACGGCACCTTCTGGCACGACGACGACCTCACGCGGCTGGGCACGTCGGACCGCACCGCGCGCGACATGGGCCACGTGCCCCTCGCCGGGCCTGGCGGGACGCTCGAGCTGCTCGCGAGCCTGGAGCGGCCACGCAAGGTGCTCGTCCACATCAACAACACGAATCCGATCCTGCTCGAGGACTCCGCCGAACGGGACGAGGTCGTCCGGGCGGGGGTCGAAGTCGCTTACGATGGCCTCGAGGTCGAGTTGTGAGCGAGGAGTTCGTCGCACGTCTGCGGGCCCAGGGAGAGCGTTACCACAACCTGCACCCGTTCCACCGACGCATGGACGCCGGAGAGCTCACGCGCGAGGAGCTGCAGCGCTGGGTCGCGAATCGCTTCTACTACCAGAAGTGCATCCCACTCAAGGACGCGGCGATCCTGGCGAACTGCCCCGAGGTCGAGGTCCGGCGCCAGTGGATCCAGCGCATCATCGACCACGACGGCACCGCCGACGGGGCGGGTGGCACCGAGTCGTGGCTGCGCCTCGGCGACGCGCTGGGCGTGTCGCGAGAGGAGCTGCTCTCGGAGCACCGGGTGCTGCCCGCGGTGCGTTACGCGGTGGACGCCTACGTGAACTTCGCGCGGCAGAGGCCTTGGGTCGAGGCGATCGCGTCATCGCTCACCGAGTTGTTCGGGCCGGCAGCGATGCGTGTGCGCCTCGAGGCGCTCGAGCGCCACTACCCGTGGATCGATCCCGCTGGGCTGGAGTACTTCCGCAGACGGCTGGTTCAGGCGCCGCGAGACGCGCGGTACGCGCTCGACCTGACCGTCGAGCGCTGCACGACGCGCGAGCAGCAGGATGCTGCCGTCGCCGCGCTGCGCTTCAAGACCGAGGTCCTGTGGGCGCAGCTCGACGCGATCGAGCGCGGGGAAACGCAGCCATGACGCGTCCCCGTCTGGTCACGGGCGCGCGCTTGCGCTACGACGACGTGCGCGAGGAGCACCTGCTGCTCATCCCCGAGGGTGCGGTGCGGCTGAATCCGACGGCGGCCGAGGTGCTCGCGCTGTGCGACGGCGAGCGCTCGCTCGACGACATCGTCGCGGCGCTGTCCGCGCGCTACGAAGGATCCGACCTCCGCGACGACGTCGTCGAGCTCGTCGACGCGATGGAACAGCAAGGGCTCGTCGTCGATGCTGCCTAGGCCGTCCACGCTGATCGCCGAGCTCTCGTACCGGTGCCCGCTTCACTGCCCGTACTGCTCGAACCCGATCGACATCGGCGGCGAGAAGTACCGGACGGAGCTCGACACCGAGCATTGGATCCGCGCGTTCGAGGAGGCGCGGCAGCTCGGCGTCCTTCAGCTCGCGCTCACGGGCGGCGAGCCCATGCTGCGCCGCGATCTCGTCGACCTCTGCGCCGGCGCGCGCGACGCCGGGCTGTACTCGTCGCTCATCACCGCCGGGACGCTCTTCACGCGCGAGCGGGCACACGCGCTCAAGGCGGCCGGGCTCGACCACGTGCAGATCTCGATCCAGAGCCCAGACCCTGAGGACAACGACCGCATCGCGGGCAACCGGTCCTTCGAGAAGAAGATCGCCGCGGCGCGCCAGGCGAAGGAGCTCGACTTCCCGCTGACGATCAACTGCGTCCTGCACCGGCACAACCTCGATCGCATCGAGGAGCTGCTCGACCTCACGCTCGAGCTCGGCGCGCAACGGCTCGAGCTCGCCAACACGCAGTACTACGGCTGGGCCGTGCCGAACCAGGCTGCGCTCATGCCGTCGTGGGCACAGCTCCAGCGTGCGGAGGAGGCGGTCCAGCGCTTCCGTGAGCGGGTCGGCCCGAGGGTCGGCGTCCTCTGGGTGCTCCCCGACTTCTACGAGGACCTGCCCAAGCCGTGCATGGGAGGCTGGGGCCGGACGGCGATGGTCGTGGCTCCGAACGGCGACGTGCTGCCCTGCCAGGCCGCGTCGACGATCCCTGGGCTCGAGTTCGCCAACGTCCGCGACCATCCGCTCGAGTGGATCTGGAGCGAGTCCGACGCGTTTGCGCGCTTCCGCGGAACGGGCTGGATGCAGGAGCCGTGTCGGAGCTGCCCGCTCGGGCGGCAGGAGGTGGATTGGGGCGGCTGTCGCTGCCAGGCGCTGCGGCTCGCGGGCGACGCAGCGGCCACGGACCCGGTCTGCCGGTTCTCGCCCCATCACGACGCTGTCGTCGCGGCGCGCGAGCCTGCGCAGAGCGGCCAGTTCGTCTACCGCACGATGAAGCGGCCGCGCGTGCGCTCGTAGTTCACAGGCCCAGCGCGCGCCGCACGGCCGGCACGTGGCGGCGAGACACGGGCACCGCCTCGCGCGAGGCGCCGTCGATGATCAGCGACAGCTCGCCCCTCGGCCCACGGTCCACCGCGCGGACACAGGTCAGATTCACGAGGAACCGCCGATGGACGCGCATGAACTCGCCGTCGGCGAGCTCCTCCTCGAGCTTGTCGATGCCTCGAACCGCGGCTTGGAGGCGGCCTTCGTCGGTGACGAGCCACACCGCGTTGCCGTCCGCCTCCGCGTAGCGGACCTCGGGCCGGTGCAGCAGGACCATGCGGTCGCCGCTGACCCCGACGACGCGCGTCGGGCGGCTCAGCACAGGCTCGGGCCGCTCGTGCTCGATCGTGTCACCGTGTGCCGATCCGAACAGCGCGAGCGCCCCGACCGGCTGCTCGGCGAGGAACACCGGGCGCAGGGTGATCCGGCACGGCTCGTTGCTGAGCTCCGTCACGATCTGGGTCGAACCGACCCAGCCGTGGTCGAGGCGAGCCTGCTTGATCGCGTGGCGAGCGAGGCCCTCGAGGTTCAGGCCGGGTTGCCACCGGACCGCGGGGTCCAGTGCGGGGACCCGCGCCGGGACGCCGAGGAAGAGGCTTGCCCCCTCGTCGGCGATCACGACCTTGCCGCTCGCGTCGAGGGCGGCGAGCGACTGTCCGGACCGCGCGTGCGCCTGGGCGAATGCCGCGGCCAGCTCGGCGCCGCTGTCGTGTGCGCGCTGGCGCAGGATCGCGCGCGCGCCGCTCACCGCCTTCGACAGCCACCCGGCTGCTTGGGGCGGAAGGTGTGCGCGCCAGGCCGAGACGTCGAGGACCGCAACGGCGTCGCGAGTCACGGCATCGCGTACGGCCACGCCGGCGCAGACCCACTCCTGGAAGCCCGTGCACCAGTGCTCCGGCCCGCTGATGAGCACCGGTCCCGGCGCCTCGAGCGCTGTGCCCATCCCGTTGGTCCCGGTCGCCCATTCCGACCAGCACGACCACGGTGCCATGTTGCTGTCCCGCGCCCGGTGCAGGGTCTCCTTGTCGCCCTGAACGTTGAGGATGCGGCCGGCGCCATCTGTGACGGTGATGACGCCGCCGAGGCTCTCGACCTCGGTCGCGATCGACGCCGCGGCGCTGCCGAGCTGGGCGAACACGATCTCGTGATCGAGCGTGTGCTCGGCGGCAGAGTCGTCCACCGCCGCCGCAGGCGGTGCCTGAACGAGACTCGGGTCGACGTGGTACTGCTCGCGGCACCGATACCAGGATGTGGCTACCTCGGGTCGCACCCCACGGACGCGGTCATCGCCGGCGAGGAACCTTTCACGCGCCGCGGTGACGGCTCGGTACCGCTCCGCGTCCGTGACGCGATGCCGCTTTGCAGTCTGGGTCATGTGGGGCGGGAACGTCGGGGCTCTCAAACGCGTCCGGCGTGCCGGACGGCTACCCGAGCGGATCGTACTCGCCTTCCTTATCCCAAAATCAATCCACGAGGTCAGGCTCTCGACCTCGATCGCGCCGCTGCACCGGGGTCGACTACGCCAGCGCCGCCCGGAACTCCGCCTTCAGCCGCAGCTGGTCCGCGATCTTCTCGAGGTCGCGGACCTGCTCGGCGCCGAAGAACGTGATGCCGACGCCGGTGCTCCCGGCGCGGCCGGTGCGCCCGATGCGGTGCACGTAGCCCTCGCGGTCGGCCGGCGGGTCGAAGTTGATGACGTGGGAGATGCCGCTCACGTCGATCCCGCGGGCCGCGACGTCCGTCGCGATCAGCGTGTCGACGCGGCCCGCCTCGAACGCGGCGAGGGCCTTCTCGCGCTGGCGCTGGGACTTGTCGCCGTGCATGGCCACCGCGTCCACGCCGCGGCCGGCGAGCCGGCGCACCAGGCGGTCGGCGCCGCGCTTGGTGCGCACGAAGACGAGCGCGCGGTCGCGGTCGCGGGCGCTGAGCTCGCCGACCAGCGCGCCGAGGCGGTCATCGCGCTCGACCGCGAGGAAGCGGTGCTCGATGTCGGCCGAGCGCCGCGCCGGCGGCGTGTGCTCGCGACGCACGGGGTCGCGGGTGTAGGCGCGCGCCACGCGTCCGGCCTCGCCGTCGAGCGTGGCCGAGAAGAACAGCGTCTGGCGGGTCGCGGGGCACTTGCCGACGATCCGGTCGACCGCCGGGCGGAAGCCCATGTCGAGCATGCGGTCGGCCTCGTCGAGGACGAGCGTGCGGACGTGGTCGAGCGAGAAGGCCCGGCGCCCGAGCAGGTCCTCGAGCCGGCCGGGAGTGGCGACGAGGATGTGCGCGCGCCGCGCCTCGCGGGTCTGCTTCTCGAAGCCGACACCCCCGTAGACGGCGCTCACGCTCAGGTTGCGGGCGCGCGCGAGCTGGCGCAGCTCGTCGACGATCTGGCTCGCCAGCTCGCGCGTCGGCGCGAGCACGAGCGCGGCGGGGCGCGGCGCCTCCGGCGCGATCCGGTCGACGAGCGGCACGCCGAAGGCCAGCGTCTTGCCCGACCCTGTCGGGGACTTGGCGAGCACGTCGCGGCCCGCGAGCACGTCGGCGACGACGAGCTCCTGGATGGGAAACGGGGTGTGGACGCCGCGCTGCTTGAGCGCGCGTACGACCGCACCGGACACGCCGAGATCGGCGAAGGACTGCTGTGACATGAAAAAGGCTCCTGCGGCGGCGCAGACAGAGGACCCGGGGGAACGGGGAGACCCGGATCGGGCGCCGCCGGCTCCTTCAGTCTAGCTCGGGCGCGAGGACCTGACCTGGTAGACCGACGTGAAGCCGCTGGTGAAGTTGTTGCGGGCGGCGCGCAGGTAGAGACGCCAGACCCGCATGCGCTCGGGCCCGACGAGCCGCTCGCCCTCGGCGTGGCGGGAGTCGAGCCGGCGCGCCCAGTGGCGCAGCGTCTCCGCGTAGTCCTCGCGGAAGCCCTCGACGTGCTGGGTCTCCAGGCCCGCGCGCTCGACCGCGGTCTGGATCCGCGAGAGGTGCAGCGGGGCGGCGTCGGGGAAGACGTAGCGCTCGGAGAACGGGCCGGCCTCCGGGTCGCCGACGCGCAGCCGAGCGATCCCGTGGTTGAGGAGTTGCCCGCCGGGCCTGAGCAGCCGGTGCAGCGTGCGCATGTACTCGTCGATCTGCACGGAGCCGACGTGCTCGACCATGCCGATGCTCGCGATCTTGTCGTACGGCTCACCGACCAGCTCGCGGTAGTCCATGACGCGGATGTCGACGCGCTCGCCGACGCCCGCTTCGGCGGCACGCTCCCGCGCCAGCGCGGCCTGCGGCTCCGACAGCGTGATCCCGGTGACCGACACGCCGTACTCGCGCGCCGCGTGGATCGCCAGCGAGCCCCAGCCGCAGCCGACGTCGAGCATCCGCTCGCCCTTCTCCAGCGCGAGCTTGGTGCACACGAGGTCGAGCTTGGCGGTCTGCGCCGCCTCGAGGCTGGACCCGTCGCGCGAGAAGAACGCGCAGCTGTAGGTCATCGACCGGTCGAGCCACAGCGCGAAGAAGTCGTTGGAGACGTCGTAGTGGTGCGTGACCGAGCGCTTGTCGCGCTCGATGCTGTGCCGGCGCCCGCGCGGGCGCAGCTCGGACGCGGGCACCGGCGGCGGCCGCATCGGGCCCATCGCCCGCGCGGCGGCCATCGCGAGCCGCAGCTGCGTGCCGCGGTCGATCGGCGGCGGCGCGTAGTTGAGGATCACCGCCATGGCCTCGTCGATGTCGTCGACCTCGATCGCGCCGCTGACGTAGGCCCGGCCGATCCCGAGCTGGCCCGGCGCCCGCAGCGCATGCGCGAGCGCGGCCGGCGAGCGGACGTGGAGCGCCGGCCCGCCGCCGTTGGTGGCGGGCACCTCGGTGCCGTCCCAGAACGTGATCGTGAACGGCCGGTCGGGCAGTGCCGCCGCGAGCTCCCGCCGCAGCGGCTCGGTCGAGCGCAGGACCGCCATGCCTATGTCTTATCGAACGCCTTGCGCTCCTGGCGCTCGGGGCTGATCCGCACGACGTCCCAGACGAGGCCCGTGCGCTCCAGCCCGCTGATCACCCAGCGCGAGGGGTCGATCTGCCAGCGCCGCATCCCGTGCTCGAAGGAGGTCGGGAACGCGTGGTGGTTGTTGTGCCACGCCTCGCCGAACGTGAAGGGCGCGAGCCAGGCGAGGTTGCGCGACTCATCGCCGGTGTTGAACGCCCGGCGGCCGAAGAAGTGGCACAGCGAGTTGATGCTGTACGTCACGTGGTGGACGACGAGCATGCGCACGGCGCCGCCCCACAGCAGGCCGGTGAGCGCGGCCTCCCACGAGCGCCCGATGAGCCCGCCGAGCGCGAACGGCACGAGCAGCCCGGTCGCCGCCCAGAGCAGGAACGTGCGGTCGATCCACGCGATCAGCGGGTCCTTGAGGAGGTCCGGCGCGTACCGCTGCTTGTTGCCGCGGTGCGTGTGGATGAACAGCCAGCCCACGTGCGCGTGCAGGAGACCCCGCAGCGCGCCCTTGAGCCCGACGCCGTGGTCGACGTGCGGACTGTGCGGATCGCCCTCGACGTCGGCGAACGCGTGGTGCTTGCGGTGGTCGGCCACCCACGAGATGACCGGGCCCTCGATCGCCGCCGAGCCCAGGATCGCCAGCGCGCCGCGCACCCAGGGCTTGGCCTTGAACGCGCGGTGGGTCAGGTGGCGGTGGAAGCCGATCGTCACGCCGAACCCGGTGAGCAGGTAGCAGATGACGAACACGATCACGTCGCTCCAGTGCAGCGCCTCGTTCCACAGCTGCCAGCCCACGACGAGCAGCGCCACGAACGGGATCGCCGTGACCGCACCGGTGATGATGCGGTCGCGCGTCTCGTTCTCGACGGGCTGGACGTCGTCGATCGTCGGAGCCATCCCCATAGGCGAGCGGAACCCTACCCCGTTTGCCGCTCCTGCTACCTTGTCGCCCGTTCGATCGAGTCCTCAGGGCTCGGAAAAGCAGTGCACGACCGCAGTTGGTTGCTCAGATGCATCCTCGGCGTTCGCAGCACCTACGCCGTGGAGGTAAAGCATGGCGACCGGCACCGTGAAGTGGTTCAGCGACGACAAGGGCTTCGGGTTCATCACGCCCGACGAGCCCGGCAAGGACCTCTTCGTCCATTTCTCCGGCATCGCCGGCGACGGGTTCCGTACCCTCGCCGAGGGCGCCCGGGTCTCGTATGACGCCGAGCAGGGCCCCAAGGGCCCGGCGGCCGTCAACGTCACGACGATCTAGATCGTCCTGAGCGGAGCGGCCCGCCGTCCGGCGGGCCGCATCACCGTTCCCACCTGAGCGCGGCCAGCCCGCTCTCCGCGTCGGAGTGGATCGCCATCCACTCGGCCGCGCCGACGATGCCCAGCAGCCGCGCGACGTCGCCCGACGGCGGGCAGACGATCGCGAAGCGCCCGCCGTGGGCGCGCACCTCGGCCGCCGCGCCCAGCAGCGCCCGCAGGCCCGTCGAGTCGCAGAAGTCGACCTCCGAGAGGTCGACGAGCAGGCGCGGCTTGCGGACCGCCCGGCTGCTGTCCAGCCGCGCACACAGCTCCGGCGCCGTGGCGATGTCCAGCTCTCCGGCCACGGCGACCACGCGCACTCCCGCCTCGTCGCGCTCGCTCACCTTGAACGGGTCCCCGCCTGGCGGAGCGGTCACCCGCTCACTTTCGCGGTTTCCCGACGCGGCGTCAACTTCCCGCCCTTGCAGCGCTTCTCCTTGTGCGCTCCCTTGCACGGCTTCTTCTTCGGCTTCGGCTTGGGCAGGACGACGTCGACCTTGCGCGTGGTCACGCCGAGCGGCCCGCTCGGCCCCTGCGCGGCGATCCGCACCCGGTAGCGCCCGCGCGCGGGCGGCGTCCACACGAGCGCGTGCGCGCCGTGCGCCAGCTGGACGCCGCGCGCGAGCATCGCGGCGCGCTTGCCGGACACCCGCACGCTCACGGTCGAGACCTTCGAGATCGAGAAGCGCACGGTGGTGGCGTGGCGCGCGCGCAGCTTGCGCAGCGGGGCGATCGCGATCCGCGTCGGCTCGCGCTCGTAGCGCGCGAAGCGGTCGCGCGCGGCGCAGTAGATGCGCCGGAGCGTCTGCTTGCACATGTCGCCGAGGAAGGTCTCGATCAGCTGGTGGTAGCCGAGCGTCGACTCCTCGCCCGCCGTCGAGTACAGCGACCAGGCGCCGGTGTCCGACTCCGGGATCATCGCCCTTGCCGTGCGCTCGCCGCGGCGGAAGAGGCGGCCGGCCTCGGCGTCGCGCGGGTACAGCGACGACAGCGTGCCGATCCCGCTCACGGCCTGGAGCTCGCCGTTGAACACGCGCATCGTGGGCGCGAACGAGTACATGAGGAAGTGATCGCCGCCGTCGACCCCGACCGGCGGAGCCGTCGTGAACGCGCCGAGCGCCCGGTGGGCGGCGCGGCGCCAACGCGGCTCGTCCAGCGCGCGGGCCGCGCGGGCGAGCGCCGACACGGCAGTGCCCTGCGTCATGCCGCTGATCCACGGCGGCGTGCCGCCGCCCCACGTGAAGTAGTACTCGAAGGCGAGGAAGTCGCCGCGGTGGGCGGCGAGCGCGAGCAGGCGGTCGATCGTGTGGCGCAGCGCGTGCACGGGGCAGGCGGCGCGCCGGCGGGCGCCGGTGCGCGAGCGCAGGCAGGCGCCGGCCAGCCAGTTGGCCTTGCCCCAGCTCGCGAGGGCCTGGAGCTGCATCCCGTGGCCGGGGTAGTACTGGAAGACCGCCGGGTCGTCGCCGAACGTCGTGCGCTGCGAGGCCGCCGGGAACGGCGCGTGCGTCCAGAACTGCGTGTTGCGGCGCAGGATGAGGAACACCGGCGCGAGCCGGCTGGCCCCGAGCATGTGGTCGGCGGCGAGCGCGTCGGCCTCGCCGACCACGGTCCACAGCTCGCTCGAGCGGGCGCCGGTGAGCCGCGCGGCGGCCGCCCGCGCGTCGTCGTACTCGCGAGCCAGGCGCGCCCGTGTCCCGGGGGAGATGGCGCCGGTGAGCATGGCCAGCCGCAGCGCGCCGGAGACGGTCGTCGAGCGGCGGGCCTTGGCGATCGCGATGGCCAGCAGCCGGGCGCGCTCGGCCGCGGCGGCCTCCTGCGCCCGCCAGGTCGCGGCCTTCAGCGGGCCGAGGTTCTCCCGGAGGCGGGCCTCAGGCGGCGGCGTCGGCCGCGGCGGCGGCTCGGCCACCGCGCCGCACCCGGTCAACCCGAGGACGAGCAGCAGCAGGGCGGGGTGGCGCCGGGCCATGCCACAGCATCGTCCGCTCGCTCAGGTCGCTTGACCGGGAGGTTCGCAATGCGACCCGTTCAGGGAGGCGAATCCTGGACCCGCGAGGAGGGTCAGCGGACCTTCCTGGGAGCGGACGCGCCGAGGATGTGCCCGCCGGCGTCGAGGGCGCGCACCGCGACGTAGGCCGGCCGCGTCGGCAGCCTGATCGCCGTCTCCAGGTTGGCCCACCGCGCCCGCGGCTGGACGCGCTCGAGCCGGTCCGGCGCCGGGCCGGCCAGGACACGCCAGGAGTGCACGTTCGTGGCGCCGTTCCAGCTCGCCCACACGACGGTGCCGCCGCCGCGGTGGCGCGCGGCGACGAGCGGGGGCTCGGCCGGCCGCCCGTACCAGACGGAGCGCACGGCCCGGTACGTGTTGCTGCGCAGCCGGACGTCGAAGACGACGTGCCCGGTGGGCGTCTGCTCGGTCACGCGCGGGATCGAGCCCCAGCTCACGAGCGTGTGGCCGCCGGGCAGGCTGCGGACGCTCCCCAGCCCCCACGGGTAGTAGGGGAAGCCGTCGACGATCGCCGACGAGAGGCTGCCCACGAGCTCGGCGCGGCGGTGGACGGGGTCGAGCCGGAACCGCAGCGCCCGGGCGGCGTGCGTGGGGCAGCCCGCGCGCGTGCCGTTGTCGAACAGCGTGATGCCGCCGTTGGCGCGGCGCGCGTCGTGCTGGCCGCAGAAGCGCCAGCCCGGATGGCGGCGCAGCCCGAACTGGTCGCGCTTGCCGCCGAGCACCCAGCGGACGCCGCCGGTCCGGCGGTCGATGCCGTACACCGACGACGTGTTGCGCGCCGACACGATGATGGTCGGGTCGTCGGCCGTCGGCGGCGCGATCGAGTTGCCGTGGAAGAAGTCCCATGGCTTGCTGTCTTGGGGCCGGCGTTCGTAGCTGTCCGACAGCCGCACGTGGTCGCCCGCGGTCCACTCGAACAGCACCTTGCCCGTGGCGACGTCGACCTCCTGGATCGTGTAGTCGCGGACGAACGCGCCGTGGAGCTGGCGGTTGTGGTACGAGGCGACGTAGGCCGTGCCGAGCGAGGTGAGCTGGAGCTCGTGCATGTCCGTGAGGTAGGGAGTGGTGCGGATGCGCGCGACCTCGCGGTAGCGGTCGTCGAGCAGCGAGTACGCGCGCGTTCCCCACTGGAAGTAGGCGAGCATGCGCCGGCCGCGGTACTTGACGACCTTCAGGTCGCGGACGCCGGTGGGAGCGGTGCGGTACCAGACGAGCCGGCCGTCGCGCGTGAGGATCATCAGCGCGTTCGGGTTGCCGCTCGACTTCCAGAGCGCGAAGAAGAGGTTCCCGGGGGTCGTCGACCGCTCGGCGCGGTGTGCGACGCAGTAGCGGACGGCCCCGAACTCGTGGTGCGTGTGAAAGCGCTCCGCGTGGAGCCGGCACGGCCGGGCGTCCGCGCCGGCGCCGCCGACCGCTGCGGCGGCGAGCACCGCCGCGAGAAGACCCCACCCCAGGCGCATCCGCGAACCCTGGCAAAGCGCCCGGCGGTGCGCAAGCGGGTAGTGCGTCCGGCATGAGCCGACTCTTCAACCACGTCGACGTCGTCGTCTCCTCGCTGGAGCGCAGCCTGCCCTTCTACCGCGAGCTGCTGCGCCGGCTCGGCTGGGAGGGCGAGGGCCCGATCCGGGGCGAGCGCGGCGAGGTGGTCATCTACCTCGAGGGCGGCCTCGGGCTGCGCGAGCGCCAGTCCGAGGGCGACGTCGACCGCTACCGCGTCGGCCTGCACCACCTGGCCTTCGACGCGGCGTCGCGCGCGATGGTCGACGACGTCGCGTCGTGGGCGACCGATCTGGAGAGCGGCGCGCGCGAGTACGACTACTCGCCTGGCTACTACGCGGTGTTCTTCGCCGACCCCGACGGCCTCAAGCTCGAGGTCGTGCACCAGCCGTAGGCGAGCACACAGGAATCCGCTAGGTTGGGGCGTCAATGGCCGTCCCTCGCCTGCGCGTCCCTCCCGCCGTTCCCGGCGGGTCGTTGCGCCAGGCCGCGGGGCTCGTCTCGGACGAGGTCGAGCTCTACCACCGGACGTACACGACGCTGCTGCGCTCCTCGGGCGAGACGCTCCTGCGCGTGCTCGAGCCGTCGCACCGCTCGATGAACTCCAGCCTGCACCCGCTCGCCGCGACCAGCGACATCGACCTCGGCGCGTTCCTGTACGCGATGCGGCGCCTGCCTGCGGGGATCTGGCAGACGGCCGTGATCGTGATGGGGCAGGAGGCGCAGGTGTTCGAGCGCGCGGGCGTGGGGCGCATCCAGGACTGGGACGCCGTCGAGGCGCCGGCGCGGCGGCGCCGCTGGTACGACAGCCGCTCGGGGGTCATGGCGGTCCTGCTCGCCTCCACCTCGGACCTCGACGACCTGATCCCGACGCTCGTGGCCTACCAGGTCGAATGGAACAAGACGCACGCCGCGGTGAGGGCGGCGGACACTCCCGACGGCGACGATCCCGACCCGGCGGCGTGCGCGGAGGCCTTCGGCGGCTCGGCCGAGGACTGGATCCGCATCCGCGAGGCGTGGGGCGATCTGCGCTCGTTCCTCGAGGAGGTCCGCACGCGCCGGCTCAACCTGCGGATCCGCATGCTCGGGGGCTCGCAGGCCGGCTACGCGCGGATGACCCGCCGCTGGTGGCGCCCGGTGCGGGCGAGCATGGAGCAGCAGGCGCTGGGCGACCGGCCGGTCTACTTCGTCTCGTCCAATCCCCACTCGATCGTCAACCTCGTCACGCCCACCGCCCGCGCCGGCGAGGCCGAGATCGTCCACTTCATCTCCGAGCACGGCCCGGGCTACCTGCGCGAGGAGCTCGAGCGCTTCCGCGAGGGCCGCGCCGAGGGGTCGTGGGAGAACTTCCTGTACTTCGGCGCGCGGCTGTTCTGGGAGGCCCAGCCGGAGGACGGCGAGGAGTGGCGGCGCCGCCAGCAGGCCGAGCGCGAGCTCGGGGTCACCCACATCTCCAGTCGCGCGGCGCTGCGCGTCTCCTCGCAGGTGATCGCGCTCGACAAGCTCGATCCGGGTGGGCTGGACCCGCGGTTCGGCGCCGTCGACGCCGAGAAGCTCGGGGCGAGCAACGCGGTGGTCGTCAACATCGAGTATCCGCTCGGGCTGGCGGCCTACAACATCCTGCGCGAGGTCACGTCGTCGACGGACGAGGTCAAGGGCGTCTACGTGCTCGGCAAGGCGGCGACGCTCAACGCCGACGTCGGCGACGTCCTGATCTCCGGCGTCATCCACGACGAGCACTCGGGCTCCACGTACTGGCTGGACAACGCGTTCTCGTTCGACGACATCGCGCCGTTCCTGCGCTTCGGCTCGGGGCTCGACAACCAGCGCGCGGTCACGGTCAAGAGCACGTTCCTCCAGAACCGCGAGTACCTCGACTTCTACTACCGCGAGGCCTACACGGTGGTGGAGATGGAGGCCGGCCCGTTCTGCAACGCGGTCTACGAGATCGCCGACGCCGACCGCTACCCGGTGGGCGAGGCGGTCAACTTCTCCAAGCTCCCGATCGACTTCGGGATCATCCACTACGCCTCTGACACGCCCTACACGCAGGCGCGCACGCTCGGCGCCCGCGGGCTGTCCTACTACGGCATGGACTCGACCTACGCGAGCTCGCTGGCGATCCTGCGCCGGATCTTCAAGCTCGAGGGGATCCTCGACAGCTAGAGCCCGACGAGCTTGCGCAACAGCGGGCGCAGCTCCTCGTCGTGCGGGAAGGTGACCCGGGCGGCCGCCTCGCGCGCGCCGGCCAGCACGCGCTCGCCCTCGGCGGTCATCGTCACCGTGTAGGAGCGGCGGTCGGCGGGGTTGCGCGCGCGCTCGAGCAGGCCGAGGCGCTCGAGGTCGTCGACGATCTGCGTGACCATCGTCGCGCTGACGTTCATGGCGCTCGTCAGCGCCTGCTGCGACGTCGGGCCGAGCTCGTCGAGCGCGACCATGACGCCGTAGTGGCGGACCTCGATCGGCAGGTCGCGGAACGCCTCGTTGGCGCGGTCGCGGGCCAGGAAGTGCGCCTGGATCACGAGGAAGCCGGTCAGGTCGGCGAGCGGCGGCGGGATCAGGCGGCCGCGGGCGGCGATCACCTCGCGCAGGAGCTCGTTCAGCCGAGCGCGCTCAGCATCGCTCAGGGGCGCGGCCATCGCCCGGTTGGCCTCCTGCACCAGCGGTGCGATCTCCCGCGCGGCCGCCTCTCCCGCGCTCGTGACGTGCAGGCGGTAGGAGCGACGGTCGTCGGGATCGCGCCTGCGCTCGACCCAGCCGCGCCGCTCGAGCGCGTCGACGATCCCGACCACCAGCGACCGGTTGACGCGCATGTGCTCCGCGAGCTGCTGCTGGGAGATCGGCCCCGTGGTGAGCAGCGCGGTGAGCAGCGAGTAGTCGCGCGGGTGCGCGCCCTCGGGCAGCGTCTTGGGCTTGAAGCGCTGGGCGGTGTCGTGGGCGACCCGGAGGAGGTAGCCGGTGTGGTCGGTGAGCCGGATGCTGCGCAGCGTATTCACGAGTTTGATCGTAAGGATACAAATCGTCAACTACTTGACGATCAAGATATTGAGGAGTAGCGTGGGTGTCCAGGTCTTCGCTCCCCACTCCCCAGGAGGCTCCCCACATGGACCGCAAGTGGTGGACGCTGGTCGCGGTCTGCACCGGCGTCTTCATGCTCCTGCTCGACGTCACGATCGTGAACGTCGCGCTCCCCGACATCCAGACGTCCCTGGGTGCCACGCTGTCAGATCTCCAGTGGGTGATCGACGCCTACGCGCTGTCGCTCGCCGCACTGCTCCTCACCGCCGGCTCGATCGCCGATCGCGTCGGCCGCCGCGTGATGTTCGCCGCCGGCGTCGTCGTGTTCACCCTCGGGTCCGCCCTGTGCGGCGCGGCCGGCGATCCCACCGTGCTCGCCGTCTCACGCGGGCTTCAGGGCATCGGCGGGGCGATCATGTTCGCCACGTCGCTGGCGCTGCTCACGACCGCGTTCCACGGTCGCGACCGCGGCACCGCGTTCGGGATCTTCGGCGCGATCACCGGCATCGCGGTCGCCGTCGGCCCCGTGCTCGGCGGCGCGATCACCAGCGGCCTGACGTGGCGCTGGATCTTCTTCGTGAACATCCCCATCGGCGTCTTCGCGCTGGCGGCGACGCTGCTCAAGGTCGACGAGTCCCGCGACAGGCGGCCGCGCCGCATCGACTACGCCGGGCTCGTCACGTTCAGCTCCGGCCTGGCCTCGCTGGTCTACGGCCTGATCCGCAGCAACGAGGACGGCTGGGGCTCGACGAACGTCGTGGCCGCGCTGGTCGCCGCTGTCGTGCTGCTGGCGCTGTTCGGCATCGCCGAGCGCGTCCAGCGCGAGCCGATGTTCGACCTCTCGCTCGCAAAGGTGCCGACGTTCGTCGGCGGACTCACCTCGGCGTTCGGCATCTCCGCGTCGCTGTTCTCGCTGCTCACCTACATCGTGCTGTACATGCAGAACCTGCTCGGCTACTCGCCGATCGAGGCCGGCGTGCGGTTCCTGCCGCTGACCGGCGCGATCTTCCTGACGGCGGGCGTCGCCGGGCGGCTCTCGGCGCGCGTCCCGACGCGCTGGCTGATCGGGCCCGGCTTCGTGCTCATCGGCGTCGGGCTGCTGCTCATGCACGGCCTCACGCCGGCCTCGGACTGGACCGCGCTGCTCGCCGGCATGGTCGTCTCCGGCGTCGGCGCCGGGCTCGTAAACGTCCCGCTGGCCAGCACCGCCGTGGCCGTCGTCGAGCCCGCGCGGGCGGGCATGGCGTCGGGCGTGAACTCCACATTCCGGCAGGTCGGCATCGCCACCGGCATCGCGGTGCTGGGCGCGATCTTCTCGCACAGCGTCGGCGACACCCGCTCCCCGCAGGCGTTCGTCGACGGGATCAACACCATCCTGCTCGTCGGCGCGGCGGTGGCGTTCGTGTCGGCGATCGCGGCGCTCGCGCTGATCCGCCAGCGCGACTACGTCGTCGCGGCGGCGACGAGCTCGAGCACGACGACCTCGGGCGGCGCGAACAGCCGCACCGGCAGCCCGCTCGTCCCCAGCCCCGAGGTGACGTAGAGGTGCCGGCCGTCCTCGACGATGTGCCCGCGCGCGTAGCGCTCCCCGTAGCGCGACGGGATCGCGAGGCGGCGCAGGACCGGGATCGCGACCTGGCCTCCGTGCGTATGGCCCGAGAGCGTGACCGAGACGCGGGTCGGCACGTACGGGAAGACGTCCGGGTCGTGGGAGAGCAGGACCACGGGTGCGCCGGCCGGGACTCCGGCCAGCGCACCCGGTAGGTCCGGCCGGCGACGCCGGAGGTCTGCCAGGCCGGCGAAGTAGACGCCGCCGCTCTGCATGACGCGGTTCTCCAGCACTTCCAGGCCGGCGTTTTGCAGAGCGGTCCACATCCGGTCGCCGGCCCGCTTCCAGTCGTGGTTGCCGAGCACGGCATAGACGCCGAGCGGCGCGCGCAGCGCCCCGAGCTCGCGGGCGATCAGCTCGGGCGCGAGGCGCCCGCCCCACAGCGGGTGGGCGTCGACGTAGTCGCCGAGCAGCAGCGTGGCGTCGGGCGCCTCCTCGTTGAGGCGCTCGACGGCGCGGGCGATCAGCGGCAGGCCGGCGTGCGGGACGCCGGCGTGCAGGTCCGAGAGCAGGCCGATGCGCAGGCCGTCGTGCTCGCGCGGCCAGCGCGGCAGCTCCAGCCTGCGATGGACCGTGACCAGGCGGCGCGGCTCGACCAGGGCCGCGTACGCGACGGCGGCGCCCGCCGCCGCGACCGCGAGCCGCCTCACGGCACCTCGTCGCGGCGCGGCATGCCCTCGCGGGCGCCGGCCACGCGGATGGACAGCGCGGCGGCGGCGAGCGCGAAGCCCACCGCCTGGCGCAGCGGCCGGCCGGCCGCGAGCTCGGCGGCGAGCGCGCCGTTGACGGTGTCGCCGGCCCCGGTCGTGTCGACGGGGACCACCTCCGGCGCCGGCAGCCGCTCGGGCGCGTCGCCGTCGAGCAGCAGCGCGCCGTCGCCGCCGAGCGTGACGAGCACGGGCGCTCGCGTGCGGGCGGCGAGGGCTCGCGCCGCGGCCTCGACGTCGTCCTCGCCGGACAGTGCGCGCGCCTCGTCGGCGTTCGGCGTGAGCAGCACGCCGTCGAGCCCGTCGGGCAGGGGCCGCGCCGGCGCGGGGTTGAGGATCGCGGTCCAGCCCGCGGCCCGCGCAGCCCGGGCGCCGGCGAGCACGGCCTCCTCGGGGACCTCGTGGCCGAGCAGCACGACCCCGCGCGTGCCGTCGGGGTTCGCCGCCGGCGACGATCCCGCGGCCGGCAGCAACGATCGGAGCGCGGCGGCGACGGCATCGCCGGTCAGCGCGTCGTTGGCGCCGGAGGCGACCGCGATCTGGTTCTCGCCGCGCTCGTCGACGACGATCACCGCGACGCCCGTGGCGACGTCGTCGAGCCGCGCCGTGGCCGACACGTCGACGCCGTCGGCGGCGAGCAGGCCGAGCGCCTCGTGCCCGAAGTCGTCCGCGCCGACCGCGCCGACGAACGCCACGCGCGCGCCCAGCCGCGCGGCGGCCACCGCCTGGTTGGCGCCCTTGCCGCCCCCGTGGCGCGCGTAGCTGCCGCCGGTCACGGTCTCGCCCGGCCGCGGCAGCCGCCGCACCGAGACCACGAGGTCGGCGTTCACCGACCCGACGACGACGACCGCTGCGCCCGACATCGCCGGGCAGGCTACGCGAGCACGATGATCGCGGCGCACACGGCGGCCAGCACCGTGACGGCGGCGAGCCCGCGGGGGGTGCCGGCCCGCAGGCCGCCGGCGATGACGAGCAGCGCGGCCGCCACGCCGAGCCACGCGTGCGTGTGCGTGGCCATCAGCGCGCCGATCACCACGAAGGCGAGCCCGGAGCGCTCGCGGGCGAGCGCCGTGCGCTCGCGCGCCTGCGTCTCAGGCGTGGATGGCACCGACCACCACGAGGATCGCGATGACGAAGGCGAGCAGCGCGATCGCGGGCGGCACGAAGCGCGGCGGGCCGATGTCCGGCAGCGGCTGCTTGAGCCGCATCGCACGCTCGTTGGCCTCCCAGCGGCGGTAGCTCGTCAGCGCGAGGATCCCGCCCAGGAGCAGCGGCGGGAGGGAGACGAGCAGGCGGATCGCGTCCGAGTCGAAGTGCAGCAGCTGGCCGGCTGCGAGCCCGCCGCCGATGAGCGCCAGCGCCGTGCGATTCCAGGCCAGGAACGTGCGCTCGTTGGCGAAGGTGAAGCGGGGGTCGGGGTCCTCTCCCTCGTCCCGCAGCGAGGATCGCGCCATAGCGCTGATTATCGTTGCCCGCCCATGCTCCACGTCCCGGTCAGCGCCGCCCGTCGCCTCGCCGTGCGCGCCCAGCGCCTCAGTGGCCCGGCGCCGCGCGGGCATCCCGGCCGCGAGCAGATCCTCGAGATCTGCCGCGCGCTGCGCTGTCTCCAGATCGACCCGACGAGCGCGGTCGCCCGCTCGCACCTGCTCGTGCTGTTCAGCCGCCTCGGGCCGTTCGACGAGACGGAGCTCGAGCGCCTGACGTACGACGATCGCGTGCTCTTCGAGTACTGGGCCCACGAGGCGTCGCTCGTGCTGAGCGAGGACCTGCCGCTGCACCGCTGGGAGATGCGCACGTGGCCGCGCGGCGACGGCGTGTGGCGGCGCAAGATGCGCCGCTGGTGGGATCTCAACGCCGAGTTCAGGGCGTATCTCGTCGGGCGGCTGCGCACGGACGGGCCGCTGCCGCTGCGCGCGCTCGAGGACCGCTCGGTGGCGCCGTGGCTGTCGACGGGCTGGACCGACCAGCGCAACGTCTCGCGCATGCTCGACCTGATGTGGGTGCGCGGGCACGTCGGCATCGCCGGGCGCGACGGCGGCCAGCGGCTGTGGGACCTGATGGAGCGCTGTCTGCCGCCGGACGCCCCCGACGGCGAGCTCGACGACGGCGAGGTCACACGCCGGGCCGCGCTGCTGGCGCTGCGTGCGCTCGGCGTCGCCCGCGCGCCGCACATCCGCGCGCACTTCACGCGCGGCCGCTACCCGACGCTGCCGGCGACGCTCGCCGCGCTGCGTGAGGAGGGCCTGATCGAGCCGGTCGCGATCGACGGGACGAAGGGGGACTGGTGGGTCCGCGCGGACGACGTCGACACGCTCCGCGGCGACGACTTCCGCCCCCGCACGGTCCTGCTCTCGCCGTTCGACAACCTGCTCTGCGACCGCGCCCGCACCGAGGAGCTGTTCGGCTTCTCCCACCGCCTCGAGATCTACACGCCGAAGGCCAAGCGCCGCTGGGGCTACTTCGTGCTGCCGATCCTGCACGGCGACCGCCTGATCGGCCGCGCCGACCTGCGCATGGATCG
>Ga0081539_10000835_pt1 | contig 59200 bp, 53 predicted proteins | sample TabmetS4T2R2_FD_71023 | JGI IMG/M metagenome (GOLD analysis project Ga0081539, IMG submission 71023) | Tabebuia heterophylla rhizosphere microbial communities from the University of Puerto Rico - S4T2R2 | ecosystem: Host-associated > Plants > Roots > Rhizosphere ...
GCGCCTACGGCTTCGGCTTCGCCGAGACGAAGCTTCAGGGGATGATCATGAAGGGCCTGCTCGTCCTTGCGCAGTTCCACAGGTTCAAGGACGGGAGCGGTCGCGCGGGCTACTTCGTGCGCGAGTATTACGCGCTCGACCACGGGCGATTCCAGCGCGGCGCGCGCACGTTCGAGAGTACGTTCGAGAGTCAAACATGACGCAGACCTTCGAGTTCAAACAGAGCGGCGACCTTGAACCTACGCTCACAGACCCCGCCACGCGAACCTTGAGCGCCGAAAAGCTCGTGGGCCGCTGGACGAACACAGACCCGCAGACGAAGGGGATACGCGAAATACTCGTCGAGCAGGAGGGAGACGGCTTCTTCGTCAGCGCCGTGGGCGCAGGGGAGTCCGGGCCTATCGAGTGGCCGAGGGCGGAGGCGGTCGCGCTCGCCAACCTTGAAGAAGAGGCGGGCCAGCGCGCGCTTGCCCTTGAGGTCAATTTCGACTTCGGTTTCATGCGCGCGGAAACTTACCTGCGGGTTAACAAGGGCGTGCTCGTCATCGTGCTCTTCAACGTCTTCGCGGACGACAGCGGGAGGTCGAACTACGTCAACCGCGAGTTCTATTACCGGCTTGAGTGATTCGCCGGACGAGTCTCCGTTCGTTCTCGCGCCGCGCCCCGTCCTCAACGCCGTCGCACCTTGAACTCACAGACGAGGAGGTTTCAGGAAGTGGTCGTGGAGGAGGTTCACCTCTGGCGCGGCTCCGAAGAGCAGCGCGCGCTCCGCTCGCTCGTGGGGAAGCTCGGGCGCTTCAGGTACTTCGACCGGCAACTCGACCGGCCCGACTGGGCCGCGAAGGTTGTGCTCGACTTCGGCGGCAACGAGGGCAACCTCCTGCTCGACGAAGACTGCTCCATACGTCACGAACGTTACTACTGCCTCGACGTGATGGAGGAAGCCTTACGTGAGGGGAGCAAGCGGTTTCCGCGGGCCAACTGGATTCACTACGACCGCTACAACTGTTCCTTCAACCCGCGCGGCGTCGCCAACCTCCCCTTACCCGACATGGGAACGGAGTTCGACGTGATACTCGCCTACTCCGTCTTCACACACACGACGCGCGAAGAGATGCACGACCTCGTGGCGCAACTGCGTTCGCGCCTCGCGCCGGACGGCATTCTGGCCTTCACCTTCATTGACCCGCATCACCGCTCTTGGCCCGACACCTACGGGGGAAGCAACCTGCGCTGGCGTCTGGAAAAGACACGCGCTGTTGTTCCCTCGTTCGATGTCGAAGGGCTGATGGAGAGGAGCCGGGGCGCTGACTGGTGCGTCCTCGTGAACGGGTCGGAGCTTCACGTCAACGACAACGGCACTTGGCCCGGCGAAGAGCAGGGCTGCGTGACCTATAACGTCTTCTACTCGGTTGAATTTTTACGGCGGGAGTTTCCCGGCGCTACGCTGCTGCCGCCGGTGAACCGCGAGATGCAGCACTGCTGCGTCATCGGTCGGCCCGCGTCTTGAAGGAGGCCCAACGTGCAAGCCCCTCTCCTGTCCGTAGTGATACCGACGTGGAATCGCGCGCGGCTCGTGTGCGAGGCGGTCGAGAGTGCGCTCGCGCAGGCGCGGGGGCGCGTCGAGGTGATCGTCGTGGACGACGGCTCGACGGACGACACGGCGGGCGAACTCGCGCGCCGCTTCGGCCCGCGCGTGAGGCTGTTGCAAAAGGAGCAGCGCGGCGGCATCGGCGCAGCCCGCAACGACGGCTCGCGGCTCGCGAGCGGGGAACTGATAGCGTTCCTCGACTCCGACGACCTTTGGCTGCCCGGCAAGCTCGACGCAGAACTCCGCGTCTTCAAACGCTTCCCCGAAGCCGAGGCGGTCGTCTCCGACAGCCTCGTGTTCGAGGACGAGAGGCGCGCGGAGCGTACGCGTTTCGAGAACAACGGGCTGTTAGAAGCGACCGAAGGGCGCGTGCGTCTTCTGTCCGAGTGCGGCTGGCTCTGGGGGCACTGGCGAAACACTATCACCATCTGCTCCTTCACGCTGCGCCGCGAGGCGCTCGCGCGCCTCGGCGAGCCGCTTTTCCCAGAAGACGTAATCGCGGGCGAGGACTGGGAGTTGGAGATGCGAATCTACAACCGTTGCAGCGTCGCCGCGCTGCCGGAAGTCTGGACGCACGTCCGTCGTTACGACGACGGCACACGCCCCGGACGCGCGTGTCCGGGTAAGCCGCCCACGCACGAGCAGGAACTCGAAGTGCTGCGGCTGAAGCTCAAGATTCTCGATAGAACTCTCAGGCTCGAAGGGCTGCGCGAAGAGATGGCCGCCGAGCTTGAGCGCTGCCGCGCCGTGACCGCACGGCAACTCGCGCAGTGCGAAGGCGTCTGAGGCGACTCGGAGAGGACGCGACATTTACCAGAGGACGGATGTGACATTCACCTCGATAAGGCTGGGCCAGTTCACATACTTCTCCATGCAGTTGGGCGAGCCTGTGTGGATGGGGAAGGACGTGTTGGACTTCGGCGGGAACGTCGGCAATATCTTGCGAGACCCGAACTCGACCATTGAGGAGGAGCGCTACTGGTGCTTGGACGTGGACGAGGAGTCGGTCGAGGCGGGGCGGGCGGCGTATCCGAAGTCGCACTGGAGTTTTTATAACCGCTACTGCTTCTTCTTCAACCCGCGCGGGGTGCCGAACCTGCCGCTGCCCGACTTGGGAAGGAAGTTCGATTACATAGTCGCCTTCTCGGTCTTCACGAACACGACGCGAGCCGACATGCTCCAGTTAGTCGGCCAGCTCGAAGGCATGCTGGCACCGGGCGGCGCGCTGGCCTTCACCTTCATAGACCCTTACTGCTTCTCTTGGCCGACGCGCTCCGGCGGGAACAACTTTCGCTGGCGGCTCGACCTCGAAGTGGAGCGGGGCAACATCTCCCTAGACGAAGCGCGAAGCCTCGAAGAGAGGGCGCGGGGCGCGGAGTGGTTCACTTTAGTCAACAGCAACGACCTCTACATTGAGACCGACGACGTGCGGCCCTACGAGCCTGAGCGACAGAAGACCTACCACGTCTTTCACACCGCGAAATATATGAAGTCGCTCTTCCCGCATGGTACTATTCTGCCCCCGGTCAACGACGAGATGCAGCACTGCTGCGTCATCAGGAAGCCGCCCGCTCACCTTTGAAGTAATTCGCGCGAGGACGTAGAAGGGTAACGACAGTGGATTTCGTCCCACTCACGCCTGAGCAACGACAGTCGTTCGCAGAGGACGGCTTTCTCGTCGTCCGCGACGCCGTGGACGCGGACACGGTCGCGCGGCTCGCGGAGGCTGGCGACAGGCGCGCGCGCACGTTCCTCGACAAGCCGGAGCTGCACGGCAGGGCCGAGTATAACCATCTCGACTTGCGCCCCGGCCTGCTCGAAGACGAGACAATGCTGTGGCTCGTCGCCGGCTCGCGCGTCGTCCCGCTCGTCGTGCAGTTGCTCGGCCCGAACATCCAACTCCACTCGACCGCGCTCATCTACAAAAGGCCCGAAGACCCCGACGCCCCGCCCTTCCGACGCGGGTGGCATCGCGACGCGCGCATGGCGAGAGACATCGGCCACGGCGGCCTGCCTCTGACGGGCCTTAAGGTCTGCTACTGCCTGACGGACTTCGGGCGGCCCGACTCCGGCATGACACTCTTCGCGCGCGGGAGTCATTTGAAGATGGAAGCCCTCGTCATTCCGAAGGGCGAGGTTGACCCGCGCGACGCGGAGGTGTGCGAGCTTAGACTGAACGCGGGCGACGCTGTTCTCTTCGAGAACCGAATCTTTCACACCGCCGCGCCGAATCGGAGCGCGCGCGTCTCGAAGGTCTTGATGTACGGGTACGCCTACCGCTGGATGAAGCCGGAAGTGTATCTCGACGTGCCGGACGAGCAGCTTCTGCGGCGCGCCGACCCCGTCACGCGACAACTCATCGGCGGATACCGCGACGTTGACACGCCTCCGTGGGCGTTGCAGCGCTGGGCCGAGCGTCACGGCGTCTTGCGCGAGCCGGTGTCTTGGACGACGGAAGACTGAGTGCGCGTCATCTTTCGTCGTCGTCAGTTTGCGTCCGTCGTCGGGCGCGCGCCGGCGCGGCGTTCTCGTAGTGAGATTGTTGCGGCAGTGTTCTTGGAGTCAACCTCATCATTCTTTCAAACGGTCACGTTATGGGCACGATAATCTCGACAAGGGAGACGCAGTTCTCCTACTTCGACCAACTGCTCGGAGAGCCGGACTGGAAGGGGAGTAAGATACTTGACTTCGGCGGCAACGTCGGCGGCTTCCTCGCGGGCGCTGCCGGACGCGTCGAGCATGAAGACTACTGGTGCCTCGACCTCAACCGCGAAGTGTTGGAGCTAGGCCGTCGCGCATTCCCGCGCGCACACTTCCTTCACTACGACCGATACAGTTCGCAGTACAACCCCGAAGGGATTCGTCACCTGCCGATTCCAGACCTCGGGCTGAAGTTCGACATCGTCATGGCCTTCTCCGTCTTCACGCACACGCACAAGGCGGAGATGATTGAGCTGGTCGGCCAACTGCGCGAGATGCTCGCGCCGCGCGGCGCACTCGCCTTCACCTTCTGCGACCCAAGCTACGACAGGTCTCTGTCCGCGCCCGAACTCCCTTCGGGCACGGATGTGCGCAAGCTCCTTGAGTGGCAGCAGGCGGAGAACCCTTCGCTTGAGATAGAGAAGATGGTCGAGGCCGCGAGCCGCTCAAACTGGTGCCTCGTCATAGACGACGTGCTCTACGTCGCGCCGGGCGATGAACTCTCCAATCAAGAGCACCGCGGCAAGCCTTGGGAGTCGTACGGCTCTTACTTCACGGTCGAGTACATGCGTTCGCTCTACCCGGAGGCTGAAATACGTCCGCCCGTCAGCCCGGAGTGGCAACACTGCTGCATCTTGAGAAACGGCGATGAATCTTAGATTCCACTGGATGCTTCCGAAGGGCGGCGAGGTGGTCGCGGGCGCGCGACAGACGCCGCGCGAGGCCGCGCGCTACCGGCTCGATTCGACGCGCGACGATTCGCCCGCGCCGCGCCCGGACGTGGAGGGCTGGGCGCACTTCGCGCGCAGCGCGGAGCAGTCGGGCGTCGAGTCGGCGCTCATATCGTTTAGCCGTTACGAGCCAGACCCGTTCATGGTCGCTTGCGCGCTCGGGCAAGAGACGGAGAAGTTTAAGGCAATCGTCGCCTATCGCTCCGGGCTGCTAAAGCCGACGACGTTCGTGCAGCAGACCAACACGCTCGCGGTGCTTACGAACGGACGCGTCGCCATAAACATCGTTGCGGGAAGCTCGAAGGCCGAGCAGCGCGGCTACGGCGACTTCCTTGAGCACGACGAGCGCTACGCACGCGCCGACGAGTTCCTCGCCGTCTGCAACCTGTTCTGGCGCGGCGACGGCGAAGTCAACTTCGACGGCAAATACTATCGCGTCGAAAAGGGGAAGCTTCACACGCCGTTCCTCGCGCCCGCGCGCAGCGCGCCGGAAATCTACGTCTCCGGCCACTCCGAGCAGGCCGAGCGGCTCGCGCTCACGCGCGGCTCCTGCCTGCTGCGCGTCGCCGACGCGCCGGAGAAGCTTCGGCCACAGGTCGAGCGCATGCGCGAGCACGGCGTCGAGGTCTGTCTAAGGATGTGCGTGCTGTGCAGGCCGACGCGCGAGGAGGCGATAGAGGTCGCGCTGTCGCTTCTGCCGGAGCGCGACCTCCCGCGCGAGGAGCGCATCGTGACGGCCAAGGACGATTCACAGATGTATCGTGAATCGTCGTCGGGCGTGCGCGGCGACGGCTGGCTGACCGACACGCTCTGGGCGGGGCTAGTGCCTTTTCACGGGCCGGTGTGGACTACGCTGCTCGGCTCGCCTTCGGACATCGCCGGAGCGCTTCTCGAATACAGGGAGATCGGCGTGACGCAGTTCATCATGTCGGGGTGGCCGGAGCTTGACACTGTTGTCACCTTCGGGCGGGAGGTTCTGCCGCTCGTCCGAGCCGCGGAAGGCCGCGAAGAGCAACAAGGCGCGTGAGACTTTATGAGTCTAAGATTCCACTGGATGCTCCCGAAGGGCGGCGAGGCGGCCATGAAGACCGCGCAGGAAACCTCGCGCGTGCTCACGACCAGAAGCACTTCGCCCGCCGCGCTGCCCGACATTGAAGGGTGGACGCACTTCGCGCGCAGCGCGGAGCAGTCGGGCATCGAGTCTGTGCTTCTATCCTTCAGCCGTTACGAGCCGGACACGATGTTCGTCGCTTGCGCGGTCGGGCGCGCGACCGAGAAACTCAAGTTCATCGTCGCCTACCGGACAGGGATGCATCAGCCCGCCTCCTTCGTGCAGCAGATAAACACCCTCTCCGGTCTAATAGGCGGGCGCATCGCCTTGAACGTCGTCGCCGGAAGCTCGACCGAAGAGCAGCGCGGCTACGGCGACTTCCTTGAGCACGACGAGCGCTACGCACGCGCCGACGAGTTTCTCGCCGTCTGCCACGCGTTCTGGCGCGACGGCGAAGTCAACTTCGACGGCAAGTATTTCTGCGTTGAGCGCGGGCGACTGCTCACGCCGTTCCTCGCGCCCGCGCGCAGCGCGCCGGAAATCTACGTCTCCGGCCACTCCGAGCAGGCGCGGCAGTTGGCCCTCGCGCGCGGCTCCTGCTGGCTGCGACTCATAGACACGCCGGAGAAGCTTCGTCCGCAGGTAGCACAGATGCGCGAGCGCGGCGTCGAAGTCTGTCTGAGGCTGTGCGTGATTTGCAGGCCGACGCGCGAGGAGGCGATAGAGGCGGCGCAGTCGCTTCTACCGCCCGAAGAGATTGAAAGGCAGGAGCGCGGCATACTCACGCGGAGCGATTCGCAGACGCTCAAACAGGCTTTGGCCGCCGCCGACGAGGTCGGCTGGCTGAGCCGTAACCTGTGGGCGGGACTCGTGCCCTTCTATGGGTCGTCGGCGATGACGCTGTTGGGTTCGCCGGAAGAACTCGCGGAGATGTTTCTTGAGTACAAGCGCATCGGCGTGACGCAGTTCATCATCGCGGGCTGGCCCAAGCTGGAAGAGATGCAAATCTTCGGGCGGGAGGTTCTGCCGCTCGTCCGCGCAGCGGAGAGACACTGAGGGGAGGACGGCGTTGTCGGAAAACGTGAGCTTAACGACTAGTCCGCTCGCGCACGTCGTCGCGCGCCTGCGCGCGTCCGAACTCGTCTTAGAGCCTTACCCGCACTACTACCTTGAGCGTGTCTTCCCCGAAGACTACTACAAGGAGATGCTCGAACACTTGCCCGCGAGCGGCGTCTACCAGAACCTTTACGAGGTGACAGACCTCAAGCTCGAACACTTTCGCCACAGGGATCAGAGAAACTTGGACGACCGTTGGACTGACGCGCTGCCGCCCAAACTGAGGAACTTCTGGGACAGTTTCGACGAGTGGTTTCTTGGGCCGGAGTTGGCGCGGGCCGTTCTGCGCTCCTTCGCCGCGCCGATGTGCGCGCGTTTCGGCGCGGAGGACGCGTGGCCGGAGGTCTCGGTCGAGTCTCAATTCATACGACACCGCGCCGGATATTTTCTCGGGCCGCATTCAGACCTGCGCACGAAGCTGGCCGTGCTTCTCATCTACCTCGCGCCCGACGAGAGCGGCGCGCACCTCGGCACTTCAATCTATCGCCCGAAAGAGGCCGGCTTCAGTTGTCCGAACAGCACACACTACCCGTTTGAAAAGTTCGTGAGGGTGAAGACCGCGCCCTACAGGCCGAACTCTCTGCTCGCGTTCCTGCGTTCCGACGTGTCGTTCCACGGCGTCGAGCCGATGTCGGCAGAGGACGTGGCGTCGCACAGCCGCGACCTGATTCAGTATGTTATCTATGACAAGCATGCGCGCGATGCGCAACTCCGCGCGCGCCGTTTAGCTGCGGAAGAAGGGGACGCCGCGTGAGCGCGTCAGACAGAAACAGCGCATCAGACAGGGACGCGGCGCGCCGCATCGTCTTCGTCTCTCAACGGCCATCGGGCGAGAGCCTGCGCAGCGCGCGGGGAGTCAAGAGACTCGGCGGCGTCTGCCTGCTCGGCGTCTGCGAAGAAGCGGCGCGCGAAGACGTGTCTGAGGTCTTCGACGAATTAGTTTGCATCGCCGACGCACACGACACCTCCCGTTTGATTGACGCCGCGCGGGCGCTCGGGCGTCGGCACGGCCCTCTTGAGCGAATCCTCACGGCGCAGGAGACCCTGCTTGAGCCTGCGGCGCTGGCCTGCGAGGCGCTCGGCCTGCGGGGCATGACGCCCGCGACAGTCCGGCGTGCGCTCGACAAGCCGAGCCTTCGGCGGACGCTTGAGCGCGCGGGCGTCGGGATTGCGCGCGGTCGTTTGATAACGAGCGACGAAGACGCGCGCCGGTTCGCGGCGGAAGCCGGCTACCCCTTGGTGCTGAAGCCCGCGGGCGGGAGCGGCGGCCTTGCGACGCGGCGCGTCCGCGACGACGAACAGCTCGAACACGCTCTCGCGTTGATGAAGCCTTCGGCGGAGAACTTCGTCGTCGCGGAAGAGTGCCTGCGCGGTCAGGAGCTATGCTTTGACACGATCACCGTGGACGACGAGCCGCGCCTCTACTCTGTCTGCTGCTACCGTCCTTCGATTCTTGAGGCGCTCGAAAATCCGCAGACGCTCTGGACGTGCATGATGCCGCGCGACATCGAATGCGAGCGCTACCGCGAGTTCATCGGCCAAGGGTTGAAGGCGGTTCGCGCGCTGTCGGTCGGCAACGCGATGACGCACATGGAAGGTTTCCTGCTCGAAGGCGGCGGAGTATGCTTCACCGACGCAACGCTCCGCCCGGCGGGCGCGCGCATCGGCCCGATGCTCGGCCTCGCGTACGATATAGACCCCTATGCGGCGTGGGCGAGGGTCGCGGCGGACGGCTGTTTCGACGGGCCTTGGGAGCGCAAGTTCGCCGTGGGAACTATCTTTCTGCGCGGCACGGGGCGCGGGCACGTGGCGCGCGTGCGCGGCGTCGAAGCATTGAGGCGACAGGTCGGCGGGCTTCTGGCGGAGGCACGTCTGCCGCGCGTCGGCGCGCCGAAGTCGGCCACTTACACGGGCGACGGCTTCGTCACCGTTCGCCACCCCGAGACGCACGCGGTCGAAGACGCGCTCGACCTCATCGCGCTTTCCGTCGTCGTTGAGTACGACGGACGGGAACCGGCGGCGGCGCGGCACGAGGCCGCGTCCGAACAGCGACCTCAAAGGATGCTCTGCACGAACAGACAACTCAGCAAGCCGGCGTGGGACGACGACGCCCTGCCGGGCCTTGAAGACGCCTGACGCCACGCGCGTCGGCGGGCGTGGCGTCAGGCGTTCACTCGCAGACTTCAATGCGTTCAGTCGTAGACTTCAAAAGAGGAAGGGGAAAGACGTGACCTCAGAAGCGCCCAGAGCCTTCAACCGCGAGATGTATCACGACCACCCGGAGAATGTTTTCTACGGCACGGACGACGGCTATCAGGACGGCTCTTTCGGCGAGTTCAAAGAGATACGCCAACACTACGAAGGCGTGGCCCCGCACAGGCGCGATGATATACACATGATCAGCGTCGTCGGTGGTCTCTACGGCCTGAACCTCATCCCGCTCTGGCGTCCGAAGCGCATAACCATCTTCGACATCAACCCGACAGCCGTCACATACTTCCGCATCATCCGCCGCGTCTTCACGACGAGCCGCAACGTCGAGCACTTTCTCAGCCGTCTCACCGCGGGCGACTACGAGGCCGAGAACGAGTCGGAGGAGTTCGTGCGCGAGAACATCCGGATGAAGCAGCGCGGTTGCCTGCCGCGCTCGCGCGGCTCGACCAAGCGGCCCTACGAGCAGAGTTGGCAGTACGCCTTCGAGCACTTCGACCTGACGAAAAAACTACTGGCCGAAGTCCCGCTCGAAATACGCACCGAGCCGATGGAGAGCGAAGGTTTCAGTCGTTGGATACGCGGCCAGAACAACCTCTGGGTCTACTGCTCGAACATCACGGAGTTTCACTACTTCGACCTTGAGTTCGATAACCCTTCTAACGTCGTGCTGCTGCAAATAATCTACCCCGGCCAGACGCAGCTCCTCGACCTCGCGCCGTTGGGCGGCGGGCCTGTCAGGGTGAAGTTCGAGATTCCGCTCAGAGCGGAGCGGCTCGACGGTCAGGCATGAAGGAAGGAGCACATCGGATGGTAAACAAGGAGCACGCCGGATGGTAAACAAGACTCGCATCAAGACGGACGCCGCGCCGACCGCGCTCGGCACCTACTCGCAGGCCATACGCACGGGCGACCTCGTCTTCGTGACCGCGCAGACGGGCAGAGACCCGAACACGGGCAAGCTCGAAGAAGGACTCGAAGCGCAGACGCGCCGGATGCTGTCGAACATTGAAACGATTCTGAACGCCGCCGGTTGCACGCCCGCCGACATCGTCAAGGTCACGCTGCTGCTCGCGGACATCAAGGACTTCAAGGCCGTGGATGTGATCTACGCGGCGTGGCTTCCGGGTCAGGGCGTCACCCCTCTGCCCGCGCGCACCGCGTTCGCCGCCGCATCGCTTCCGGCGGGCGCGCTCGTCATGCTCGAAGTTGTCGCCGCCTACCCTTCAGACTGAAGACGTAGAGGACTGAAGGCGTGGACGACGACGACGTGGACGGCGACGGCGCGTCAGGCTGCCCGTCGCAGGTATCTTCTCTTGAGTCGTTCGTACAGGCAGTCGGGGTCGTACTCCGCGTTCTTGTCCTGACTGCCGGCCCTCCATTTTTCGTTCCAGAGGTGAACGGCGTAGCTTCGCTCGTCGAACAGCGCGCCCGCGTCAGGCTCAAGCACCTTATGCCAGTCGAGGTAGCCGACGGGGCAGAAGACCTCGGACGGCTGCTTGTATCCTTCGAGCGAATATTTCCTGACGGCCTCGCTCATCAGCCGCGGCCCTGTCTCGCCCCAGACCAACTCCTGCGGGTTCTTCGTCCGGCAGACTCCCCACGCGTAGGCCATCACGTCGCTGCCTACAGGGGCTTTGAAGACGCCGCTGTTGATGACCTCCGCCCCGTCGCACACCTCGCTTGAGAAGACGTACTCCTCCGCGAAGTCGAAAGGTCGCAGGCAGACTGTGTCGGCGTCGGCCCACCACCCGCCGCGCTCAAACACGAGCTTGTAGCGGAAGAAGTTTGCGAAGCCCGCGTACGAAGGCCGACCCTTGTATTGAAAGATGGCGGAAGATGGCAGTATCTCGTTGGCGTCCTTGACGACCGTCCCCGCAGGGAGGTTCTTCATCTCGTCGTAAACGTACAGGTGATACTCGTGACCGTTCTCGATGAATGAGGCGACCGACATCTGCTCCATCACGGAGAGTTCAGGCCCGATCCACAATCCCTGAATGATGTCGCTCATAAGTCCTCGGATGATTTCGTCCGCGGCGTCGGACTGTTTTGCGGTGTGACGTTGTCAGCCAGCGCCGCGCTCCAACTCCTTACGATATTCGGCGACGTAGTCCGCAGCCATTCTCAGGTAGTGATACTCCTTCATGGCCTTCTCGCGGCAGGCGCGCGGGGAAATCTCCGCAACGCGGTTGACGGCCTTCACGTAGTCGCTCTCGTCGCTGCAAACGAAGCCGACTTCGGGCGAGATGATCTCCGGGCACGCGCCCCTGTCGCTGCAAATGACGGGCGTGCCCGACATCAACGCCTCAGCCATCCCAAGCCCGAACGCCTCGTTAACTTTAGTGGGGAAGAGAAAAGCCTTTGCACCCGCGAGCAGCTCGGCCTTCCGTCTTCCCTTCACGTCTCCGACGTAGGCTGCGCCGAATGCCCCGCACAACTCCGCGACCTCATCCACGTTCCTCTGGTGCGCGCCCGTGCCCGCGACCACAAGCCTGAACCCCATCCTCCTCGACAAACCGAGCGCCACGTCCAGACCCTTCTGAAACTGCCAGTCCATCGTGGACATGAAGAGGATGTAATCGTCCTTCGCTTCGGAGAAGATATACTCCGTTGGGTCTATGCCGTTCAAGACGTATCGCTCGCGCCCGTGCAGGCGGGCCAGCGTGCGCGAGACGAATATCCAGTTCCCGGTCGTCGCGCTGCGCTCCATGCCGCGCGTGCTGAGATCCAAGTGGCAGGTTGCGACCCACGGCCTCGCGCTCGCCTCCATCTCTTTCACAAGTCCCTCGTCGTGATACGCAACCGTGTGAAGCACGTCGGCGTCCGACGTAGGCTCTGAGACCAGCGTCACCCCTTCGGGCAGAGGCTTGTCCGCCCCCTTGCGCAGAAGGTAGAGGACATCGTGGCCTAACTCGGCGAGACCCTTCGCCAGCAGGTCGTGAATCATGTAGCCGGAGCCGGAAGGCATCAGCTTGGGGCGCAGCCCGACCCCGACTTCATCCCACGCCGGGTATCTGTGATCCGACGAAAGCAGAACGCGCATGTTGCTTTTGGTATTCGACCGCGGTTGCTTTTTGTTTACCCGGCTGCGGCAGACGTACGGGCGACGCGCGCCGCGCGTTCAAAGGCCGCACGCGTCGAACCCGTCAACGCATGCTATCCAACGCCCGTCCGGCGTCGCGTGTGCGTCGAGGTGGTGCATCCTCTGGCCGTTCCAGCCGGCGCCGCTCGCCTTCAAGACCGGGCTGCGCGGGTGCTCCCTCTCCGCGTAAACGTCGGCGTCGAGTTCGTAAATCTCGAACGCCCTGACCTGCATGCCGTAGGCAAGGACGCAATCCTGCGCGAAGCGTGTCACGCTGTTGCCCGACACAAGAACTCTGCCGGCGGGCCGCGCCTTGCTCATGTCGCCAGAGACGATGGGGCTGGCCGCGTGCTCCATCCAGATGCCCGTCAGTTCTTCCGATGAGTAGAGCCGGAGCGTGTCGTGCCGGTACGGGGTCGGGCAGGCGAACATCCACCACCTGCCGCCGAAGCGGAAGACCGAAGGGTCGGCGCAGCCCGTCTCGACGAGCGTGGAGACGTGAGTCCAGCGCGAAGGAAAGTCTTCGGCCCTGTAGAGTCGAACCGCCCCGGCATCCAACGTCTCCGGGGTCATATAGTATTCGCCGCCCCACTCGAAGACGTAAGGGTAGGAGAGGTGGAACGGCTCTGAGAGGACGATTCGCCTGTACGTCCATTCAAACCCGTCGCCGCTCGTCGCAAGCCCAATCTCTCCCCTATTCGTCTGCCGGTTGAGAACCTCGAAGAACATATACCACACCGCGCCGACCCGCAGCATGAAAGGGTCTGCGACGAAGGCCGCGCTCACGTCGCTGACGCTCTCACGCGTGAGCACGGGGTTACGCGCGCTCTCGTGCGCCCTCAGGCTGAAAGGCGACTCGCCGCCGTAGATGCCGATTGACCACATGCCGAATCTATTTTCGCGCGGGATGTCGTGCGCGGCGTACGTTCACGCGCCGCGCGCCGAGGCCGCGCAGACTTCGTTAATCTGCGTGGCGCGGTCGCTGGTTTTGTGTCTTTGCCGGACGAGCGCTTGGCCCCGGCTCCTCATCTCGTCTATCTCGACGTGATTGCTTTCGTCCAGAACGTAACGGATTCTCTCTTCCAGATTTTCTTCAGACACGGGGAGGTAATGCTCGTGCTCTACGAACCCGAGTTCTCTCAGCGGGCCGGCGACGGAGTCGTCGGCGAGCAGGAGTGCGCCGGTGGCGGGGATTTCAAAGTATTTGGCGACCACGTAACGATATACGAGGCTGTCCGCGAAGCCCGCGCGGCAGGCGTTGATGCGTTCGGCGTACGCGCGCCCGACGCCTTCGTCTCGCTCGTAATCGTGCCAACGGTAGTAGCCGGGGTGCGGTTGATAATCTATCGGGTAAGAGCCGCGCTCGTGCAGCTCCTTCATCTTCAGGCGCAAAGGGTAATGGGTGGTCATGGCCCCGCCGAGGAAGACTGAGTTCGACGGCGAAGGGTTATAGCGGAGCATGAAATCCGGCGAGGCCGAGTGTGGAATCCACACGACCCTCTTCGTGCCGCAGAACTCGGGATAGAACTCGTCCCAGAGATAAGCACACGTGGAGAGAACCGCGTCGCAGAGAGCGAAGCCGACCGAACGCGCGTTCCTCATCGGTTCGTTCCACCAGTGGAGGTCGTCGGCCAGAATGAATTTACGACAGTCGAGGCGATAGATCTCTTCCGCGAAGGCGCTCAAAAACTCGTAGCCCTCCCAGAACAGGATGCAACGCGGCACACCGCCGAACTCGGACACGAGCGTCCGTTCGATTGTCCCCGGCCCTTTCCACAACCTGAACGTCTCTATCTGCCTCCACCCGTGGCGGGCGATGAGTTCCGCCATCACGTAGTAAAACTCGCGGCTTACGTACCCGCGTAGGGCGTCGAGTTGAGACACGATGAGCTTCGTCATCAGACGTTGCGGCGCGCGGCCTGTCGGCTCAGCTTTTCAGCCCGTTAGGCCGACCTCGTCGAAGCGCAGGCGCACGAGCGTGCGAATGCGCGCGGCGCAGTTGAGGTAGTCGGCGGTGTCGCCGCCGATGGGGTCTTCGACATCGCCGTCGGGGTCGAGGCACTGCGTCTTGAATGCAGCCGAAGGAATCATCTCGATGACGGCACGGCGCTGCGCCTGCGTCATGCAGAAAATTTTATCGGCGCTGTGGGACATCTCCGCGGTCAGGTTTCGCGCGACGTGCGCGCGCACGGGGATTCCGAGCGAGCGCAACGCCTGCTGCGCTTCGGGCGTCATCGGCGCGCCCGCACGGGCAGAAAGCCCTGCGCTGACGGCCAGCACGTCGGCGCGCCACGCCGTCTCGAACGGCACACGCAGACGCGCCGCTATCTCCGCGTTACCGATGGCGGCGGCCATCGGCGAGCGGCACGTGTTGCCGCTGCACACGAACAGGAAGATTTGACGTATCGCGCCGAGATGCTCCGCGTCGCCCGCTGTCTGTAGCGGCGCGACCGTCCCCGTCGAAGACTTCCGAAGGCCGCCGGAGTCAAACGCGTCCGCGCCGATGGAGGCCGTGTGCGGTTTCGACATCGAACGGCGGAGCGCGCGCATGAGCTTGTCGCGGTAGAACGAGAAGTGGTGGAGCGGGGAGAGAAACGCGAGCGCCACTATCAGCAGGCCGGAGCTGACGAGTTGTGCCCCGCTCGGCACGGGCGAGCCGTAGAGCACGGCGAGGACGTAGCTGGCGGTCACGCCCGCGAGCATGCTTGAGCCGCAGTGCATCGGGACGCAGAAGGTGTTCTCGCGGCGGTCTAGAAAGATGAAGGTCGTGCTGATGCAAAGGCCCGCGTAGAACACTCCGACGAGCAACGCGCCGAACGCGGCTCGGCTCGCAAGGAAGCTTGTGAAGCCGAACCTGAAGCCTTCGGCGATGCCGCCCGCGCCGAAGAAGGCCGTCGCCGCCAGCGCCAGAAGCAGGAGCGGGGAAGCGACCATCTGCTCTTCGACGAAGTAGCGCAGGCTGGCCTCGCGCTCGTCCGACTTGGCGAGGCGCGTCATGAAGCGGAATTTGAAGAAGTAAGCGACGAGGTAGGCCGATACGTCGAGCACCGTCGCGGGCGTGAGTTTGTAGTTGCCCTCGTCGCCGAGTACGACGAGGACGGCCAGAAGACTTACGAACATCGCGACCCAAGAGAACCAGCGCACGCGCCGCCTCGATATGGCGTCCACAACCGGCGCGATGATGAGCACGCCGCCGCGCAGCAAGACCAACACGAGGACGATGGAGACTCCGCCGAAGGTGAAGGCGAGAGTCGTCGTCGCGATGATGGTCGCCATGCAGATGCCGGAGAGGAAGGTGAGACGGCGCGGTAGCGGGACGCTCACGCCGAAGAACTCGCGCCGCCCCGCGTACCTCCACCAATCCATCGCGGTGATGAAGCTGAACATGCAGAGCATCATCGCCAACACCGACGCGGGCAGCAGGACGACTCCGGGCACAGGCCCGATGTCGGAGAAGATTCCGCCCGAGAGCGCCTTCGTCAGTCCGCTGTAGGGCGTGTAGAAAAGGTAGTAGCTGAGTCCGAGTCCCCAAATTCCGAGGCCGTAGATGCGCTTCCTGTATGACATTCGGGCCTCCACATAGATAGTGTGTCGCGTCGGCTCTCGCGCGGCGCGGCGCGCTCAGGGTTTATAGAAAGACGGGTCGTGGCTGAGTCCCATGGCCGACTTGCCTATCGTCGCTAGTATCTGGTCGTCGTTGTCGTGTCGGACGTAGAAAGAGAGGTCGCGATAGACGCGTTCCAACGTGCTCGGTCGATTCAGGCAGCGCGCGCCGCACGCGCGTATGCAGTGCTTGACCGTCTCCTCCGCGAGGTGTTCAACGGCGTGACGCGCGCGGCTGCCCGCCGCCTGCGCCTCCGCGTAGCGGCCCGACTCCCAAAGCCGCGCGACGTGCCTCAGCCAGAGGTGGCCGGCCTCCACGTTCACTGCCATCTGGCCGATGTGGTGCTGCACGTAAGGGTCTTCGCCCTTGTTCTGCGCGGTGATGTATTCGAGCGCGTACTCGTAGGCGGCCTCGGCGGCTCCCAGAAACGTCGCGGCGTAATGCGGTATGAAGCAGGTCTGCCAGCCTTCTTTGAGATACTGGCCGGGGTAGCCGATTAAATCTTCATCGGAGATGAAGGTGCGGCGGAAGTTGACGAGGTAACTGACGGTCGCGCGCATCCCGATTGGGTCCCACCACGAGCCGTCTATCTCAACGGTCGGGTCGGAGAGGTCGCAGGCCATCATCAGTTGCGTCTCCGGCGACGCGGAAGAGTGCCGGACTCCGCCCGGCCCCGCCGTGCTCACAAGAAGAATCGCCCACTGCGCCCCGCCCGCGCTCGTCGAAAACACCTTGCTCCCTTCGACGACGTAACCGCCCGCGACTTTTTCGACCGCTGTCCCGAAGCGGCGAGTCTCACCCGGTTTTGCCGACTGCGGCTCGCCGCTCCATGCCACCCACTTATCTCCACGCGCGACTATTCCGTCGAACCAGCGCGCCCTCTGCGCGGGCGTAGCCATGCCGTCGAGCAGTACGAGCGAGTTGACGTGTCCCTCCCAGCAGCGTGCCAGCGAGAGGTCGGCCTTCGCTATCTCCTTCGTCATCATCCAGAGAGTGAACACGTCGCCGCTGTACGGGCCGAGGCCGAGGCCGCCGTACTCTTTCGGGAGCGTCGGCGCGTGCAGGCCCTCACGAAAGAGGTCTGCGAAGTCTTCGGCGGGGAAGGTCGCTGTGCGGTCGTACTCGGTCGCGCGAAGCGCGAACTTCTCGCGTGCGAGCGCACGGACGCGCCCGATGAGTTCTCGCTGCCCCTCACTCAGTTCGTGCTGCGTGTATATGTCGCTGTTCGAGTAAGCAGTTGTCATCTTATGTCATCTTATGTCAGCGCGGGCGCGCTCTGTTCGGCTGCGGGCCGCGCGGGTGTGACTACGCCCGTGGCCGGCGCGCGCCTGCCGAGAGTTTCGGGCGCGAGGCCCGGCGGCATCTCCATCCCCGTCATCAGCCGGAACTGCCGGAGCACTTGACTGACGAGCACGTCGCGGCCATCAATCACGACGCCGCGACCCGCGAGCGCGGCGGAGACGAGCGGCGTCGGCCTCGCGCCATAGACGAGGTCGATTACCGTCGCATTGTCGTTCAACCTCTCGACATCGAAAGCGGCATCGTCGCTGTCGCGGCCTACGGGCGTCGCGTTGACGACGATGTCGAAACCGCCCGCGTCGAAATCCTTCAGCGGGACATAGGACAGGTCGAAGAGTCGCGCGGCGTAGAGGCCGCGTTCTGCGCTACGGTTGACGAGCGTTACGCGCGCGCCTGACTTGACCAGCGCGGCTGCTATCGCGCGCCCCGCGCCGCCGCACCCGACGACCGCCGCCCTCTTGTCCTTCGTCACGACGCCGCGCTCGCGGCCTGCCATGTAGATCGCTTCGGGGTCTGTCGTGTCAGCGCGCCAGCGACCGTCGCCGTTGAAGAGGATGTTGGCAGACTCGGCGCTGCGGGTCATCCGGCTCGCCGTCTGGGCGGTCAGCAGTGCCTCCTCCTTGTGCGGGGATGCCACGGTCATGCCTTTAACGGGTAGGCCGATTGAGTCGAACGCCCTCGATTGCGCGACCTCGTGCCAGAACTCCGCGAACGACTCGACGCGGAAAGGCACGAAGAGCGCGGGGTGATTCAGCGCGCGGTAAGCGGCGTTGTGCAGGCGCGGCGAGAGCGAGTGGAAGACTGGGTCGCCGACGATGGCGAAAATTTCCCTCGCGGGCTTCAGCGCCGGAAGGCCGTAGTCGTCTATCAACTTGTTGACGGTCGGCTCCGCCGGAACGACCGGGCCGCCGGGCGCTAAACCGTAGATGGCTGGCGCTCCAAGATGCAGCGCTGCAAGCCTGCTCCAGAAACCGAGCGGCCCCTCCGCGTAGGCAATCGTGTCGGTGCGCCCCAACGCTTTCAGCAGCGAAAGGGGCGCGAACTCGTCGCCGATGCGCGCCGCGCGCGCTACCATTTTGTAGAGGCCCGCCGCGACGGAAGAGAGTTGCGCGAAACGCGACTTCATCTCTGACAGGCCGCACGCAGGGCCATGCCAAGAGACGAGACGCCTGTCGCTTGGGATTTCGGCCAACAGGCTCTCCGAGAGGTCGCCCGTCTCAAGCTCGACGCGGTCGTAGAAGCGCGCAGCCTCGGCCAGACGGCGTTGACGACTCTCGCGCGAGTCGGAGCAGACGCCGCCTTCGGCTCTGCTCCGCAGTGAGTAAAGCAGCCGCCCCTTAAAATGTTTGCGCAGCCATTCGGGGTTGATGTCTCCAAGGAGGTCTGCTCGCACCTCCAACCACTCTAAGGAATCGTGGAGCGCGGCCAACTCCGCGCCGCTATCCGAGGGAGACGTTATCAGCGTGGCGATTAGAGAGGCTTCAGTCATGTGCGATTCTTCAGGTCGCTCGTGGTGTTCGAGAACGTTTTGAGGTGCGACTCGTCGCGGCGTGCCGGGAGAGTGACAATCTCCGCGCGCCAGCGGGGGCTTTCGGCTTGAGCGTCAACACGGCGCAGCGCCACACAAAACGGCGCTTGCCCGAAGGAAGACGCGGACGCGATTCCGCCAGCGACCGTTGTCCGACGGAATCGCACGCGGGAGCGAAGAGCAGACAACACGGGTTCTGCATGGCTCGCCCCCGGCTCGCCCTTGCACGCCTCAAGCAGCGGCTTGGACGATGCTTAACGTAACTCGGATCTTCCTGCTAAGAGAAGCGCATGGGGCTAAATAAAGCAATGGCTCTTCCGTCCTGTCATCTGCGGCTAGACTTAGCGCGAATGCAAGGAAACAGCCACGTGAGAATTTCAGCCGTAGCAGGAACGGCGTCACTATACTTCCGTCCGGCCAAGAGTTCAATGAAATTATTGGCCGGAGGGTCGTGACGCTTGGGAAGACTCAGGGCAATCGCATTCTCCCCATTTACGGGGCGATGATGATATGAGGCAAAATCGGGTCCTCAAATTTCCTAGGAAAACTGTGAGGCGCTTACGCCTCATTTTTCCTCCGAAGGCCGAAAACCGGAGAATGCGATTGCCCTGGGTTGGAAGATGCGATGCGCGAACGCTCGCGCCCCCTCTGGGGCCTCAAGGTCAATCCCGTGTGGGACAGTTTTCACTCAGACGCTCGCTTCACCAATCTGTTACAACGTATCGGGCTTCCGCAATAGAATCATCGCAGGGTTAAACAGTGAGTTCGCCCTAAGCGAGGTGGGGCGCGGCAAGAGCGCCCCACCTCTCATCAGGTTCGACTTAGTGCGCCGGCCTCTCGACCTCAAGGGACGATGAAGTTGAGATCTTCCGGCAGCGACCCAGTAACCGGCACCTCGAAGAAGCGCATCGGCTCCGGGTGGATGGTCTGTGTGCCGTCTGAAGCCAAGAACACAGCGATCTGCTCCTGTATGCCGCGCGCGAGCGGCGCGACGGACGGGACGGCGATATTGCGCGTATGAGGAGGTGCGGGTTCGTCGCAATCGTGGGGTTCTCCGCGTAGGCCAGATCGTAGCGTAAGAGGGTCGCGCGGTCTGCCAAGTCGCCCGCGCGGAGAATTGCCGTCGTCGTCGGGTTGGTCGCAATCTGGTCGCCGATGTTGAACTGGAAGAGCACCGACTTGGCAGGCACGCCCGGAAGCGGGTTCCGCCGCAGGTAAGGAGCGCAGGCCAAGGAACTGGCGGACTGCGTCGCCCACTTCATGTGGTCTAACCACTCCTGTATCTCCATCGCTCCGGCGACCGTGTTAATCACCGGCGGCTGATTCCTGAGCGGCAAATTCTCGTTGAAACGCGGTGGGCCGACGGAGACCCTATCAATCGCTGTGAGGCCGGGAGAGTTGACGAGCGAAGGGGTGCGCGAAGCGAGCGGGACGCCGATTGAGCCGGCGCGAAACGTGGGCGAGAGCCGCAGATTGTCGTAGGGCGTGCCGACGGAGTTGAACGCGCCCGCGCGCACGTCCGGCTCGACGGCCAGAAATATCGTCCCCCACATCCCGCCCAGAGAATGTCCGAAGTAATAGATGCGCGACGGGTCGAGGTCAAGTGATCCATCACCGTCCACGTCCATCCCGACTTCGATGACGCGGACGAGTTGCATGAAGTCGGCGATGGTCTGCCGCGCCGCGTCGCGGCTTGAGATAATCGTCCGAGGCGGGGCCGCGGCCAAATGTGGCGTCGTAGAGCGAGGTCTGCACTTTGAATTCTTGGATCGTTTCGGGCGCAGGCACTGCGATGAACAACGCGCTGTTGGTGCCTATCGTGTTGGCATCAATGCCGTTGATCTGAAAATTGTTTTGTGTCCGGCGCGCGCCGTTGACCGAGATGTTTTGCGAGTTACGGCCCACGCCCGTGTTATCTGCGAGACCGGTGTCCGTGCCCGGTGAGAGCGCGAGGATTTGAAAGAAGTTGCGCGTCGCGAGTGGTAGTTCAGCGACCGTGCGCGAGTCAACTACGCGGCCCAAGCGTGTCCCGTCAGTCTGCACGAGCGTTGGCCCGGCGCGGATGGAGACCGACTCTTCGATGATTGAACCGACTGCTAGGTCGGCATTGATCTGAGTGGTCTCAGTAATAGCCACCGTAACATTATCAAACAGAGCTTTCTTGAATCCACTGGCCGTAATGCTCACCTGATAAGGCCCGGGTGGTAAGAGAGACACCGCAAAGTTTCCGGCATCATTGGTCGTGGCGCTTCGCTCTTCCCCGGTGGCCCGACTGACGACAACGACTTGAGTGCTTACTATCACGGCCCCGTTTTGATCCTTAACGGTTCCGGCAATGCGGCCTGTGATCTGCGTTTGAGCAGCCGCGCGCGAACCCGGAGAGAGCGAGAGAAAAAAAGCAAGGACCACAAAGGGTATCACTCGTCGCGCGCTCATCGCTTCTCCAAGCTCACGGCATGAGGTTTGTGCGCCTTAACAGGCCATTGAAAATGTCCGAACCTAACTGTGGAGCAGTTTCCTGCTGGTGGCCGCCGGTGGTGCGCTTGTACAGAAACCTAAAGGTGGAACTAATTGTAGTACGAGATTTCGGCCTGAGCAATAATCCTTTGGTATATGTCGGCACAGCGCTGGAAGAGACCATAACGCTCACGCTCCAGCAAATGCGTCAACCGCATCCGCCCGTCCTGACAGGGTCAGTGGCGAGAACTTTTGCCTTCAAGAAAGCCTCCTCTAAAGCTCCTAAATAAATGCGAACAGTGCAAACTACCAGGTGGCAAAAGTCCAACAAAAATGGGAATGCCACGGCATCCCCATCTTTAATTCAACTCCGTACTTAGGACTCAAACTCGAATAAGTAAAGCCCTAAGCCTCAGTATTAGAGGACTTAGGGCTTTATAAGGTGACTCCGCAGGTAGGACTCGAACCTACAACCCTCCGGTTACGCTTGTTCCCACGTTTTCACGCGGGGGCGGACTATCTCATCAACTTCCCCACAGAGAAGTTGCCGGGCGCTTACGGGGTCTTATCGGTAGCGGCCTCCTCAACCCCTAGTCTCTGCACGTTCCTGACTACTATGTGCTTTCAAAAAAGCACTCGCCGTTTCGTCAGGCTTCGCTCAGGATTACCGTGCCGGCTCGATGGGCCGGTTTAGGTTTCCCTGCTAGGCGACCTTCTTTAGTTCTCGCAATCTCACAAGAATCTTCAGGTCTTCCTCTGTAGCGGAGTAATAAGCTTTAACTGACTTATCAAGATAAGACTTGATAAGAATCAATTCAGCTTTCTTCACTACGGAGTACGGTAAGACTAAGTTGCAGAGTTGATAAACAGCAAGCTTCTTATCAACCCTGACACGGTGTGAGGGACGAGTTGAACGTTCGCGCCACATCGGGCCTTCCATTCTATACTCGACGCCAGATTGACGAAGAACGTCACACACCTTGTCAAGCATTGCTGCACTTACAGACTCGACTCAATGGTCACTCGAAAAGTAAGAGACCTGATTGAGTTTTGCTAGGCAACGATACATCCTTCTCCATCAAGGATACCGCTAAGCCAAGCAATGTCTGTGGCAGCTACCAATCTCACCGCCCTAGTTTAATTCACCCAGTTTTTCAACCACAGTCACCTGTGGAAGCTGCAATCGGTTTACAGCCGGATGCTCTGCCATTGAGCTACTGCGGATTGTAACGCCCGCGCGGGGTTTGTTGACGCCCGCGCGGGCGAAAATTTTATAGCAGACGGTTCGAGCGAGTGTCAAACGTGTGCGCGCCGGGGGGGCGTGCTTCTGGAAGCGCACGCGCCGCGAGGCTTGCGCGCGCGCGAGAGTTGAGAGATTATCGTCGCCGCAATTCCACACAACCCGTTCCGGGAGAACGCGCGCGCTCGTAGCGTGTAGCGGAGGAGGCAGGTTTCTTTATGGAGCGTCGCGTCACTTCATGGCAAAGCCCAAACTTGGGGATGGAGATGCCTATCGTTGCCTACGGGCACGCGGGCTACCCGCTTCTAATGTTCCCGACCGCCGCCGCCGACTTCCTCGAATACGAGCGTTTCTACCTCGTTGACTCGATTAAGTATCACATCGAGGCCGGGCGTCTTCGCGCCTACTCTATCAACAGCGTCAACCGCTACAGTTTGATGAACGACAAAGCACCGCCGTGGGTCAAGGCCGAACTGCTCGCGCGCTACGACCGCTACATCACGGACGAAGTGCTCCCGCTCATACACAACGAGTCGGGCGGGCAGTCGCCTCTGGTGACGGGCGCGAGCATGGGCGCGTACCTGTCGGCTAACACCTACTTCCGTCACCCGGACGTGATACGCGGCATGATTGCGATGAGCGGCAGCTACGACGTGCGCGCCTACTTCGACGGCTACAACGACGACCAAGTCTATTTCAACAACCCCGTCTCCTATCTGCCGAACCTAGACGACGACTACTTCCTCCCGCGCCTTCGCCACGCCGACGCAATCGTCATACTCACGGGCCAAGGCGCGTACGAAGCGCCCGAACGCAGCCGCGAGCTTTCAAACATCCTACGCTCCAAAGGCATCCCCCACACGCTCGACGTTTGGGGCTACGACGTTGACCACGACTGGCCCTGGTGGCGCAAGATGTTGCCGTACTGGTTGGACAGACTTTTGTAGAAATGATGAATGCGGAATGCGGAATGATGAATGAAGAGAGGCACGCTGTCTTCATTCATCATTCCGCATTCCGCATTCATCATTTTGTTACGGTTGGTCGTTCCCCTTCTTGCCCTTCTTCTTGGGGGCTTCTACTTCGCGCGGGCGCGTGGCCGCGGGAGGAGGAGGCGCGTCGTCGTCGCGCGGGTTGACCTTCGGAGCGGGAGGCTCGGCGGGCTTCTTGCCGCCTGAGTCGGGCGGGGTCGTGGCGGTCAGTCCCTCGCCCGCGGCTGGCGGCAGCGTTATCTGTTCGAGTTTCGGCTCGACGAGAAGGGCGGGCGCGGTCTTGTCGCCCGGCTGCTTCGGCTCGCCCGACGCGAGGTCTAGGCGCGACTCCGACATCTCGTGCTGGCGCTGAAGGTATAGCTCGCGTATGTCTTCGGGCATCTTCGGCGGCGGGTCGAAGTTCTCCTTCGGCTTGTCCTTGAGGAAGGCTTTCATGAAGTCAATCCAGATGGGCAGAGCGCCGTGGCCGCCCGTCATGTCGGTGCCGAGGCTGCGCTTGCGGTCGGGGTGTCCGAGCCAGACGCCCGTAACGTAGGTCGGCGTGTAGCCGATGAACCAGACGTCCGTGTGGTCGTTGACCGTGCCCGTCTTTCCGGCGACGGGGACGCCGACCGAGGAGGCGGCGGGCGCGGTGCCGCCCGCCGAAACCACGCCGCGCATCATCGAAACCATCGTCAGCGCGACGTACTCGCTCACGACCTTGAACGTCGTCTTCTCCCACTCTTCGAGCGTAACGCCGTCGCGGTCGAGCACGCGGCGTATGAGATGTTTCTCGTTGCGTATGCCTTTGTTGGGGAAGGACGAATAGGCCGAGACCATTTCAATCAAGGGCACTTCGGTCGCGCCTAAAGCTGACGGCAAGTAGGGGGCCATCGGCTGCGTGATGCCGAAGCGTCGAACCATCTGCGAGCCGGTCTGTATGCCGACCATGTCGAGCGTGTGGACGGCGGGGATGTTCAGAGAGCGCGCGAGCGCGATCTTCATCGGCACGTCGCCGCAGGAGGTTGAGCCGTCGTAGTTGTGCGGCTGCCAAGGGCCGCGCTTGATGGGCGCGCCGCTGATTACGGTGTCGGGCGTCATGCCCCATTCGACTGCCGCCGTGTAGATGAAGGGCTTGAAGCAAGAGCCGGTCTGCCGGTAGGCTTGCGTGGCTGTGTTGAACTTGTTGCGCGTGAAGTCGTAGCCGCCGACCATCGTCACGATCTCGCCGTTCTTGGCGTTGATGGTCATAATCGCGCCCTCTATGCCGGGCGTCTGCGTGAGTTCCACGTTGAGACGCTGCGCGCCGTCGTTCACCTCTTTGATCTTGAACTCGCAGAGGAATCCGACCTTGAACTCGCTCTTGGGTTGACGCGGAGTGGCGCGTCCCATGTCTTTCGCCGTCACAATCGCCTGATAGTTGCCGAAGCGGACGGTCGCTTCGTTGCGTGCTTGGTCAACTTTAGTGATGAGGCCCATCAGATACTCGCCCGGCTTGAAACGCTCCTCGTACCAGTCGGGGTGGCGATAACTCGCAAGCTGCTGCGGCGTGACTTGAACCGAGCCGTCGGCGTTCTGCTGCCCGATGACCTGATAGGCCGAACGCCAACCCGAATGGCCTCGGTCATATACGCGCAGGCCCTCGCGCAGAGCGTAGTAAGCCTTCTTCTGCGCCTCGGCGTTGATGGTCGAATAGACTGTCAAGCCGCCTTGCGCGACGCGCGTCGTGTATTTGTCTTCGAGTTGTTGACGAATCTCTTCGACGGGGTAGGCGAATATCGGCGAAGACGACTGAAGCGAAGGCATGTAGGCCGCCTCGTGCAGTTTGATTGGACGCGCTTTGGCGGCGTCGGCCTCCGATTGAGAGACGAACCCGTTGTTCGCCATCAGTTGGAGGACGAGGTTGCGTCGCTCGCGCGCGGCCTCCATGTTAACGGTTGGCGAAAGCTGGCTCGGCGCTTTCGGAATTCCGGCGAGGAGCGCGGCCTCGTCAACGGTCAAGTCTTTGGCCTGCTTGCCGAAGTATGTTTCCGAGGCGGCCTCGAAGCCGTAAGAGCCTGCGCCGAGGAAGATGTTGTTGACGTACATCTCCATTATCTGCTGCTTCGTGTAGTAGCGTTCGATCTGGAGCGCGACGACCCATTCGGTAAACTTGCGCGTGTAGGTCTGCTCGGAGGAGAGGAACAGGCGCTTGGCTATCTGCTGCGTCAAGGTCGAACCGCCCTCGCGGCTTCCGGTCGTCACGTTCTTCCAAGCCGCGCCGAGGATGCGTATCGGGTCAATGCCGTTGTGCTCGAAGAAGCGCGCGTCCTCTACGGCGAGGATTGACTTCTGGACGTTCGGCGGAATCTCGTCGAACTTGAGCGGGATGCGACGTTCAAGCGCGAACGAGCCGATTACGGTCTCGCCGTCGTCTGCATAGACGCGCGTGACGACCGACGGACGATAAGTCGCCAGAGCCTTGACCTCTTCGGCGGCGCGCGAGTAGTTGAGACTGTATGCGAGTACGACTCCCGTCAATCCGCCCGCGGCGATTGCGAGCAGGAGAACCGCGGGAAACCAGAAGCGGCGAAGAACGTGCCGGCGTCGCTGCGGCGGGCGGGCGAAGCCGCGCGGCTTCGCGTCTGTTTGGCGCGTCTGTTTGGCTGACATGGAGAACGAGACCTCTTAAGGGTAAAGCGCGCAGTCTGGGGAACCGCTCGCGCCGTGAAACTTCTTGAAAGCCCACGCGGCGGAGATTCTTGAAGAACCGCCAGCCGGGAAATTATAACTTAGAGTCGCGCCCCGGCGCGAGACGTTGGCCGCGCGCCGCGCGGCGGCGTTTTTCTAAGCCGAACCGGCGCAGACTTTTACGTCGCACGCGCGGAAGTTCGCCCCTGCTTGCTCCTTCGCAACGGCGGCATCTATAATCCGTGTCGCGCATCTAAACAGGCGCACGTTCGAGGGGGTGAAAGGTCTCGACAGGGGCTTGGATCGTCGGACGGATGCATGCCGGGCGTTCTATGCGGCTCGTTAAAAAGCGTAGAAAAACACAGATGCCAATTCTAACGAAATGGCCCTCGCAGCCTAGGTTATCCTAGGGACACAAGCGAGCGTCTCACCGCGAGTTGCTCAAGCGAAGCGGAGCGAGGCGTAACTTAGTTGAGCTGGCCCGGCGCGTGTGCTCAGGCGCGCCGGGCGAGAAAACTCTGGGCTAGACGCAGGCGGGGTCTTCGACGTTTCACTGACCCGCTCGCATTGAACGCGCCGGAGCAAGACCGGCAACAGAGAAGCGTCTAAGCATGTAGATTCCTTCGGCGTCGGCCTTTGGACCCGAGTTCGATTCTCGGCACCTCCATTAAGAAAAAAGGTAGAAGCTCTTAACATTGAGCCTCTACCTTTTTGATTTTGGATTTTAGATTTTGGATTTTGGATTGATGAAGGCGACCGTGTTTTCAATCAAGCCTTCGTGCGTCGTCTTGGAAAGATTGATGAGAGACACCGTGTCTCTCATCAATCCAAAATCCAAAATCCAAAATCCAAAATCTAAAATCGAACTCACTCGCCGCCCGCCTTCGTGCGCGCAATCCAAGCGTTGATGCGTTGTTCGAGAACTTCGAGGGGGAGCGCGCCCGCGCCGAGCACCTCGTCGTGGAAGGCGCGTATGTCAAACTTGTCGCCGAGTTCGGCACGCGCCTTCTCGCGCAGGCGCAGGATCGTCAACTGGCCGATCTTGTACGCCAGAGCCTGCGCGGGCCAAGCGATGTAGCGGTCGGTCTCGGATTGTATGTAGGCGTCGTTGCCGCTGTAGTGGTCTTGGAAGTATTGAACGACCTGTTCGCGCTTCCAGTGCTCGTTGTGAATGCCCGTGTCAACCACCAGACGTATCGCACGCAGCTTCTCGTCTTCCAGTCGCCCGTAGTCGTTGTAAGGGTTCTGGTAGAAGCCGAGGTCTTTGCCCAGAACTTCGGTGTAGAGCGCCCAGCCCTCGACGTATGCCGTGTAGCCCGCCTGCTGGCGGAAGGGCGGGAGTCCCTCCAACTCCTGCGCGATGGAAATCTGCATGTGATGGCCGGGCACGCCTTCGTGGTAGGCGGTTGATTCGTTCGAGATGGTCAACTGATTCTCGAAGTCGTAAGTGTTGACGAGGACGTGGCCGGGGCGCGAGCCGTCGGGCGTGCCTTGGTTGTACTGCGTCGAGTCTTCCTTCTCTCGAAACTCCGGGACGGGCATGACGATGAGCTTCGCCTTTGGGAGTCGCCCGAAGAGTTTCGGAAGCTGCTCGTACATCTGGTCTGTGTACTTTCGGAACTGCTCAAGAATCTCCTCGCGCGACTTGACGTGAACCGAAGCGTTCTTCTCAAGCGAATCGTTGAACGACTTGATGTCGTTGAAGCCGAACTGCTTGATGATAGCCAACTGCTCCTTCTCAATGCGCGCAACCTCGCTCAACCCCAACTTGTGAATCTCTTCGGGCGTCATATTTGTAGTCGTCATTATTCGCACGGCGCGGCGGTAACGCTCCGGCCCTAGCGGCAGAGACGAAAGCCCTATGTCAGTTCTTCCTTTAGGCGCGTACTCGTCGCGCACGAAGGCGTGAAACTTAACGTAGGCCGGGAGAACTTGGTCGCGTATGGCGGCGAGCACGGCGTCGCCGAGACGCTTGCGTTCGGCTTCGGAGAACTCGGCGGGGAAGTTTTTGAGCGGCTGCGCAAACGGCGACTCTTCGGGCTTCCGCACGGCGATTGACTCGGCCTGATGCGCCACTTGCGTCAACAAAATCTTCGGCGGGACAAGTCGGTCGCGCACGCCGTTTCGCATCTGCGCGATGGTCTCGTCGAAGACGCGGGGAAGTTGGCGCAGGCGCGCGACGTAGTCTTCGTAATCCTTAACGGTGGCGAATGAAAGGAGCGACACGAGCTGCGGCGTGTCTATGTGAATCCCGCCAAACTGCGTAACGGGCATCTCCCAATCCTTGAACCTTATGCCTTCAACTTTTTGTCGAAGGTCGCGCACCATCAGGTCGCGGTTCAAACGCTCCTGTTCGGGGAAGCCTTCGGTGCTTATGGCCTCAAACTTACGTAGAAAGACGCGCGCCTGCCGGTTGTCGGCGTCAATGGCGCGCTGCGAGTAGTCGCTCAGGCGGTCGTTGTAGCGCTTGTCGCCGATGATGGATGCGAACTCAGGACTCGTGCGCAGAGTATATTGCCATTGCTCGTCGAGCAGCGCGTGCAGCTTAGCGATGCGTTGCTCGACGGAGGCGGCGCTCGCCGTTTTCTTTGAAGGCACAGACTTCCTCCCGTGCGTCCTCTGCCTGAACGTTTGCGCGGCGGGCGCGACGAGCGCGCACAGAAGCGCGGCGGTTGCGAACAGGCGTGGATAAAGTTTCATTGAAATAACTCTCCGTTCGTTTTTACGAAATCTCGGATTCGCCTTGACTGATTTGAACTGTCGGAATTCTTCGACCGGATTTTACAACGCGAGGCGACAGTTCAAAAATACGCGCGCCGTGAACAGATAGTTGCAGGCCGGACGCGCGCCGCGCTTCGGCTCGTGGGCTTGATTGGAAACGTGTAAGCCGCCGAGGGCGGCGCGCGTTGTGGTAACATCTTTTCAGTCAAAACGTCTGCTTAGTCTGCCCGGACTTTCAGGAGAACCACGTATGAGCACGACACTTCAACAAGTCACCGCCGACGAGCTTTTCGCTAGACGGAAAGACGGCTTCCGCTATGAGCTTGTGAAAGGAGAGTTGAGGAAAATGTCTCCCGCGGGCAGCGAGCACGGAGCGATTATCGTTAACATCACGGGGTTACTTTGGCAGCATGTGACCTCAAAAAAACTCGGCGTCTGCTTTGGCGCTGAGACCGGGTTCAAGATAGCCGCAGACCCCGACACGGTTCGCGCGCCCGACGTTGCGTTCGTCAGGCGCGAGCGCGTGCCGGAGGGCGGCATCCCGAAAAAGTTCTGGCCGGGCGCGCCTGATTTAGCCGTCGAAGTCTTAAGCCCCGGCGACAGTCTCGAAGAGGTTGAAGAGAAGGTTGAAGACTGGTTGACGGCGGGCGCGAGCGCCGTCTGGGTCGTCAGTCCCAAGCGAAGGAGCGTGACGGTCTATCGCTCGATGACCGACGTGACGCGGCTCGCGGAATCGGACGAGCTTGACGGCGGCGATACGGTCGAAGGCTTCCAATGCAAGGTGTCGGAGATTTTCGTCTGACGATAATTTGCGAACGGACACAAAAGTACAGTACCGCGAGCGGTAGCGAGCGGGTGTGCCTTAGACAACAACGTCCGCTTTAAGTAACTAAGACCCGCTCGCTACCGCTCGCGGTACTGTACCTTCATGTTGAGAAACTTGAACCGCAATCTTCCAATCGGCATATTCGACAGCGGCGTCGGCGGGCTGACGGTCTATCGCGCTTTGCACGAGCGCCTGCCCACGGAGCGTTACGTCTATTTGGGCGACACGGCGCGCGTCCCTTACGGCACGAAGTCGCTTTCGACCGTGGAGCGCTACGCGATTGAGAACGCGCGTTTTCTTGAGGCGCGCGGGATAAAGCTTCTCGTCGTCGCGTGCAACACGGCTTCGGCGCTCGCGCTTCCGGCGATACGCAAAAGCGTGGGCGTGCCTGTGGTCGGAATGATCGGGCCGGGCGCGCGCGCGGTCGTACGCGAAGCGTCGGGGGGGCGCGTCGGGGTCATCGCCACCGAGTCAACCATCAAGAGCGGCGCGTACAGCAAGGCCATAAAGGAACTCGCGCCGCAGACGGAAGTCTTAGAGCGCGCGTGCCCGCTCTTTGTGTCGCTGGCCGAGGAGGGTTGGGCCGCGTCGGAGGTTGCGCGCACGGTCGCCGAAGAGTATTTGAAGGAGATGCGCGAGCGCGAAGTTACTGCGCTCGTCATGGGATGCACGCATTATCCGATACTGCGCGGCGTGATTCAGGAGGCCGTGGGCGCGCCGGTGCGTCTGATTGATTCGGGCGAGGCGGCTGCGGAAGTGGTCGAGGCGTTGATTGAGAAAGAGGACTTGCGGCGGACTGCGACGCAGGAACTGCGCGACTTGAGCGAGGCGGGTGCGCACGCGCGTTTTTTGTGCGATGATTTGGATCATTTTTACGTGACCGACGCGGCGGAGCGTTTCGCGCACGTCGCGGAGAGGTTCTTGGGGAGCGCGCCGCGGCGACTTGAAGCCGTGGAGGTCTGGGGGCACGATGAGCTTCAAACGCGCTAACGAAAAACGCACCGGCGAAACTTTCGCGCGCACCGACGGTCGCCGCCCCGACGAGTTGCGCGAGGTTCGCATCACGCCCGGCTTCATGCCCTACGCCGAAGGCTCTTGCCTCATCGAGATGGGCCGCACGCGCGTCATCTGCACCGCCACGCTCGAAGACCGCGTCCCTCCGTTCCGACGCAACACGGGGCAGGGCTGGCTCACGGCGGAATACTCCATGCTTCCGCGCGCCACGCAGCAGCGCACGCAGCGCGAGACCGGGCGCGGCGGCCCAACGGGTCGCACGCACGAGATACAACGTCTCATCGGTCGCTCGCTTCGCGCCGTCACGAATCTCAACCGCTTGGGCGAACGAACAATCACGCTCGACTGCGACGTGCTTCAAGCCGACGGCGGGACGCGCACGGCTTCGATAACGGGCGCTTACGTCGCGCTTGTGCTTGCGTGCCGCCGCTTCGTTAGTGAAAATAGGCTTCAGTCTCTTCCCGTAACGGGCGAGGTCGCAGCCGTCAGCGTCGGCATAGTCGCGGGCGTGCCTCTTCTGGATTTGAAATACGACGAAGACTCGCGCGCCGAGACCGACATGAACGTCGTCTGCACGGGCGACGGTCGCTTCATAGAGTTGCAGGGCACGGCGGAGGGCCAGCCCTTCTCGCGCGACGAGATGGAACAACTCCTCGCGCTCGCTCGCACGGGCGTCGAGACGCTTCTCGCGGCGCAACGCGACGCGCTCGACAACGCGTCGCTCTAAATCTCCCGACATTTTCTTCAAACGAGCGACGCGTGAGTTAGTGAAACGCCCGCAGGTTCGCTGACGGTAAAAACCCTCGCGGTCTTTACCGTCAGCGCCGCGACGCGCGAGGCAACACAGGCGAGGGGCGCATCATCTGAAGTTCGACCAAGCCTTCAAAGTTTTAATCCGCCGCTTGCCGGCGGTCGGCCCGCCCGAAAAGGAGTTACACGAAAGCATGCGACGCATGAAAAGGTTTGTGATAAGCATCCTCGCGCTCAGCCTGTCGGCGGCAGCCGCCGCGCTCGCCGTCGCCGCTCAAGAGCCTTTCACGAGCGAGACGGACGACTACGCAATCGAGTTGCCCTCGCAGAGTTGGAAGGCCGTGACGCGCTCCGGCGCTTCGCAGCAATACACGGAGTTCGTCTATGGCGACCGCCTCAACGGATACCTGCGCCTACGCAAAGAGGTCGTTGACGGCGACGTGAAGTTGTCTGACTTCGCACGCGGCGAGCAGGACGCGAAGCTGCGTTTCCTGCCCGGCTTCGTCGGCGGCAAGGAAGAGGTCTTCACGGGTCGGCTCAAGGGCATCGTGACCAACTACGAGTACACGAGCGGCGGCAAAGCGATGGCCGGACGCCTCTACTACTTGCAGGCCGACAACCGAACCATCTACGCCATACACTTCACGGGCCTGCGCGACAAACTCCAACTCATACAGAACCAGACCGACTCAATCGCACGCAGCTTCAAGCTCAAGCAATAATAAGCGAATGAGGAATGCGGAGTGATGAATGATGAATTAGAACAGCAACCTCTTCATCATTCATCACTCCGCATTCCTCATTCATCATTAGTATTATGAAACTCGCGCCGGGCCTCGCCGTACGCAAGTCGCCGATTGACGGGCGGGGCTGTTTCGCAACGCAGTTCTTCCCGAAGGGGAAGAAGATTACGGAGTACGCGGGCGAGTTGATTTCGCGCCGCGAGGTCGCGCGCCGCGTCCGCAACGGCAAGAAGCATCGCATCTGCGCCATCAACTACCAGTGGCACTTGGACGGCGCGCGCGGCGGCAACGGCACACACTACATGAACCACAGTTGCCGCCCCAACTGCTACCTGCGCATCACGCGCGGCCACCTTCTCTTTATAGCCCTGCGCGACATACACCCCGGCGAAGAGATAACCTGCGACTACATCACAACACACCACCCGGACGACTACCGCTGCCGCTGCAAGTCGCCCGACTGCCGCGGGACGATAAACAAAAAGTGACGAGCGGTTGTTGACGATAGACTTAGGCGTCACCGTTTAGAGCCAGAAAACCAACGCTCCTAGTCCGTAAATGATTGCAAGTAGGAACAACGTTAGCAACACGCCGACAAAGATTCTCTTGAAGGAGAAGTCTTTTTCCGAAATGCTCTCGCCGAGGCTTTCACTGAAAAATGTTCCGCCCAAGTATTCTCCGCAGATGTAGTTGGGGATAAAAAAGAGTATGTAGTAAAGAGCCTTGGGAAGCGACGCCCACGCAACGACGGAGAAGGCTAAGAACAGGACGCAGAAAGCGATCTTAATCCAATCCGGTACGGAACCGTTCGGCTGCGGAGTTTCGGTCGGCTGTTCGCCCCTCTCCGCAGCCTCGCTCCAGACTGGCCGACGCGCCCGAATCCCCTCAAGCTCCGAAAGACCCACCGCCGCCCTCCAGTCTCAAGCTCTAAAGCCTCGGAAGCGTGAAGCCGACCTTCGAGCCGTGGCCGACTTCGGATTCGAGGAAGACTTGGCCGCCGTGCCGCTCGACGACCTCGCGCACAAACGAGAGGCCGAGGCCCGTTGATTCCTCCTCCTTGATTCGACCGTCGCGCGAGACGCGGTAGAACTTCTCCCAAACGCGCTCAAGGTCTTCGGGCGGGATGCCGTAGCCCCGGTCTTCGACCGTGACGCGCACCGAGTCGGCTTCGAGCGCGGTCGAGAGCATGACGGTCGTGCGTTCGGGGCTGTAGCGTATCGCGTTGTCAACCAGATTGGCGACGGCCTGCGTGATGAGGCCGCGGTCGGCGGCGACGGGCGGGAGCTTGCGCGCGTCGCGCTCGGCGAGGCGTATGCGCTTGCGCTTGGCGACGGGCTGGAAGTTGACGATTGTCTCGCGCACAACGTCGTCGAGCGTGAGCGCCGTCATGGAAACTTCCTGGCGGTCTTTCTGTTCGAGCCGCGTGACCGACAGAAATGTTGAGAGCATGCGTGTCACGCGCTGCGACTCCGCGCTGATTATCGAGAGAAACTCGCGCGCGTCCGGCGGCATGCGGTCGTCGGCCATTAGAAGCTCGGCGAAGCCGTTGATGGAAGTTATCGGCGTGCGAAGTTCGTGCGACATGAGCGAGAGCATGTCGCTCTTCAACTTGTCGAACTCCTTCATGCGCGTCACGTCGCGCACCGTCACGGCAAGACAGAGCGGGAACAGCGCGCCTGTGTCGCGCGCCGCGTTATGTTCGCGCGCTTCGTGACGCTCGCCGTTGCCGTTTGTTTCCTCGACGACTCCAGCGGCTGCTTCGCTGACGAGCGCGATGCGGAGCGCGAGCGTCTGGCTTCGATCTATAAAGGTCAACTCGCGCTCGTACGCTTGGCCCGTCTGGAGCACGCGCCGGACGGCAATCTGCGGCTCGTCGAAGACGCCCGTGCGGAAGCGTTCCAAGAGCGCGAAGAGGTCGAGCGCGCGCCACTCGCGCGCCTGCACGCCCGACGCTTCGAGCATGCGCCGGTTGACGAAGGCGAGCGTCCCGTCGAGATATGCGACGGCGTGCCCGTCAGACGCTTCCGACAAAACGAGTCCGGCGAACGCTTGCTCGGTGAGAAGTCCGCTGACGACGCCGAAGGCTTCGAGTCGTTGGCGCGCGGAGCGCGAAGAGAAGAAGGTCGAACGCGTGCGTGGAACGTCGAGCGCGCGCGCGTCGTCGCGCTGAAGGTTTCGCGCGAACTGCGCGCTGACGTTCGTCAGAAGCGGCCTGTCCGACTCGTCGAAGCGCTCGCGCAAGCGCAGCAGGAGCGAGCCGACGCACTGGCCGTCGTGACAAAGCGGCACGGCCACGGTCGAGCGCGCGTCGCCCGACGCGCTCGCTTGTTCAATGAGTTGGCCCGAAGCGTTTGCGCGCTCGCACAGCGCGACGCCCTCGCGCCAAGCGAAGTTGCGGTCGGCGTCCGCGCCTGTCGCCGCCGCTAAAGCTGTGTGACGAAGGCGCGCCGCCTGAACGGGCGCGCCGCGTTCGTCGAGACGGAAAATCACGCCCTCTTCGAGCGGCAGAACCGTGTCGAGAAGTTTTAGTCCGCTCATCAAGCGCGCGCTCGCGCCGCGCCCTTCGAGCACGGACGGGCGTACGGCCACGCGCTCCACGTTCTCCGTCAGAAGCGTGTCAATCGTCCAGAGCCTGCGCGCTTGCGCCGCGCCGAGCGCGCCGAAAGAGGCGAACATCATCGGCGCGAACACGATGTCTAAGTGCAGGAAGCGCGACACGACGAGGCTCACCACACACAAGACGACGAGCGCGCCCGCGACCACACGCAACGCGCGACGAGCGCCGAGGCGTTCGAGCGCGAACCCGCCGCCCACGCCCGCCGCCGCGATTAAAAGGAGCACGACCCACGTCTGCGGCGCGACGCTCGGCGTCGCCGCGTCGTCGAGCATGAAGAGCGCGGTTGGCGACGCGAGAACGCCTATGCCCCAAGCCCCCGCGACCAGAGCCGCGACCGAGAGCGACCGCCCGACGGAGACGAAAGCAGATTTTGAAGAGAAAGAGACAGGGTTTTTCAAGGCTTTTTCGGAAGGACAAGACCGGGGCGGGACTTAAACTGCGCGCCGTTCGTGGCGGCCAACGTCGCCAAACATACTACAACAACGCGCGCGGGCTTAACAAGTTAAACTTAAATTCGGTAGTGGGTCAGTTTCAACCGTCAGGGCTGGCACAGATCAAAACATTCACCACAGAGGCACAGAGAGCACAGAGGGGGCACAGAGAAAACCTCTTTATTCTCTGTGCAACCTCTGTGCTCTCTGTGCCTCTGTGGTGAGTGCTTTTTCTAACTGACCCACTACGTTAAATTTTCGCTTCATCTCCGGCTGGATTTCAGGCGTTTGAGACGGACGATAGCGCGTCGAGCAGTTCGTCCTCTTCCGAGTCGGCGACGGTGCGAAGGTCTAGGACGAGGCGGTCTTCGATTATGCGCGCGACGACGGGCGGCGCGTTTTGTCGGAGGCGTTGGTCGAGCGCGGAGGCCGACAAACTTGTGTGCGAGAGCGCGAGGAGCGCAGTGGGCGGGTGCGTGGTCGGAGCCGCGCCGCCGCCGATGGCCGAGCGGCCTTCGACGACTTCAAAACCGAGCGCGCCCGTTTCAGTGCGCGCGCGAAGTCTTTGACTGAAGGCACGGACGCGTTCCTCAATCTCTTCGCGCGTCGCCGAAAGCATTCGGAGCGTGGGGACGGTGTGCGCGGCGTCGCCGCGACGGTAAGAGTCGAGCGTCGCTTCGAGCGCGGCGAGCGCGAGTTTGTCCGCGCGCAGCGCACGGTAGAGCGGAAAGCGCCGGAGACGTTCGATAACTTCGCGTCGCCCGACTACCAGCCCGGCCTGCGACGCGCCGAGAAGCTTGTCGCCGCTGAAGGTTACGACATCCGCGCCGCGCTCGATTGAATCTCGTATGAGAGGCTCGCCCGCGAGGTCGAGCGGCGCGAGGGCGATAAGCGCGCCTGAGCCTGCGTCTTCGTAAAGAGGAAGGCCGCGCTCGTGCGCGAGGCGCGCGAGTTCTTCGAGCGAGGGCGCGGCGGTGAAGCCGACGATGCGGTAGTTCGACGGGTGGACGCGGAGTATTAGACGCGTGCGCTCGTTGACCGCGCGCTCGTAGTCGGAAAGCTTTGTTCGATTGGTCGTCCCGACCTCGACCATCGTCGTGCCCGACTGCGACATAACGTCTGGGACGCGGAAGTCGCCGCCGATTTCGACCAACTCGCCGCGCGAGACGATTGTCTCGCCGTCGCGCGCCAGCACCGTGAGGACGAGAAGCGCGGCGGCGGCGCAGTTGTTGACGACGAGCGCGCCTTCCGCGCCCGTCAACTCCGCGAGCAACTCCTCCGCGCACGCGCCTCTGCGACCGCGCGCGCCAGTCTCGGTGTCGTATTCGAGCGTGCAGTAGCCCGCGGCCTCTTCGGAGATTGCGCGGCGCGCGGCCTCGGAGAGCGGCGCGCGGCCCAAGTTCGTGTGCAGGACGACGCCCGTCGCGTTGATTACGCGACGCAGACCGCGCACGCCCTCGCGTTCGACCGCGAGCGTGAGACGACGCGCGGCCTCCGCGAGCAGCGACTCGCGCGTGAAGTCGCCGCCGGCGCGCGCGTCAACTTCAACACGCGCGTTCGCTTTGTCGCCGTCGCGCGCGCGTAGTTCTTCGCGGAGTTCGTCGGTCACTGTTCGTGCGAGCGCGGCGAGACGCGACGCGCCGACCGACTCGCGCAGGGCGAGGGCCGCGCGCGTGCGTAGGAGCGCGTCCACGGAAGGGAGCGCGCGGAGTCGCTCGGAGAGATTCTGTTCGGGCATGTCGAAAGCCGGTAGTCAGAGACCAGCGGTCGGTGGTAAGTTAAAGAGAGCCTTCCGGCGTCTGTCATTCTACGCCGCGAAGCCTTCGGAAGAGAAACCGAAAATGCGAAGCGTCACGCCAGCGAGGGAGAACACGTCGCACGCGCTCACGCTGTCGAACGCCGTCGAGGCGGGCGACGCTGCACGCGTCTCTGCGCTTCTCTCGGCGGGCGCGCGCGCCGACGAACCCTCGCGCGCTGGCGAGACGCCGCTCATGCGAGCCGCCGCGCGCGGCTACGAAGATGTTGCGCTCGCGCTCCTCGAAGCGGGCGCGGACGCAAACGCGCGTCGCGCCGACGGCTTCACGCCGCTCGTCCTCGCAACCTTCTTCGGACACGAACGACTCGTCCGACTCCTCATCACCTACGGCGCGGACGCCGACGCCGAGACCCGTCTCGGCACGAACGCGAAGCGTTGGGCCGACGCGCGCGGCTTCCACCGTATCGCCGAACTCCTGCGCGACGCCAAGCCGGCGCGCGCCGTCGCGCGGAAGAGTGAAGAGACGAGCGCGTTCAACGCCGGAGGCGCCGGTGATGAGTTCGACGCTAAAGTCTTCGCGGGCAAGTTTGTTGACGTCGCGCCTAAAGCCTCCGGCGCGGACGAGTCGAAAAGCGCGGCGAGTGAGTTAAAGAACAGCGCGAGCGAGTTGAAAAAAGACGCCGCTGGCGAGTTTAAAGACACAGACTCAGACTTCGGCGAGAAGACCGCCGTCGCGGTCGGGGCCGTAAAAGTCTCGGTGCGGCACGAGGGCGAGACGCCCGCGCACCCTTCGGCTAAAGCCTTCCGTCTGGGCGGCTTCATGCGTTCGTGGCAGGCGTCGGTCGGGACGGCAATGCTTTTGACGGCCTTCGGCGTGGCCGCCTACGCGGTCTGGCGCAACCGCCCGCCGCGCGAGAACTCTCAACCCGCGCAGGCCGCGCAAACGCCCGCGCCGCAGGCCGCCGCGCAGCCGCCCACGCCCGCCGCCTACGCCGCGCCCGTTGAGCAGCCTTCGCCTCTTCTTTCGCCCACGCCCGTTACGCCGACCCCCGGCCTCGTCCCGCCCGACGCGACCTACGTCGCGCCGAACCCCGCGTCGCAGCCTTACTACGTGCCGCCAGCCGGGTCGAATCCGTCAATCCCAGTCGTCGTCTCCGAGAGCGACTCGCCCGCGCCCGCCGCCGACGCCGCTCGTCAGAAGAGCAAAAATAACAACGCGACGAACGACTCGTCGCAAGACGCCGGACACGACGCGCCCGCCGCCTCAAACAACGACAACTCGCGCCCCGCGCGCAACGGGCGCACGCAGGACGCCGAGACGCCGCCGCCCGCGCCTTCGGCCAAGCCCACGCCCGCGTCGCCCGCGCCGACACCCACGCCCGAACGCCGTAAGGTCATCCCTTGGCCGCCGCAATGAAATGATGAATGCGGAATGATGAATGATGAATTTAACGGACGGCCCTTGTCTTCATTCATCATTCCGCATTCCGCATTCATCATTAAAGTTGTTGACACTCTCCGCGGCGAAATCCTATTCTCGAAATGAGGGCCGCGCGGCCCGAAGAGGAGTTAAGGCAGTGCCGATACGTGAGAATAAGTTTGCGCGACGCGCGAAGGAGCGCGACAAGAACAAGAAGAAAATCGTCCTGCGCGACGAGCAGCCGACGGTTGACGAGCAACTCGCACGCCTCGAAGAAGACATACGCCGACTCAAGGTGGAGTTCGACATATACTTCAACGGCGCGGCCAAGCGCCCGCCCTACGACACGAAGGGGCGCGTCGAGACGCTCATCAAACGACTCGCCGACGACCGCACGCTCACCTTCGCGCAGCGCTACCACTACAACTCGCTCACCGCGCGCTACACCTCCTTCCTTCAACTCTGGCGGCGCACGATGCAGGAGCGCGAGGAGGGACGTGGTTTTGCCGCGCGTCGCGCGACGGCGCGCGCCGAAGCGGTTGCGGACGAGCCGGCGATATTCGTCTGCGCCGACGCGCGCGGCGACGTGGATACGATTCGGAGTCTTTACGACAAGCTCGTAGAGGCCAAGCGACAGTGCGGCGAGCCGACGGAGGAACTCTCCTTCGGGCGATTCCACCGAATGGTCGCGGAGAAGTCTGAAGCGCTGAAGGAGCGCGCGGGCTGCGAGCGCGTCCACTTCTCGGTCGCCGTGCGCGACGGGCGCGTGAGCTTCAAGGCAAAGGCCGACAAGTAAAAGGGAAGGCGGGAAGCGGTCGGGAAGATAGTCGGACGAAAGGCACGAAGAAGGTCGTCAAGTCGAAAAAGTAAGAAACAAAAAGGCTGTCAAGACCATTCGGTTTTGACAGCCTTTTTGTTTACAGCTTCTACTTGCTTTCTTGAGTGCCTTGCTTTGTAGTGCGCTTGCCGACTCGTTTGAGAAGACGGAAGCGGTCAGTGGCCTTCAACGAAAGCTGAAGTGTTCAATGGGGAGAGTTACACCTTGATGACTTTCTCCGCCTGCGGGCCTTTGGGGCCTTGCGTGACTTCAAACTCGACGGTCTGTCCCTCTTCGAGGGTCTTGAAGCCGTCGCCCTGAATGGCGGAGTAGTGAACGAAGATGTCGGAAGAGCCGGGCTGCTCGATGAAGCCGTAGCCCTTCGCGTTGTTGAACCACTTGACCTTACCTGTAATTCTAGGCATAGCTGACGAATCCTCCTAACGATTCGGAAAGTGGACGGGACGACGAAACAACACGTCCGCCCGCAAGTTTATCTTCACGAGCCGGCGCGCAACCCCACTACAAGGAGACGCGAAAACTCCTCAGACGTAAAAAAGCCCGCGCCCGACGACCCACGGCGGCAAGTGCGCCTTTACGGCTCATCGTTCACGGACTGACCAACGAAAACCAACTGCGACTTCATTGCTTAATGCTTGCAAGTCTAACGGGGATACGGCTTTAAACAACGCCGCAGCTTGAAACGACGGCGCATACTAAGCGAAAGCGCCCGAAAGTGTCAAGCATAAAAAATTGCACCGACTTGAAGTTTTACCAGCCGCGAAGCATCGTAAACCCCTCACGCGCGGGCAGATAATGAAGCGGACTGACGGGCACTTCGCCAATCCGAACCTCGTAGTGTAGGTGCGGGCCTGTGGAACGGCCCGTCGAGCCGACCAGCCCCAACTCGTCGCCGCGCTTAATCTCTTGACCCGCCGCGACTTCTATCTTCGAGAGGTGGCCGTAGCGCGTGGTCAGGCCGTTTCCGTGGTCAATCACGACCGTCTGCCCGTAACCGTTTTGCCAGTCGGCCTTTACGACCACGCCGTCGGCTGCCGCCGCGACGGGCGTGCCGTGCGGCGCGGCGATGTCTTGACCGGGGTGAAACTCCGCGCCGCCGCCGCCGAAGGGATTGCCGCGTACGCCGAAGCCGTCGGTTGACTCGCCCTCGACGGGCCAGATCGAAGGAATTCGCTGGCGCGCGCTGAGAGCGGCCTCGTAAGTCCGCAAGTTCTCCTCTAGGCGCGCGGCGCGTTCCTCGACCGACGTGACCGGAGAGGCGTCAAGCGCAAGCGCCGGGCCGCCCGCGCCGTGCGCGCTCGTCCCTTCCTCCCCGTTCGCAGCGCCCGACTCGTTTGAGACGCCCGACATCTCGGACAGCTTGCGCGACTTGTCTTCGATTGCGTCAACGCGGTTTTCGAGGTTTTTAAGTTGCTTGCGCTGGCGTTCGTTCTCCATGCGTAGGCGGTTGTTCTCCTCTTCGATGCGCATGCGCGCGGCCTGCTGCGTCAGGCCGTAGAGGCCGTAGGCGGCGGAGCAGAAGAGGAATGCGGCGACGATTGCCGAAGCCTTGACCCAGCGCTTGTGTATGGAGAAGCGTCGGACGTAGGAACGCGAGCGCGAAGTTCGAGAAACGATGAAAGCGTATAAACGCTCGTCTCTGTTCATCGGAGTGTGCTCCTTGGGCGCTCCGTCCGCGCGGCGGTACATGGGGAGTATGCGCGCGGATGAACGCGAAAGGCACTGTCTGCCGAAAGAAGGCGACGAGTGCGAAAAACTACGAATTAGCCGGGTTCTTAGTTTGCGAGACCCTTCCTGAAGGTGCTGCCGACGCGCGCCGTCCGGTGAAACTTAAACGGCGTGCAACTGACTTTGGGGCTGCACAAGGAGCTAGACCCTATCACACGAACTTTTTGATTGCAACCGCAGGGAAGACTCAAAAATTTCTCGCCGCCGATAATTAAAATCATCGCGGCCTGCGACAATAAAAGGCCCGCCGAACGAGAACCTCAACGGGCCTCGTTCGGCGGGCTTAGAGCAGCTACTTAACTTTCGCGCGTTCGGAAAAGTTCGGAGGCTCTTTCCCGTGGAGTCTTAAATCTCTTCGGCCTCGCGGCGACGGCGCTTGCGCGCCGAAAGGAACGTGATGGCTATCAGGAGCATCAGTCCTATGAAGACGACGACTATCGCGATCTTCAAGGCGAACATGATGAAGCCGACGAGCGCGATCAGTTGTTTGACGAGCACGATGAGCAGCGCGATGAGCGCGAGAATGCTGCCGAAGCGGCCCGCGACTTGTAGTATTGCCAACATGATTTCCTAAATCTCCTTCCCCGCGTTGAACGTAAAACCCGCCCCCCCCAAGCGCGTCGCAGTTCAGTGTAACAGAAATTCAGAGTCGCGGCTCCGAAGGCCAGACGTTAGTCGTCTCACGCGCCGAAACCTGCGTCACAAGCTCGCCCGTCCCGAACCTCGTCACGTCCGAAGGGAGCGCGCCCGTCACGCCGCCGACGACTGACGGCGGGCGCGCGAAGTTCTCGAAGCTCATCGTCTCGCGCTTGCGGCGCGTGCGCGTCCAGTCGAAGAGCATGTACGCGCCGAGGAGGACGAGGAGCACGGGGAGGAATTCGCGCACGGGGAGTTGGATGCCGAATATCGTGTGCAGGAGAAAGATCGTGCCGAGGGCGATCATCGTCGCGGCCCAAGCGAGCGGGTTGCCGTAGAGTCGGCGCGAGATTGCGTCCTGTTCGGCGTCGGGCGCGAGTCCGGCGCGTATGAGTTGGGCTGTGCGGACGGCGTCAACGGCTGCGAAGAGCCAAGTGCCGATGACGCCGAGGACGAAGAAGGCCGTGCCGTCGGTCACGGTCGCCATCTGGAAGAAGCTTGCGAAGATTGTGAAGTGGACGAGCGCCTTCGAGGTCTGCCCGTTGTAGGCCGCGCCGAGTCCGGGGCAGATGAAGGAGAGAAGCATCGCGACGAAGGACGAAGTCTTACGTCGCACGACGCCCGAACCGCCGGGCCGCGCCTGCTGTTGTTGTTGGAGATATTCGACGCCCGCGACGATGCAGTCTTGGCAGTATGGGAAGCCGCGTATGCGGTGGTCGCACGCGGGGCACAAGGGGCGACCGCAGCGGCTGCACTGCACGACCGCGCGGTTCGTCAGGTGGTATGCGCAATTCATCAAGCCTGCTGCCAACTTCCGCTCCAGTCTCCCGCCCTAATCTTCATTCATCAACGCCGAAACCGAAATCCGTTAAACTCAATCCGCCGGCGCCGTGTGGCCGTCTATGAAGACAGACGCCGTTCGCGTTTTCGTCAAACCCGTCGCGCAGACTACTTCTGCTCTTGCTTCTGCTGCGCGCCGCCGCTTGAGGGCTGCTGCTGCTGAGAGTTAGAGCCGCCGCTTTGTCCCTGCGGCGCTGTGACGAGTCCGGTCGTCGCGCGCTTCAGTTCGTCGGCGTGGCTCACGCTGTACTTCGAGGTGCGCTCGACGAGCGAGAGGCTCGCGGTGTAAAGCCCGCCGATTGAACCGTCGGGCGAGAGCGTGCTCGTGCCCACGAGCACCGCGAGCAGAAGCATCGTCGCCACGGTCGCAAGCTGCGGCGTGACGAGCACGTCGAGCCAGCCGCGCATCCACTCGGCGACACGCGCGCCGAAGGGAGCGCGAACCTGTTCGGCCTCGGTCGTACCTAAGGTCGCGTGGAGAATTCGCGCATGAAGGCCGGCGGGCAGCGCCTTCTCTTCGCTGATGTAGGAATAGCACGCGCCTATCGCGCGCACGACTTGGCCGGGGAGGTCGGAGCAGTTGTCGCAGAGAGCGGCGTGACGCTCCCAACGATGATAGAGCGAGGCGGGAAGGAAGCCGTCCAAGTAGTCGGTCAAGTACTGCTCGAACTCGTCGCACGTCATTGAGGTTTCGGGCGCGGTCTTCAAGAGTATGCGCGCCTCAAGGCCGGGCGAGGGCTGGGGCGGCACGTCCGCGCGGCACTCGACGACTGTGTTTCGGACTTCGTTCAAAAGCTCGTGGCAGACGGGACAGCGAAGCGCGTGCTCGGCAAACGCAGTCTGCGTCTCGCCTTCGAGCGCGCCTTCAAGGTAGTCCGTCAGACGATCTTCAAACTCTGCGCAAAGCATCTAAATTCGCTCCACCCCTTCCACTCCTAAACTATGAATGATGAATGCGGAATGATGAATGATGAATTAACTCAGCCCGCCCGCTTTATAATTCATCATTCATCATTCATCATTCCGCGTTTCTCAAGCGTCGCTCATCGCGACGACCCTCATGCGACGGAGAATCTTAGCAAGCTCGATTCGCCCGCGGTTGATTCTCGACTTGACCGTCCCTTCGGGGATTTTGAGGAGGTCAACAATCTCTTGGTAGCTCAACTCCTCTATGTCGCGCAGGATGACGCAGGTGCGAAGGTCGTGCGGCAACTTGTCAATCCCGGCCTGCACCTGCTCGCCCAACTCGCGCCGCTCCATCTCGCGCTGCGGCGTGTTTCCGGCGGCCCGCAGGTGGTAGGTGTGGCCTTCGATGTCTTCGGCCTGCGTGTCTTGCGGCGCGCGCTGGCGTCGCCGGTAGTCGTCAATTATCAAATTGCGCGCAAGTCGCATCAGCCAGTTCTGCAAGTCGCCCTGCTTCGGGTCGTACTGCTCTAAAGAGCGATAGACGCGTACGAAAACTTCCTGCGTCAAATCTTCAGCGGCGTCTGTGCGTGAGGTGAAGCGGTAAGCGAGATTATATATGCGGCGGGAATAGGTCGAGACGATTTCCTCCCACGCCGCGCCGTCGCCCGCTCGGCATCTCCTGACCAACTCAGCCCCTTCGCCGACCGTCACTGCTTCTGCGACTCCCACCCCAGCGCCCCTTCTCCGAGTCCCTCCACGGCAAGCCCGAAAGCGCCCCGCGTCGGTGGCAACCCATTGTCAAACGGGCATTACGACCGCCTGAAGGGGAAAGTTCCCGCCGCCGCCCGACGCGTCCGGTGTGCAGCCGTCAGCCGCCGCCTTCGCGCGCGCGCGCCGCCGTGCGCGTGCCTTGCTACCCCGCAAAGTTTATTATAGCCTGTCGGTGTTACACTATATCTTGTGGCGTTCGGCGCGTGAAGTCAAATCGCAGCGCAAGCGGGGTGCGCGTCGGCCTTTTGTGACGACCGTCGGGACGGACGCCGGATTCGGAATTCTCCACGGACAGACAAGGGTTTTGCGTAAACGACTGAAATTCATAGTGCTTTGCCTGTTCGCCGTGCTCGTTCTGGCGTGGTTCGCGCGAAACTTGAACTGGGCCGAAGTGTCGGGCGCGATTGAGCGTGCCGACTGGCGTCTGATTGCGGCGGCGGTCTGTCTGGTCTGGACGACCTACTTGATACGCGCCTTCCGTTGGCGCGCGCTGCTTGCGCCGCTCGCCCCGCGCGCCTCTCTCAGGGAGGCTTTCGCCGCGACGACCGTCGGTTTTGCCGCGATTTTCCTCGTCGGGCGGGCCGTCGGGGAGGTTTTGCGACCGGCGTTTCTGTCGGTGCGCGACCGTGAGGTTCGGCCCGGCCCGGCGTTTGTGACAATCGCCGTCGAGCGCCTGTTCGACACGTCGGCTGTAGTCGTACTCTTCGCGGCGAACATGCTTTTCCTGCGCCTGCCGGGCGCGACTGAAGAGGCGACGGCGCGCGTCCGAACGGCGGGACTCGTGCTTTTGGCCGGAATCTGCGCCGGCGTAGTCGCGCTCCTCCTGTTCCGGCGTCACGCGGCGAACGTCACGGCTTGGCTCGACCGAAGGCTCGAACGCTGGCCCGCCGCGGTAAAACGCGCCGGGAAAATCTTCGTCGGCCTGCTCGCGCAGACGGCGCGGACGCTCGACGTTCTCGCGTCGGCGCGCGAACTTCTCGTCGTCGTCGGTTGGACTGCGGCTCTGTGGGCGGCGATTGTGGCGGCGAATATGCTGGTGCTTCGCGCCTTCGGTTTGAACTTGGGCGCGAGCGAAACGGTCTTCGTTTTGGGCTGGTCGCTCGTCGGCTCGCTCGTCCCGACGCCGGGCGGCGGCGCGGGCACGTACCACGCGGCGACGGCCTACGCGCTTATGAACTACTTCACCGTCGGAGAAACGGAGGCGAAGGCCGCGACGATTGTTCTGAACCTCGTCGTCTTCGGGTCGGCGCTCTTCTTCGGCGTCTATTATTTCTTGCGAAGCGGCGTGAGCCTCGCGCGCCTGCGCGAGATGGTCGCGGCGGAGGAGACGCAGGCTGCGGAAGAGACGCGGAGGGTTGCGTCTGGCGTCGCGCGTGCGTCGGAAGCTTGATGAGAGACACGGTGTCTTTCATCGAGAGTGGTCGGACGTCGTTTGTCCGCCGAAGATGTGGAACAAGGGGTTGGCGTGCGGGAAGTCTTCCGCTTTCAAACTCGGTTCGAGAATCCAGCTTATGAGATGCCCCTTCTGCGGTTTCCTTGAAGACAAGGTGGTTGACTCGCGCGAGTCGCGCGAGGGCGACTCGATTCGACGACGCCGCGAGTGCTTGAAGTGCGAGCGGAGGTTCACGTCTTACGAACGCATTGACGAGATTCCCTACATGGTCGTCAAGAAGGACGGGCGGCGCGAGCCTTTCGACCGTAACAAGGTGATGGCCGGACTGCTGCGCGCGTGCGAGAAGCGACCCATCCCGGCGACTAAACTCGACAGCATCGTCAACGCCGTTGAGAAGTATGTGCAGGAGTCGCCCGAGCGCGAGCGTCCGACGACGAAGGTCGGCGAGATGATCATGCGACGCCTGAAGGAACTCGACAAGGTCGCATACGTTCGCTTCGCGTCCGTCTATCTCGAATTCGAGGACGTGACCGAGTTTATGAAGGAGCTGAAGACGCTCGTGCGCACGCGCTCCGGGGGACGAAAGTGAAAGTCTGGAGTCTGGAGTCTGAAGTCTGGAGTCAAAACAGCGTCGCTTTCATGCTCGTGAAGTCAGACGGCGTCGCTTTCGTATTTTGGCTTTGACTTCAGACTCCAGACTTCAGACTCCAGACTTTTTTATGAGGAAGCTGCACGCAACGATTTTCGACCGCGCGGAGATTGAGCGTTTGCGCGGGCGCGTCGGACGCCTGTTCGTTGCGTTGCAGGAGGCTTCGGAGATGGTCGCGGGCGAGGCGGGCGCGTGGCTTCCGCCTGTTGACCTCTGCGAGTCGGAGCGTTGCGTCACGGTCTCTGTGGAGTTGCCGGGCGTGCGCGCCGAGCAGGTAGAGATCGCTCTGACGAACGAGCGTCTGCGCATCGCGGGTCGAAAGCGCAAGAGCGCACCGCGCGGCGTCATTTCGCATCTATGCTCCGAGCGCAGCTTCGGGCAGTTTGCGCGAAACATCCCGCTGCGCTGGCCGATACGCAAAACCGGCGCGACGGCTGAACTTAAAGACGGCGTGCTCACCGTCAGATTGCCGAAGTTGCAAGACCGCCGCGGCGGGGAACACAAGATTGAAGTGAAGGAAGTGATGAATGCGGAATGATGAATGATGAATTAAAAGCAGCGACGTTGTCTTCATTCATCATTCCGCATTCCGCATTCATCATTTGATTTTTATGCCGCAAATTTCAAACATCACGGAATCCATTGAGGCCGTTGACGCGACCGAGCAGCAGGTGCAGATTCCCGAAACGCTGCCCGTGCTCCCCTTGCGCGACATCGTGATCTACCCGTTCATGATCGTCCCGCTCTTCGTCTCGCGCGAGAAATCCATACGCGCGGTTGACGAGGCTTTGGGCGAGAACCGGATGATTTTCCTCGTCTCGCAGCGCGACCTCGACAAAGAAGAGCCGGCGGGCGAAGACCTCTACACGACGGGCACGGTCGCCGTCATCATGCGCATGCTCAAACTTCCAGACGGGCGCATACGCATACTCGTCCAAGGATTGTCGCGCGCGCGCGTCGAGTCGGTGGAAGACACGGGCGAGTATCTGAAGGCGAAGTTGACCGCGCTGCCGGAGGAGCCGGAAGAGGAGCGTTCGCTCGAAGTCGAGGCGCTGGTGAGAAACGTTCGCGCCTCGATGGAGCGCGCGGTGAACTTGGGCAAGAACATCTCGCCCGAAGTGATGGCGATTGTGGCGAGCCTCGACGACGCGGGACGTCTGGCAGACCTCGCCGCCTCGAACCTCGAACTCAAAGTCGAAGACGCGCAGTCTGTTCTCGACATCGGGTACACCGACTCGCGCCTGCGCCGCGTGAACGACCTTCTGAACAAGGAGATCGAAGTCCTCACAGTCCAGCAGGAGATAAACACACAGGCGCGCGCCGACATAGACCGCTCGCAGCGCGAGTTCTTCCTGCGCCAGCAACTCAAAGCGATTCAGGCGGAACTCGGCGAAGGCAACGAACTGGCCGAGGAGATTGCGCTGTTCCGCGAAAAGATTGAGGCCAGCGCGATGCCGAAGCACGCCGAAGAAGAGGCGCTTCGTCAACTCAAAAAGCTCGAACGCATGCACCCGGACGCGGCTGAAACGGCGACGCTGCGCAACTGGATGGAGATTATGACAGACCTCCCTTGGTCGAAGGCGTCCGCCGACAACCTCGACCTTGAGAAGGCCAAACAGATTCTCGACGAAGACCACTACGGACTTGAGAAGGTGAAGGAGCGCATACTCGAATCTCTCGCCGTTCGCAAGCTGAAGGCGAGGCCGAAAGGCTCGATAATGTGTTTGGTCGGGCCGCCGGGAGTCGGCAAGACGAGCTTGGGACGCTCAATCGCGCGCGCTTTGGATAGAAAGTTTGTGCGTCTCTCTTTGGGCGGACTGCACGACGAGGCGGAGATACGCGGACACCGACGCACGTACGTCGGCGCGATGCCCGGTCGCATCATCAATGCCTTGCAGCAGGCGGGGACGAACAACCCGCTCATCATGCTCGACGAGATTGACAAAGTCGGCGCCGACTTTCGCGGCGACCCGTCGTCGGCCCTGCTCGAAGTTTTAGACCCGGAGCAGAACAACAGTTTCCGCGACAACTATCTCGGCGTCACGTTCGATTTGTCGAACGCGATGTTTATGACGACGGCGAACATTCTCGACACCGTTCAGCCCGCTCTGCGCGACCGAATGGAGGTGATTCGTCTCGCGGGCTACACCGAAGAGGAGAAGCTTGAGATTGCGCGCCGGCATCTTCTGCCGAAGCAGATTGAGGAGAACGGCATCACGGCGAAGAACGTGCAAATCTCGAAGAAGGCTCTGTCTGCCATCGTGCAGCAGTACACGCAGGAAGCGGGCCTCCGTCAACTCGAACGCGAGATCGGGCGCGTCTGCCGTAAGGTCGCGCGAAGGATTGCGGAAGGGAAGTCTGAAACTGTCCGTGTGACGCCGAAGAACATACACGAATACTTGGGCGCGCCGAAGGTCTTTCCAGAAGAGATTCTGAAGAAAGACCAAATCGGCGTCGCAACGGGCCTCGCTTGGACTGCCGTGGGCGGCGACGTTCTCTTCTTCGAGGCTCTGAGGATGAAGGGCAAGGGCAACTTGGTTTTGACGGGGCAGATAGGCGAGGTGATGCGCGAGTCGGCGCAGGCCGCGCTCTCCTACGCCAAGTCGCGCGCGCGCGAACTCGACATCCCCGAAGAGGATTTCGAGAAGTACGACATACACATACACATCCCCGAAGGCGCGATTCCGAAGGACGGCCCATCGGCTGGCATCACACTTGCGACGGCGATGGTCTCCGTTCTCTCACAGCGTCCCGTTCGCAAAGACGTTGCGATGACGGGCGAGATAACCTTGCGCGGAAACGTGCTTCCCATCGGCGGCGTGAAGGAGAAGGTTCTGGCGGCGCGCCGCGCGCGCGTCTCGAAAATCATACTCCCGCACCTCAACCGCCGCGACATGGAGGAGATTCCCAAAGAGCTTTTCGGCGAGATGCAGTTCGTCTTCGTCGAGAACGTCCGCGAAGTCTTCCGCGACGCGCTCAAAGAGAAGTCGCCGCCCGCCGCCTCGACGCCCGCGCGCCAGCCGCGCCTGCCGCAAGTCGCCGCGCCGAGAGTTTAACTACAGTACCGCGAGCGGTAGCGAGCGGGTAGTAGTCACAGGATTAACTTGTGATGACTACCCGCTCGCTACCGCTCGCGGTACTGTATCTAACCGCCCGCTCGCTACCGCTCGCGGTACTGTTTCCTCCAACCAACCCGTTTGCCCTTCCGGGCATCAAAAAAGTTCCCCCGACAAGAGGCGAAAAAGACCGGAAAATTCGGCCCGTTCGCCTTTTATTTGCATATAGATGCAGGAAAACGGGTTTGACACCCGCCGGGCCGTGTGATAGCCTCTGGACGGTTTCTGTTGGCTCTGCTTCCCTTCGCGGGAAAGCCCATCGCGCAGAGCCGTCCCCGGATGCGGGAAGCAAAACAAGTCCCGTGAATTTTCCAGTGGATGCCGCTCGTGTGGCCTGTCGGTCGGGTCGCCATCGTGGATTCGCTCTTACTCGCAAAGGAGATCAACGATTGAAGAGAACGAGCCTCCCCCGCTTTATCGCCAACGCCGCGCTCCTAGCAGCGATGGTCGCACCTTCGGTCACCGTCCGGGCGCAAGTCTCAACGCAATCATACCTTCGTAACACGCCCAGCGAGATCGAGCGCGACGACCCGCGCGTCCAAGCCGTCATCAACAACGCCGAAGACCACTTCAAGAAAGGCGAGCTGAACCTTCAGGACAACAAGCGACAGGCTGCGCGCGAGGAGTTCGACAAGGCCGTTGACACCGTGCTCGAGTCCGGCATGGACGTGCGCTCGAACCCGCGTCTGAACCGCTACTACCTCGAATTAGTCGAACGCGTCTATCGAAAAGAAGTCCCGCAGGGCGCGCCCCTGCCCGCGCAGAACGGCGCGGCGATGCAGCAGGTCGCTTTGAACGACACGCAGACGCCCGAAGTCGCGCAGGTCGGCTTCGCCGAACAGAAGTTCGAGCCGTCGCCGCTCGACGAGTTGAGCAAAATCGTCCTCAACGATACGGAGACGAAAATCTCCGACAAAGATGTCGCCGAAGCCGAGCAGATTAAGAACACGCTCGACTTCAAGTTCAGCCTCAACCCGCTCGTCCTCGGCTACGTCAACTACTATCAGGGCCGCGGACGCTCGACGATGGAGACGGGCCTGCGGCGTTCGGGCCAGTACATGACGATGGCCCGCAAGATTTTCCGCGAGGAGGGCGTGCCCGAAGACATCGTCTGGCTCGGACAGGTTGAGAGCACTTGGCGTCCGACCGCGCGCTCTTGGGCCGCGGCCTCCGGCCTCTGGCAGTTTATCCCCGGCACGGGCGCGCGCTTCGGCCTTCGCCAGACCGCATACATTGACGAGCGCAACGGCTTCGAGAAGGCCACGCACGCCTCCGCCAAGTATCTGAGATGGCTCGCAAACCACTACGGCGGCAACTGGGAACTCGCAATGGCCGCCTACAACACGGGCGAAGGCAACGTTGACCGCGCGATTGCGCGCGCCGGCGTCCGAGACTTCTGGGCCATCTATCCGTACATCGCGCAGGAGACGCGCAACTACGTCCCGAATATCCTCGCGGTCATACTGATTGCGAAGTCGCCCGAGAAGTACGGCTTCCGAAACGTTCAGCGTATGTCGCCGCTCGCGTACGATACCGTGAGCGTTCCTTCGGCCACGAGCCTGAGCCTGATTGCGGCTTTGACGGACTCGAACGTTGACTACATACGAAGCCTCAACCCAGAACTCCGGCGCGACATGACGCCGCCGGGCGAGGCCTTTCTCGTTCGCGTGCCGCCGAAGCGCGGACACCAGTTGGTCGCGCTCTTGAAGCGAATACCCGTTGAGCGCCGCAACCAGTTGGCGCGCGTCATACAGGCCGCGCCGGGCGAAAGCCTCGAGACCGTGGCCGCGCGAACGGGCGCGAGCGTCGCGCAGTTGCAGCAGTGGAACGCGGGCGTTGACTTGAAGCAGGGCGGCAAACTCGTCGTCCCGACGAGCGGAAAGATTGTCCAGACCGCGAGGATTTACGAACGACCCGGCGGCGCGGGCGCTACGGGCGCGGGCAGCAGCCTCCAAACCTACACCGCACGCGGCGGCGAAACGCTCACGCAAATCGCCGCGCGCTTCAACGCCTCCGTCGAAGAGGTCGCCAAACTCAACGGCATCGCCGCCGACGCGCCGCTCACGCGCGGCCAGCAGGTAAAAGTCCCCGCGCCGGGCAAAGCCGCCGCACCCGCCCCGGCAGCGCCGCAACGCAACGCGCGCCGTCGCTAAACCGGTTCAAGCCTTCCGTCTAAACAAAGGCGGACGCGGCAAAAGACAAAAGCGCACTTTCGGTCTCAACCCCGAAAGTGCGCTTTTTTTGGCAAATCCGGCGATCAACATACAAGAAATCTTGTAGCGGACGAGTCGGTTGACACGATTCCCGTTAAAGGGCTTAGATACGCGCGCCCTTATGCTCTTCCGCACACAGTCAGCCGCCGTTTACGGGATTGACGCAGACCTCGTTGACGTGGAAGTTGACCTCACGCCCGCGCGCGGCGAGGCCGACACGCCTTCGTCCGTCACGATTGTCGGCCTTCCAGACCTCGCCGTCCGCGAGTCGCGCGAGCGCATCAGGGCCGCCGTCAACAACAGCGCCTTCTTCTTCCCCTTCCACAAGACGACCATCAACCTCGCGCCCGCCGACGTTCGCAAAGAGGGCGCGTCCTTCGACCTCCCCATCGCGCTCGGCATACTCGGCGCAAACGGCGACCTCGGCGAGACGGAAGGCTTAACCGACGTTCTTTCGGTCGGCGAGCTTTCGCTCGACGGGCGCGTCCGGCCCGTTCGCGGCGCGCTCCCCGTCGCGCTTCGCGCGCGTGCGGCGGGCCTCAAGAGCCTCATGCTCCCCGAAGAGAACGCGACCGAGGCGGCGGTCGTCGAGGGCGTTGACGTCTATGCGGTCTCTACCTTGCGCGGCGCGGTCGAACTTGTAACTTCGCTTCGCGGCGTCGGCGCGACGAAACCGCGGCCCGTCCGCGTCAACCGCGCCGAACTGCTCGCGGGCGTCGGCCATTACGACGTTGACTTCCGGGAGGCGCGCGGCCAACTCGCCGTCAAGCGCGCGCTCGAAGTGGCAAGCGCCGGCTCGCACAACATCCTTCTCATAGGCCCGCCCGGCTCAGGCAAGACGATGCTCGCCAAACGCCTGCCTACCATCTTGCCGCCGCTCGAATTCGAGGCCGCGCTTGAGTTGACCAAGATTCACTCGGTCGCGGGGCTGACGGGACGCGCGGGTCTCATCACCGAAAGACCTTTTCGCTCGCCGCACCACACAATCAGCGACGCCGGACTCATCGGCGGCGGCGCACTGCCGCGCCCCGGCGAAGTCTCTCTGGCTCACCACGGCGTGCTCTTCCTCGACGAGTTGCCGGAGTTTGACCGGAGCGTCCTCGAAGTCCTTCGACAGCCGCTCGAAGACCAGAAGGTTACGATAAGCCGCGCCGCGATGTCGCTCACCTTCCCGGCCTCCTTCATGCTCGCCGCCGCGATGAATCCTTGCCCCTGCGGCTTCTTCAACGACCCGACGCGCGAGTGTCGCTGCACGCCTCTTCAGATTCAGCGCTACGTCGGGCGCATTTCGGGGCCTCTGCTCGACCGAATAGACATACACGTTGACGTGCCCGCCGTGCGCTTCAAAGAGTTGACAGACCGCGGCGCGCACGAAGGCGAAGGCTCGTCGGAGATACGCTTGCGCGTCACGCGCGCGCGTGAAGTTCAGTGCGAACGCTTCCGCGGTTCGGGAATCTTCTCGAACGCGCAGATGCCTTCGCGTCTGATTCGTCGTCATTGCCGACTCGACACGGAAGGCGAGCGCCTGCTTGAGTCGGCGATGACGCGTCAGGGGCTTTCGGCGCGCGCATACGACCGCATACTTAAAGTCAGTCGAACAATCGCAGACCTCGACTCCTTGGAAGAGATTCGCCCGGCGCACGTCGCCGAAGCCGTCGGGTATCGTTCGCTAGACCGCACCTACTGGACGTGACCGCGCGCCGCGAATCCTCGCGCGGGGTCATTTAATCTAGCTGCCGTAAGAGGACGAACACCGCTTGACCGGCTCATCTCGAAATTCACTTACACGGAATCCCGTACAGGTATGTGCGGAGCGTTGACGAGCCGGCATTGACAGCCTGCGCCTCATCGCACGCTACCGGCACTAATCTGCTTTGTAATGTCCTCACGTTTTTCCGTCCCGGAAGCCTTCACCAACTTAAACCAGTCGAGGACGAAATTACCGGCGCTGAAGCCGAGCGCGGCGTCGAGGGTGAAAAGGTTATTGGACAGTTCGCGGCGGACGGTCGCCTCGAAAGAGCGCTCTACCTGCGCCCGCGCGCCGCGCAATCCTTCGACGAGCGTCGTGCCTAAATCCCGCCCATTGAGCGCGCGCCGCCATGCGAACTCGTAGAGGCGCAGTCGCCCTTCGTCTTCAACCGAGCCGGTAACGACGACGACCAAGTGAGTCGCCTCCGTCTCCTCGACCATCCCGGCGACGCGCCGGCAGAACGCGGGCGTAAGGTCTCCGTCCCTTGTGACGAAGAGGAAAGAGTTGCCGCACACGCCGGCGACGAAATAAGACTCGCCGTGCGGGGAGGCAGGCCCCGTAGCAATTTCGCTTTCAGGGACGCCGAGCGAGCGGACGATCTTGTAAACGCGGTTCGTGAGCCACCTGCCGTCTTCGAGCAGCGCGACGGCGAGCCGCGTCGGGTTAATCGTCTCCTCGATGACCTCGTCCGCGACGGGCGCTGCGCACTGGCTGCACTTCGCCTTACTGATGGTTATGGCCGCGAGCGAGTCGGGCGAAGGCAGGTCGAACAGCGCGTGCCCAGACTTTCGACAACTCACCCTCACCTCAGGCTCAAGCAGCCCCGCGTCCAACATCTTCTCAATCGAGACTCCAAGCGCGCCCGCCTCCGCGAACAGTCGCCGCGGCGTGTAGCCTTCGCGACGCAACTCCTGAACGCTTCGCAAGAACGAACGCACCGCGCGCTCCTCCATCAACTCGGAGGCGCGCGCAAGCTCACGCCCGCCGCGGAACGCGGCTGCGGCGCGAACGAAGTCGGCGGGCTGAAGCTCGATGAACCGCGCAAGCCCCTTCGGCAAACTTCCGGCCCGCGCGCGCCAACTCGCCAGTTCGGTCGGATGCTCCGCCGTCGTCGCCGCGACTTCTTCTCCCTTGATTCCGGCCAAAGCCTCGCGCACGTCCGCGCGGAAGCGTTCGAGCTTAGAGAGCGGCTCCGCCGTCTCGATGTTGTAAACCACGCCCGCGCCGATGCCGCCCTCAACGCCCGCATCGAATACGAGATAGAGCACGCAGTCGCTCGTGCAGAACAATTCGCCCGGCACGTATGCTCGGCCCCACTCGGACTCGTGCTCGGCAGCGCACTCACGTTCAAGCCGCTCAGCCGCATCTACGTTCTGCTCGACGAGCAACTGAAAGAAGCGATAACGCGCAGACCGAATGAGCGGGTTGAGGCCGCGCTCGTTCAGCGTCTTGAGAAGCAGGAGTCGTTCGCCGTCGGAGAGTGAGAGCGGCAGAGTGTTACTTTGGATGAACAGCATCTCTTGCCTACGGTGACGCGCCGCCGTTCGACGGGGCCGTCGGGTCGAGCTTACGGCTTCACTACGATCTTCAACCTCTCACCGCCGGTGAAGCCTTCGGGGTAGCGGCGCTCCCTTGCCATCTTGAGCGCGACCGCCTCGTAAGCAGCCGCGCCGGGCCGTGGATTCCAAACTCGCACGTCCGTCACGCGCCCGTTCTTCACCTCCACGAGGACTTGCACGACGTATCCGCCGCGCGCCGCCGAAACGCCCTCGGCCCTGCGCGTGGCTATCAACGCCGCCGTCGAAGGCACGGGCGTCTGCGCCTGCTCCGCCGCGGGTTCGGTATTCTGATTCGTGTTTGACGCCCGCGCGGGCGCGGCGCGTTCCGGCGTCGCGGCGGGGACGGCGACCGCCTGCCCTTTGACGGCGACCGAATTGACGACCGGCGCGGGCGCGCTACTGAAGCGCAAGGGGCCGAAGAATACGCTCAGCGTGGTGATGAAGCTCAGTCCGGCCAGAAAGCTGATGATGATGGCGTAGATCATGCGCTCGCGCGAGAAGCGGTGTGAAGTTGAGTAGATCGCCTCTTCGACAGCCGTCAGGCGCTCTTGCAAAGGCGCAACGAGTTCGGCTGCGGGAAGTTGGAGCGACGCGCCCTGCGTTAGAGCCGTCGCGCCCGTCGCGTCGAGTTCCGCGCGCGCGACCTTTATCTCAGCCAAGCCCTCGCGCCTCGGCGTCTCGATCAAGTCCCAGACGAACTGCTGCCCCTGCTTGTCAATATTCCGCTCCGGCGGACGGACGAGCGGGTTGAAGTTGAAGGACGTGCCGTCGAGTGCGAGCGCGGCGTACACGGCTTCGACGCCGCGCAGCGTGCCGAACTGCGCGTCAACTAATTGACCGTCTTGGAAGAAGAACGAACCGGGGCCGTCCGGGTATTCGACTTGAAGTCGCCCGGACTTCCTTTGTACGCGCAGCGTGCGAATCAAGTCGGGCAGCGGCTGTTCGTCCAAGTGACCTGTTAAAACCACGAACTGGGTGCGCTCTACGTTTTCCACCTTCCTCGTTCCTGACTTAAGAAGTTCGGCAGGGCTAATCAATTTACACCATCAAGGCTTTGCCCGAAAAGTCAAAACGGCACATTATATTGAGTCGGGCGGCGTGCCGGCCTCCAATATCTTGTACTGACAGCCGACCCCCGCGTAGAGAATTTATCACCGACGCGGTTTCAAGCCGTGACTAATTTCAACGAACGGGCCAACGACCCCTAATTTGCTTTATTCTCTGTGCCGCCTCTGTGCTCTCTGTGCCTCTGTGGTAAAAAACCAACCACCGCAGGCACAGAGGACACTGAGATTACACAGAGTAGAATTGATATTAGGTTACTACTCCACGCCGCGCGTCGTGGACAACGGCGTGGTCGTTGAAATATAATCCGCCGTACTGTCAGTTTTACGATACTCTCCCGCTTGTTTATAACGGCCCCTTAAATCAAGTCTGCTGTAGATTCGACTGTCTGAGTAAATGGATGCGGCACCCTCGCGCTGTTGTGATTGCCCTTCCGATGAAGAAGCGACCGCCTCGCCTCTCAAGCCTGCGGCGCGCCCCCTTTTCCATATCCGACCCGACGCCGCGGCCAGCGCGGGCCGAGGAGATCAATACACGATGAAAAAGATTTTCTTGCTCTGCTTCATTTCATGCGTGGCCGGCGTCGCGGCGTTCGGCATGGGCGTCGGGGCGACCGATGCGCAGGACGACGGGCGGGCCGGCGTTTATTACCGCGACGGCGCGAGGTTCGCGCTCGAAGGGCGTTTGGCGGAGGCGGCGAAAGCTTTCGAGCAGGCCATCTCTTTAGACCCGAAGAACGGCAACGCCTTTTACAGTCTCGGCAACGTTTACTTGGAGATGGGGCGCTGGGCCGACGCCATCAACGCTTACTATAGAGCCATCAGTCTCAACAAAAATGATGTTGAAGCCTATAACGCCCTCGGCATCGCGCTCGGCATGCGCGGCCAAGACATGCAGGCCGCCGCGGCCTTCGAGAGGGCAATCAAAATCTACCCGAAATGGGCCGAGCCGTACTATAACCTCAGCCAAGCCAGACGCCGTCTCCGGCAGGACGAGGCGGCGCAGGCCGCTTATGAACGGGCCATACGCTTGCGGCCCGACTACGCCACGCACCCGCCTCAAAGATTCACAGCCGCGGTAAAGAACGCAGACCTTACGCCCCGGAGTGAAAAAGCGGCGGCTGCGAACGCCGCTGCCGCGAGCGGACTTCCCGAAGCAATATTCTCGACACCGAGCGCGACGCCGGAGGCGACGGCGCGCCCCGCCGCGACACGCGCGCCTGCGGACGCGGCTGACAGTGTCGCACGGCACGATTCGACCGACGCCAAGTCTTACTTCGACATCGGCGTGAAGCAAGCGCGAGCCGGTCGTTACGAGGAGGCAACGGTCGCCTTCCGCCGGGCCATAATATTGGACAGGAATAACTCCGAAGCCTACCGCGGACTCGGCGACGCATACGCCGCGCTGGGCAGATGGCGCGAATCCGTAGATGCCTATGAACAGGCCGCACGTCTCAACCCCAACGACCCGGAAACTTATCAGAGGCTCGGCAGGGCTTACGCGAAGTTGCGCGAGACGACGCCCGCGCCGGAGACCGCCCCCGTCGCGGCAAAGGACGGCGAGAAAGAAGGCGCGTCGTCCGGCGCGACAGTTGAGGCGGAGAGGGCGAAGGGCGTGAGCGCTGCAACCGGAAGCAGCGGCGCGACGGCGGAAGACGACATTGACCCGACCGCCGTCTATCGCGTCGGCCCCGGCGACGTGCTCGACGTACGCGTGTTCGACGGGCGGGAGCGCCGAACAACCTCATATGAGGTCACGCCCACGGGGCTTCTGGCCTACCCGGCGCTCTCCGAGCCTTTGAAGGTCGCGGGGCTGACGACCGAACAGGTGGCCGCGCGTCTGAGCGCGGAATTGAAGAGGCGAGGCGGTGCGCCCGCCGACACTGCGATTGCCGTCGGCGTGCGCGATTACGTGAGCCACGCCGTAATCGTCAGCGGCATGGTGAAGGACGCCGGCACGAAAATCCTGCAACGCGAGGGCGTGCCGCTCTACGCCGTTATCGCCTACGCGCAGCCGCTCGCCGGAGCCGGGCAGGCCGTCGTCGCAGCTCGCGCGACGGGGCGCGTGACGACCGTTGATCTTTTAGACGTTCAAGCGATGAAGATGCTCGTTCGGCCCGGCGACGTGATCACGGTCGGTGTGCGCGCGGAGCAGTTTTTCTACATCGCGGGCGCAGTCCGCCAACCCGGTCAGAAAAAGTTCCACGCGGGACTCACGCTCACGCAGGCCGTTCTTGCGGCAGGCGGCGCGACGACGCAAGGGGCAGCCGTCGCCGTCATCTCTCGACAGGCGGGCGACGGTCGCCTTCAGACGACAAAGTATGACCTCAAGGGAATCGGCGACGGCAAGATGCCCGACCCTTTAATCCAAGCGGGAGATCGCATCGAAGTGTTGCGCTAAGCGTGCCTTCTCAGACGTTCGCGCACGGGTCGCACGAGCGGGATTCGTTGGCGTAAGATTTTCACGCCGTCCGAAGTGGAGACGGGTTATGCGGGAGATGCCTCGATGAGCAGTGCCTCGCCGATGAAGGAACAGACGCCGGTTGACACTCAGATGCTGATGCGCGCCGTGGACGAGGCGGACGTGGAGCGCGTCAAGTCTTTGCTGGCGGCGGGGGCGGACGCAAACGCCGCCGCGGAAGGCGGCGAGACGGCGTTGATGCGCGCGGTCTCGAAGGGCAACTTGGAAATCGTCGAGGTCTTGCTCAACGCCGGCGGCGACGTGCACGCCAAAAGCGAGAACGGATTCACGCCGCTGTTCATGGCCGTTTTCTTCGGCCACGCGGAGATCGCCCGCACCCTTCTGGCAAGAGGCTCCGACCCTTCCGAGCCGACGCGAATAAATGTGACAGCGGAGAAGTGGGCGCGGGCATGGGGAAGCGCAGAGATCGTCGAGTTGCTGAAAAACGCAGATGCGGTTCGCGCGCAAGGGTCAGCGCCGGAGGACGCGACCGCGAGCGTGGAGCAGACGGATTCGCCTCCAATCTTCTTTCCCGCCGGCGGAGAGATTCGCCCCGTCGTCCCGCTCTCGGAGATGGGCGGCGCGCGGAGGGCTAGAGAGACAACACCGCTGGCGGAAGCCGGTACGGGCGAGCCGGGCGAAAGTGTGCGCGCTGGAGTCGGTCAAACGGAGCAGGTCGAACAGTACGACGCGCCCGAAGAGACGACGCTCGTCCCCGCGCGCCTCGGTCGCGCGACCGAGACGACA